>BNJU01005233.1_pt1 | contig 153460 bp, 178 predicted proteins | sample 8539281 | NCBI WGS metagenome assembly BNJU01 (sample SAMD00202456, study PRJDB9452) | human saliva metagenome | isolation source: human saliva | place: Japan
TGTTAAGAATGAACAAATAAACGAGTTCCTCAAACTGGAAAAATCAACCGCAAGTTACATTAGGTTTCCATGGAAGCAATGCGAATAGGGGTTATTACTATACGCTTTCGGTCGATGTAGATAGTGATTTTACATTTTTGAACGAATTAGTGAGTAAGAACTAAGCAAAAAGGTCATATAGAAAGGGATAGTATATGAAAGGGAAAAAGGTATTTTATATTGCAATGTTTTTTGCGATAATCTTTATGTTGTTTCGATGTGAAGGAAGAGATAGTAGAGAATATTTAGAAGACCGAATTGGGAATCAAATCAGTCGAGTGTATCCGACTCAAAAACTTAGAAGATTTATTTGAGCAGTTCCCTAACGGATTTACGATTTATCAAGGATATCTATTAGCAGATAAGATTATTAAAATAGAATTAGATGGAACTGAAAAAAAGGAAAAACCAATAGAAGGAACAATTAAACAAATCAATAGTAAAAGTGGAGTTGAAGAAAAGAAAATCGCAGTTACGTATGATAAAGGGAAGTATTCATATGATAATGAAGAAGAGGCGAGAAAGCTTTGGCCGATAGAAAAGTTTTTATTCCAAGAAATGACATTGAATAAAGAGATTCTTTCGAAATTAAAGCTAAAGGATACTTACTACAACGATAATAGTGGTGGCTTTGAAATAGATTATGTCGTTAAGAATGAACAAATTAATGAGTTTCTTGGGCTTGAAAATCAAACGCAAGTCATATTGGGCTTCCATGGAAGCAATGCAAATAAAAGATACTACTACTCGCTTTCAGTCGAGGTAGATAGTGATTTTACTTTTGCTGAACGAATTAGCGAGTGATATTTTTGGTAAGTTTTTTAACTTGGGGATGTTTAACAAGTAGAAAGGATTAGCTTATGAAAGGGAAAAAGCTGTTTTATATTGCACTGTTTTGTTCGTTAATCGTAATTCTATATGGATGTAACGGAAGAAATAGTAGAGGCTATTTAGAAGACCGCATTGGGAATCAAATTAGTCGTGTTTATCCTACCAAAAACTTGGAAGATTTATTTGAGCAGTTTCCTAACGGCTTTACGATTTATCAATCTCATACTGAAGGAGAATATCGAATCAAGGTTGAACTGACAGGAAATTCTGTAACAAAGATGATTGAAGGAACCATAAAGAAAGTAAACCGAAAAAATAGAGAGATAATTTCTCAAGTGGAAGTTAAGTATCAAAATGAGGAGTTTTCTTTTTCTGATGAAAAATTAGCAACAGAACTTTGGGGATATAAAAAATTCTTGTTCCAAGAAATGAAGATAGATAAAGATGTAATGTCGAGTTTAAAACTGAAAGATAAATCATACAATCCAAAAAAATGGGAGTTTTGAAATATATTACGCTATTCAAAACAGTGGTTTAAATCAATTTTTTTGAATTAGATGAATCAGAAGTGTTAGATATATCGTTTTTATGGAAGCAATAGTAATGCTGGATATTATTATACTGTGTCGGTTGAGAATAAAGCAGGATTAGATTTTTAATGAACGAGTATATGAATAATTAAAAAGGTCATGTAGAGAGGATTCGATTATGAAAGGGAAAAAGCTGTTTTATTTTTGTACTATTTTTTTCGTTGATCGCAATTCTGTATGGATGTAACGTAAGAAATAGTAGAGGATATTTAGAAGACCGAATTGGAAATCAAATCAGTCGTGTTTATTCTACCAAAAACTTAGAAGATCTATTTGAGCAATTTCCAGATGGATTTACTATTTATCAAGGATATATATTAGCTGATAAAATTATTAAAATAGAATTAGATGGAACTGAAAAGAAAAAAACCTATAGAAGGAACGATAAGAGTAATTAATATACATAGTGGAGCTGAGGAAAAGAAAAATCGCAGTTACGTATGATAAAGGGAAGTACTCATATGATAATGAAGAAGAGGCGAGAAAACTTTGGCCTATAGAAAGGTTTTTATTCCAAGAAATGACATTGAATAAAGAGATTCTTTCGAAATTAAAACTAAAGGATACTTACTACAACAGAAATAGTGGTGGCTTTGAAATAAAATATGTCGTTAAGAACGAACAAATAAATGAGTTCCTTGGGCTAGAAAATCAACCGCAAGTTACATTAGGTTTCCATGGCAGTAATGCGAATAGAGGTTATTACTACTCGCTTTCAGTCGAGGTGGATAGTGATTATACATTTATTGAACGAATTGAAGAGTAAGAAGGGAATTAAGCAGTTTTGCTTAATTCTTTTTTTGTTCTAAAGTTTAGGATTTTGTTAGGGAATGTTACGGTATAGGCGGGATATGGTATGATGAAGATACTGTATTGCAAAGTGAGGTTTTGTGTGTGAAGTTAAAGAAATGGTCGTGGATTGGGTTATTGGTACTTTGCGTGACGATGTTAGCAGGGTGTGTGGATCACACGAGTCGTGGGTATCTTGAAGAGCTAGCTGGGAAAGAATTGAGTCGTGTTTATCCGACGAAAAATATTGAAGATTTATTTGAGCAGTTTCCGAATGGATTTACCGTAAGTCAGATGCGTGTAGCAGGTGACTCGAATGTATTTGTTTATCTTGAGGCTAGGGAAAAAGGAAAGCCACTAGTTGGAACGATTAAGCAGCTCAATTCTAAAACAAAGGAAGAGGAAAAAAGTATTAAGTTCCAATATGTGGATGGAAAGTTTGTTTTTGAAAATGAAGAAGAGGCGAAAAAACTCTGGCCACAAGGAAAGTTCGTATTCCAGGAATTGCAATTGAATAAAGATATTTTAGCAAAGGCAAAATTGCGAGAGAATATTTATACGAAGAAAGAAGAAAAGTCCTACTGGGGATAATGAATTTTATCTGAAATATAGCATTCAGCTTCCAGTGGTCAGTCGGATTTTGGGGATAGACGAATCGCAGCCGGTAGAGTTCTTTATCTTAGGTGTTGATGAGTCTAATGGCTTCGAATATGAGATTGGAACGGTGCAAGATAGTCAAACGACTTTATGGGAAATGATACGAGAAATTAGGAAATAGATTGTTTTCTGTTAATTGGAAAGATGTTACAATGAAAACGAGGTGAGTGTATGCAAACAATAATGATTGTCGAAGATGAAAAAGTCATTCGAGATGCAATTGTACAAGAATTAGAAAAATGGAATTATGAAGTCGTTGCGGTGGAAGACTTTTCGCAAGTGTACACTCAATTTTTAGCCATCAATCCACAGTTGGTTATTCTGGATATTACATTGCCGTTTTATAATGGCTATTATTGGTGCCAAGAGATTCGTAAGGTGTCTCAGGTGCCGATTATGTTCTTGTCGTCGCGTGATCAGGCGATGGATATTGTGATGTCAATCAATATGGGCGCGGATGATTATATGACAAAGCCGTTTGAACCAAGTGTATTGGTCGCAAAAATCCAAGGGATGATGCGTCGCAGTTATGAGTTCGTTCAGCAGAAAGATTGGCTTGAATATAAGGGGATTGCCTTGCAGCTTGGAAGTGGAAAAGTTTCGTATGAGGGCAATGTCATTGAGTTGTCGAAGAATGAATTTATCATTTTGCGTGTACTATTTGAAAAAAACAAGGCGATATTGCGCCGAGGAAGATTTAATGAATGCATTGTGGAATAGCGATGTTTTTGTTGATGATAATACCTTGTCTGTCACAGTTGCTCGTTTGCGGAAGCGTCTTGGCGAAATCGGATTGGAAAAATTAATCACGACGAAAAAAGGCGTCGGGTACGGATTGGCGGAAGTGATTGAATGAAGACAAAAGTAGAATTTAGTATCGCTTGGTTCAAATCGCATGCCTTCTTACTCGGAGCGCTGGCTTTCATCGAAGTGTTTTCGATTGGGTTCTTCTTCGTCTTTAATTGGCTCAATTCAGAAGTCGGCTATTATTTATTTTTACTAGCCTTTTTCCTTTTGGTAGTTGCGGGTGCACTTTTGTGGCACGATTGGAGAAAGTACAGAGAAGTTGTTCGAAGTTTGCAACAGGAAGTGACGACACTAGACGATGGATTTTCTCCCGTTGTGAGTCATTTATATGAGGCCATCCAACAAGAAAAGTCGGATATGCGAGGGTTAAGTACGAAGATGAAGCAACTTCGTAAGGAAGATGTGGACTACTATACTTTATGGGCGCACCAAATTAAAACGAGTATTGCCGCAAGTCAATTGTTGATTCGCGAGTTGCCGCAAACGTCTGAGAAATCTTTATTGAGTCAAGAACTCGTTCGGATTACGACTTATACAGAACTAGCACTGCATTATGTTCGAATGGAAAGTTTCCATCAAGACTTATCGATTTCAACAATCTCTATCGATGAAGTGATTCGTCCGCTCTTGAAGAAATATGCGACTTTCTTTATTTCAAAAAAATTGCATTTGGACTATGTTCCTACGGAGAAAAAGGTCGTAACAGATTCGAAGTGGTTAGGCGTTATCGTCGAGCAAGTGTTATCGAATGCGGTGAAATATACGCCTGAAGATGGAACAATTCGTATTCTTTTTGAAGGGGATACGTTAACGATTGAAGATACGGGAATCGGGATTGCTCCTTACGATATTAAACGGATTTTCGAACGTGGATTTAGTGGCTATAATGGTCGTGTGAATCACCAATCGACAGGGCTAGGGCTCTATTTATCTTCAGAGATTGCCAAACGTTTAGGCGTTACGCTTAGTGTAGACTCGACGGTTGGAGAAGGGACAACGGTTCATATTCAGATTCCGTCTGAAGTGATGCAAGTGAAGGATTAATGGAAAGCGAGGGGGACCTTCGCTTTTTTTGTGCGATAAAAAGAGTATTTTTGCTAAAAAGTTAACGATGACACGCCCGGATGTGTTATAATTGTAAGGATAACAATATCGTTTGAGATAGGAGAATGACAATGGCAGTAGATCAATTAGAATTAGTCGTCATTACAGGTATGAGTGGGGCAGGGAAAACTGTTGCAATGCAAAGTTTCGAAGACATGGGATATTTCTGTGTCGATAATATGCCACCAAGTCTTCTACCAAAATTTTGGGAATTAGTAAAAGAATCAGGAAAAATTACAAAAATTGCGCTCGTAATCGACTTACGTTCACGCGCATTCTTTGATGAAATCATGTCAGCTATTGCTGGTTTGGATAACACATCATTTATTACAACAAAAATTTTATTCTTAGAAGCGAGCGATGATGCGCTTGTTTCTCGTTACAAAGAAACAAGAAGAACGCACCCTCTAGCAAGTGATGGTCGTATTTACGATGGGATTATTTCTGAACGTCGCTTGTTACAAGATATTAAGACACGCGCGCAAAAAGTGATTGATACAACAAATCTTTCACCTCGTAAATTACGTGAAGAAATCATGCAAGCTTTCTCTACAGGCAACGAAGGAATTTTCACAGTCAAGTGATGTCATTTGGATTTAAATACGGACTTCAATCGATGCGGATGTCGTGATGGATGTTCGTTTCTTACCAAATCCACATTATATCCCTGAATTACGTCCGCTAACGGGATTAGATGAGCCAGTGTATGATTACGTTATGAGTCAACCTGAAGCGAAGACGTTCTATCATAAATTGATGGACTTACTCGACTTCTCAATCCCAGGCTACAAAAAAGAAGGAAAATCTAGCGTGACGATTGCCATCGGATGTACAGGCGGTCAACACCGTTCTGTAGCTTTTGCGGAACGTATCGGGCGCGAATTATTATCAGACTCTTACAACGTGACAATCTCTCATCGTGACAAAGACCGTCGTAAAGAAGGGAATGGACGCTCATGATGTTTGAGGTAACACCGAATCCTCCAAGAAAGAAAGGCCCTAAAATCACTGTTATTGGTGGAGGTACAGGACTTCCAGTACTACTGAGAAATCTGCGTAAGAGAGATGTGGATGTGACTGCGATTGTAACGGTTGCCGATGATGGTGGAAGTTCAGGAATCATTCGAGATTATATGAACGTTGTGCCACCAGGAGATATTCGAAACTGTATGATTGCTCTTTCTCCGATGAACGCTTTACAAAAAGAAATTTTCCAATATCGTTTTAATTCCGATGATCAATTCTTCGCCGGACATGCGATTGGGAACTTAATTATTGCGGCCTTAACAGAGATGCGTGGAAATATTTTCGATGCGATTCGTCTCCTAAGCCGTATGATGGCGGTGGAAGGACATGTGTATCCTGCCGCTGAAGAGCCGTTATTACTACGCGCGGAATTCCAAGATGGAACGATTGTGGACGGGGAAGCGGAACTTTGTGAAATATCGCAAGAAGATTAAGAAAGTTTCCGTGCATTGCTACGACGAAAATCGTAAGCTCGATGAAAGCCGTACGCCAACAGCTGCGCGTGAAGTTATCAATGCGATTATGGAAGCCGATATGGTTGTACTAGGACCTGGTAGTCTTTATACGAGTATCTTGCCAAACTTAATGATTAGCGATATCGGTCAAGCGGTTTGCGAAACGAAAGCGGAAGTGGTGTACATTTGTAACATCATGACGCAACGTGGTGAAACGGAACATTTTACCGATGCAGATCATGTACGAGTGTTGCATGAGCATTTAGGAACTAAATTTATCGATACTGTTCTCGTGAATACAGAGGCAGTGCCAGAAGAGTACTTAAACCAACAAAAGAACGAAGAGTATCTTTACCAAGTGAAGTACGACTTCCAAGGATTGCGCGACGAGGGATGCCGAGTAGTGTCGTCTGACTTTATTAAATTACGTGAAAAAGGCGTATACCATGATGGTGAAAAAGTTATCGACGAATTATTCCGTCTCTTACAAAGTGCACGAATTGAATAATAACGAATGAAATAGGAGCCAAGACTTCCTCTTGGCTCCTTCAACATGACTAGAAGAGAAAGGAGGAGGCCTGTGTCCTTACTATCATTTCTTTGCAGAGACAAAACAAGAACTAACGCAACTAGAAGTGCAATATGACTATTCAAAATATGAACTAGCGGCGCTGATTCGAATGAATGGGGCGGTTGGAATTTTGAATCGTCAATTGATTTTAAATATCCAAACAGAAAATGCTGCGATTGCTAGACGTATTTATGTGCTCTTGAAGAAGTATTATCAAGTAGAAAGTGAACTCTTGGTTCGCCGTAAGATGAAACTGAAGAAGAACAATGTGTATATCGTACGTTTGAAACACGGAACGGAAGAGATTCTGGAAGACTTGAATATCAAGTCGAGCGGCTTATTTAATATGCGCGTTCCGGAAAACGTTCGTGAAGACGAAGAGAAGATGCGTGCCTACCTTCGTGGGGCGTTTCTGGCTGGAGGTTCGATTAATGACCCAAAAACAAGCCGTTATCACTTAGAGATTTATTCGATTTACGAAGAGCATAACGACGATATTTGTCAGATGATGAATGCGTTTGGATTGAACGCCAGAACGATTGAGCGTCGTAAGGGGTATATCACGTACTTGAAAGAAGCCGAGAAAATCGCAGACTTCCTGGCCGTGATTCATGCTTCCAAGGCGATGCTGCATTTTGAAGATATCCGAATTATTCGTGATATGAGAAATACGGCGAATCGTTTAGTGAACTGTGAGAATGCCAATATTAATAAAGTGGTGAACGCAGCCACTCGTCAAATCGAAGAGATTCAATATATCGAAGATACAGTGGGGCTGGATGCCTTGCCGGATAAATTATCGGATATTGCCAAAATCCGTTTAGAGAATCCAGAAATTAGTTTGAAAGAATTGGGCGAAATGTTACCTTCTGGGCCTATCTCAAAATCAGGGGTTAACCACAGACTGCGTAAGATTTCTGAATTTTCTCAAAAATTAAGAGAAGAAGGAAAAGCCAATTAGAGGAAGTGTGGCGTAGCTTACTATAGAAAAAACTATAGGAGGTTCGTCTTATGAACTTAGTATCTTTAATTGGTCGTGTTGTCAAAGAGGTAGAGGTGCAACAGCTTCAACCTTCCGGAAAGAGTGTGTTTAATAATACCATCGCGGTGCAAAATGTGTACCGAAACAGCGATGATTCCTATCATTCACACTTTATCCAAGTGGTCGCTTGGGGCAAAATTGCGGAGCGTATCGGCAAGTATGTCAAAAAAGGGGACCGCATTGGAGTGGAAGGACGACTCAACACTCGTCGCTACACTAACAAGAACCATCAAGAAGTGTATGTGACCGAAGTGGTGATTGAGGAAGTGTACTTCTTAGAGAGAAAACACGAAACAGAAGAGGACGGAGCGAGTCCTTTTGAAGATCCGCAAAGTTTGTTTGTGGAATAGTGGAAGGAGAGAAATTCCTTCACTAGAATGGTTAAATGAAGGAGTTTTTCGAGTGATTATATTTATTAATGGGATAGCCATTGTCGTTGGGGCGCTTGCGGGTGTATTTTTACGCCATATTATTTCAGAGCGCTTCGCACAACATATCATGCAAGGGTTAGCGCTTTGTGTATTCTTAGTCGGAATTAAAGGCGCAATTCAAATCCCGAACAGCTTGCTTATGATTTTATCGCTAGTATGCGGTGGCGTTGTCGGAGAAGGGCTTCAAATGGAGGAGCGAGTACGCAAGTTCTCAGACTGGCTTCAGGAGAAGGCTTCAAAAGGTAAAGAAAACAATTTAAATATCGGCGAAGGGTTCGTTGCGGCAGTGATGATTTTCTGCGTGGGAGCTCTTGCCACAATGGGATCTATCCAGCTAGGAATTACAGGAGACCCAACGTTACTTCAAACAAAGTCAGTACTTGACGGGATTACTTCAATTTTCCTTGCGGCAACGGAAGGGATTGGAGTAGGGCTTTCTGCTGTGGCGGTCATTGCGTATGAGTTAATTTTAGTGGGCTTATCACAAATCGTTGCCCCTCATTTAAATGATGTGGTAACCCTATCGATGTCGGCAGTGGGGTCCGTACTTTTAGTCGGTTTAGCAATGAACTTACTAGGCATTACGAATATTAAGGTGTTGAATTTCTTGCCAGCCATCTTTATGCCGATTTTACTTGTACCGCTATTTGCGTTATTTTAATAGTTGAAGACAATGAAAAACACCGTTCCAAGAAATTTTCTTGGAACGGTGTTTTGTTGTTTTATTAGTTGTTTTCTGCTTCTAATTTTTCGAAAGCATCGTGTAAGATTGATTTCAATGTGTTCGCAGATAAGTCCATTTTCTCTTGTTCAGAGTCAGCTAGAGGGATTTCGATGATTTGACGAATTCCTTCACGTCCGATAACGGCTGGAGCTCCGATGAAAATATCGTTTTGTCCGTATTGACCCTCAAGGTATACCGATAATGGGAAGATAGCTTGTTCGTTGTTTAAGATGGCTTTTGTAATACGCGCTAGAGTAGCACCGATACCGTAGTAAGTAGCACCTTTTTTAGCGATGATTTCATAAGCCGCGTCACGTACTTGGAAGAATACTTCAACTAATTTTTCTTCATCAACGTGTGGATTTTGACGAACCCATTCGTAGATTTGTAAACCGCCGACGTTTGTATGTGACCAAACTGGGAATTCAGTGTCTCCGTGTTCACCCATGATATATCCGTGAACGTTACGTGCGTCAACGCCAACTAATTCAGCGATTGTTTGACGGAAACGAGCACTGTCCAAAGAAGTACCAGATCCGATAACGCGTTCTTTTGGAAGTCCTGAGAATTTCCAAGTTGCGTAAGTTAAGATATCTACTGGGTTAGACGCCATTAAGAAGATTCCGTTGAATCCGCTAGCCATAATAGAGTCTACGATGTTTTTCAAGATTTTTAAGTTTTTAGATACTAAGTCCAAGCGAGTTTCGCCAGGTTTTTGAGCAGCTCCTGCTGTGATACATACGATATCTGCGTCGTGGCAGTCTTCGTATTTCGCTGCATAAATCTTTTTAGGGGCATTGAAAGCTAAGGCATGTGATAAGTCTAACGCATCGCCTTCTGTTTTCTCGAAATTGATGTCGATAATTCCTAGTTCTTCTGCGATCCCTTGTAATACAAGTGCGTATGCGTAACTAGAACCAACGGCACCGTCACCGACTAAAATTACTTTATTACCATGTTTTTGAGATTTTTCCATATTCATACCTCCTAAAAAATTAGTGATGGAATATCCATAAACAAGTATAGCACGATTTTTGAAAATTGATTTTCATAAGTCCTCTTTTATGACAAATAATACATAAAAAACACAATTTCGTGAAAATGTGAATTAATAACGGGAAGTTGTGGGGGTATGGTATAATAGCAAAATAGAAGAAAAAAGAATAGGTGAAAGTATGAAATTAGTCGTTGGTCTAGGGAATCCTGGAGCAAAGTATAAAGGGACAAGACATAATGTCGGGTTCATGACAATGGATGAAGTGGCCTATCAAGAGAAGTTTGATTTTGATAAGGCGCTCTTCGATGCGGTATTTGCGCAGGTGCAAATCGGTGGCGAAAAAGTCATCTTCATGAAGCCGTTGACGTTTATGAACTTATCGGGTGAAGCGATTCGTCCGCTGATGAATTATTTTAAAATTGGAATTGAAGACTTGCTGGTTGTTTATGATGATATGGATCTGCCGGTTGGAAAGATTCGTCTTCGTCAAAAAGGCAGTGCCGGAGGACATAACGGAATCAAGAGTATTATTTCGTGCCTCGGTACGAGCGAGTTTAACCGTATTAAGGTTGGGGTTGGTCGTCCAAAAGATGGGCGTACGGTCGTAGGACACGTGCTCAATCGTTTTGAAAAAGAGGAAGAAGAGGACATTATTTTTGCGGTGCAAAAGAGTGTCGATGCGATTCGTTCGTGGATTGAAACGAGCGATTTTGTCAAAACAATGAATCAATTTAATTAACAAATAGAGGAAAAGAGATGCTGCAAATTTTTTTGCGGTCTCTTTTTGTCGTTGGAAAAAGGAGAACATTATGCAATTAGTGCACCAAACCATTAGTAAACTGAAAGGATTTAAAGAGTGGTTCGATACTCTTGAGTCTTCATGAGAATCAACTCGTGCTAGGTCTCAGTGGATCGTGAAAGCATTTGGCCGAGTCATGCGCGTTTGAGAAATTGGACAAGCAATTAGTGATTGTGACGCCAACGCTCTTACAAGCAACGCAAACCTACGAAGAGTTATCAGAGTGGTATGACGATGAGGTTGTACATCTATTTCCGGTAGAAGAGTCACTTGCGGCGGATTTCTCTGTAGTGTCGCCAGATGTGGTGAGCCAACGTATTCGCACGCTCGATTTCTTAAGTCGTGGAGAAAAAGGGATTGTCATCGTGCCGCTCTCGGGGATTCAAAAAGCTCTTAGTGCCAGCGACGGTATGGAAGAAGAGCTCGATTGAACTCGCGATGGGGTCTGAAATCGAATCGATGGATGCCTTTGTGGAGCAGTTAGTGGAATTAGGATATCGCCGTGAAAATATGGTGGCAACTCCTGGTGAATTTGCGCTTCGTGGAAGTATTGTCGATATTTATCCATTAGACCAAGAATATCCACTACGTCTGGATTTCTTTGACACAGAAGTGGACTCGATTCGCGCGTTTAATGCGGAGACACAACGTTCGATGGATGTGATTAACGAAGTGCGCATTTTACCAGCCACAGACTTGCCACTTCAAAAGGAAGCGGTTTGGAAGGCGCAAGCCAAAATCCACGCGCTCTATGAGAAGGACGTGAAGGCGGCTCAAAGTCCAGAGCGAAAAGACCAAGTTAAAAATATTCAGCAAGCCATCGATGCGCAATTAGAAAATGGGGAAATCCCATCAAATTTAACGTACTTCTTGGAATGTATTTATCCTGAGAAGACCAGCTTATTAGATTATGTTTCTAAAGATGCGTACCTCATTATTGATGATTACGCTCGTTTTATCGAAAAGAGTAAATCGTTGGAAGAAGAGGCAGGTTATTGGAAGACGCACCATATAGAAACGGGTGCGATTGCTTCTGGATTGTCGCTTGTTCAAGATGGACGAAAAGTGCTAAAAGAAAGTTCGCTCTCGAGAACGTATTTAGCCATTTTCCAAAAAGGGCTTGGAAGACTCGCGCTTGATGCGATTCATCCGATTACAACACGCACGATGACGCAGTTCTTCTCGCAAATGCCGATGGTGAAAGTCGAAGCGGACCGTTGGAAGAAACAAGGCGCAACCGTTATCGTTTTAGTCGATGATGCTAAACGCGCGCAAAAGGTCGAACAAACCTTTGCGGATTTCGAAATTAAAAGTGTCATTTCAAACGGAACTATACTGGAAGGGCAACTTCAAATCATGGTTGGCAAGATGCACAATGGTTTTGAACTGCCTGAAGATAAATTTGCCATTTTAACGGAACGCGAATTATTCAATAAACTCACAAAACGCGCACCGCGAAATCAAAAGATCTCGAACGCGGAACGCTTGAAGAGTTATACCGAATTAGCGGTTGGAGACTATGTGGTTCACGTGAATCACGGGGTCGGTGTGTATCAAGGGATGGAGACGCTCGAAATTGGCGGTATCCACCAAGACTACATGTCGATTCACTATCAAGATGGTGGGAATTTATTCGTTCCTGTTTCTCAAATTAAGCTCGTTCAAAAATATGTATCGTCGGATGCCAAATTGCCAAAACTCAATAAATTGGGTGGTACAGAATGGGCGAAGACGAAACGCAAAGTAACGGCCAAGATTGAAGATATCGCCGATGAACTCATCGAATTATATGCCAAACGCGATGCTGAAAAAGGATATGCGTTTAGCCGTGATACGGTGGAACAACAAGAATTCGAGCAAGCCTTCCCATACACGGAAACGCAAGACCAACTAAGAAGTGTTGCGGAAATTAAGGAAGACATGCAAAAGGACAAACCGATGGACCGTCTTCTTGTCGGGGACGTTGGATACGGGAAAACGGAAGTAGCCATGCGTGCAGTCTTTAAGGCGGTCATGGATGGAAAACAAGCGGCCGTTCTTGTGCCAACCACGATTCTTGCCGAGCAACATTACGAGAATTTCGTACAACGCTTTGCGGATTATCCATTTACCATTGGATTATTAAGTCGTTTCCGTAGTAAAAAAGAACAAGAGGAAACGATTGAGAAGCTTCGTAAGGGAGCAGTGGATATTGTCATCGGGACGCATCGCCTTCTTTCAAAAGACGTGCAGTTTTTAGACTTAGGACTCCTTATTGTCGATGAAGAACAACGCTTTGGAGTGAAGCACAAGGAACGTTTGAAACAATTGAAATCGCAAGTGGACGTATTGACGCTCACTGCAACACCAATTCCAAGAACGCTCCATATGTCGATGCTTGGGGTGCGTGATTTATCTGTGATTGAGACACCTCCAGCAAACCGTTATCCGGTTCAAACTTTCGTGATGGAACAAAACCCGATGACGATTCGTGACGGGATTGAACGTGAGATGGCTCGTGGCGGGCAAGTCTTCTATTTATATAATCGTGTGGAGACGATTGAGAAGAAGGCGGACGAACTTAGAGCGCTCGTTCCGGGATGTCGTGTCGGTGTGATTCATGGTCAGATGAGTGAAACGACGCTCGAAATATTCTTTTCCAATTTATCGAAGGTGAATATGATGTCTTAGTGACGACCACGATTATCGAAACTGGGGTGGATATTCCAAACGTGAACACCCTCTTTATTGAAAATGCCGATCATATGGGGCTTTCGCAGTTGTATCAATTGCGTGGACGTGTCGGTCGTACAAACCGCATTGCCTATGCGTACCTCATGTATCAACCCGATAAAGTCTTAACTGAAGTCAGCGAGAAGCGTCTGCAAGCAATGCGTGACTTTACAGAACTCGGCTCTGGATTCAAGATTGCTATGCGTGACCTCTCAATTCGTGGGGCAGGGAATTTACTTGGAAAACAACAGCACGGATTTATCGATTCGGTCGGATTCGACTTATATTCTCAATTGTTAAGCGAAGCCGTGTTGAAGAAACAAGGAAAAGAAGTGAAGTCGGACGAAGAAACGGTCGAAATCGACTTACAGATTGATGCGTATATTCCTTCAAGCTATATTCAAGACGAACGTCAAAAAATTGAGATGTATAAACGGATTCGCTCGATTGATAGTGTGGAAGCTTATGAAGAATTGCTCGATGACTTTATCGACCGCTTCGGGGACTTCCCAGATGAAGTGAGTGCATTAGCAGAAGTAGGACTCATTAAGCATTATGCCAACGAAATTGACGTCGTATCGATTAAACGTAAAGATAATTCGGTGACGATTACGATTGCACCTCCAAGTGCGACTCACTTGCAAGGAGTGCCAGTCTTTGAAGCGCTTGGCCCAGTGAAATTACCAGCGCAAGTGGCCAACAAGGGCGAAAGTCTTCAGATTTTATTAAATATCACGCAAAAGCCTGTTGACTTATGGCTCGAGCAAGTTAAACTGTTTGTAAAAACATGCGGGGGAAATTTTAGCCCGCGATGAGGAAAAACATGAAGAAGATAAATAGTAAAGGGATGATGCAAGGGGCGATTGCGCTCTCGATTGCCGCGTTTATCGCGAAGATTTTAAGCGCGGTGTACCGAGTTCCTTTCCAAAATATGGTAGGCAACACCGGGTTTTATGTATACCAACAGGTGTATCCTATTTATGGAATCGGCATGACCTTTGCATTAACGGGATTTCCGGTATTCGTGTCCAATGTAGTCGCGGAATACTTGGAGTCAACACATTTAAAGAAATTATTGAAGCAGCTATTCGTTATCGCGAGTCTCGTTGGAGTGGGGATTTTTGCCTTTCTCCATTTGGGTGCTGGAATGATTGCACACTGGATGGGTGACGTAGAACTCTTGCCAGTCGTCCAGAGCGTTTCATGGATGTTTCTATTGATGCCTTTTCTGGTGATTACACGTGGATATTTTCAAGGAAGCTTCCCGGATGATGCCAACTGCCATCTCCCAAGTAGTGGAGCAGGTCGTTCGTGTCGCGGTAATTCTCTTTGTGGCGAGTCTATTTGGTAGCGCCATTTCAGACTACTACACGATGGGCACATGGGCGATGTCGAGTGCGACGATTGCGGCAGTGTTTGCGATTCTCGTGATGCTGTATTATGTAGTTAAAGAAACGAAAAATCCGCTCGACGGCTTGACGATTACACCAGTGGAAATAGAAGTGCCGACATTTGGGCATCTCTTTAAACGCTTTGCCTTTGAAGGAGGGACCATCTGTCTACTCAGTTCAATCTTAGTCTTGTTCCAATTGGTGGATTCATTCTCTGTGTATAATGTGTTAACAGACCAAGGGATGCTTCCAGAAGTGGCAAAGGACCTCAAGGGAATTTACGACCGAGGACAGCCGCTTGTGCAATTAGGAATGGTGGTCGGAGTTGGATTTTCATCCAGCTATATGCCGATGTTATCGCGTGCCTTTAAGAAAGGACACGACTTAGAATTTAAGAGACTATCCGCGTCGCTTCTTCGCATGACGATGACGTTCTCGGTAGTCGCAACGATGGGGATGATTGCGATCTTGCCATGGTTAAATACCGCACTCTTTGGAGATGCGAAGGGGCAGGCAGTGCTCCTTGTCTATGTCACAAGTATTTTCTTTGCATCTGTCATTATGTCGCTGCACGGCATTTTCCAAAGTCAACATCAATATCCCAAAACGCTACTGGCACTCACAGCTGGGCTCGTAGTGAAGGCAAGTACGAACTACTTATTCGTTGCGATGTTTGGAACGCTTGGAGCCAGCCTTGCGACAGCTTTGGGCCTTTTCGTAATGATGGGTGTGATGATGGCTTTTGCAAAAGAGATTATGACAAGTGTCTTACGTGATGGGAATTTTATGCAGTTACTTACAGGCATTGCACTTGGCATGACGGTCATTGTTTCGGTATTATCATACGGAGCATGGCATTTTGCAGGGATGCAAGATTCAAGAACGATGGCCTTTGTCTTTTCAATCGTCTTTGCCTTTATAGGAGTTGCGATTTTCCTGGCAGGAACGATGAAATGGAATTTATTCACCAAACGCGAATGGGTACTAATTCCAAAAGGAAAGACTTTATTACGTAAATTTAGTAGAAAAGAGGAAAATGATGAGACTCGATAAATTTTTAAAAGTATCACGATTAATCAAACGCCGTACGGTTGCTAAAGAAGTAGCCGACAAGGGACGTGTGTTTATCAATGATAAAGTGGCGAAATCTTCAACAGACGTCAAAGTCGGAGATAAAATCGGGATTCAATTCGGGAACAAACATGTCTTAGTACAAGTTGAAGCATTGCTAGATTCAACGAGAAAAGAAGACGCTAAGGAAATGTTCACGATTCTTGAAGAGAAGCTGATTAAAGAAGAGCCTTTAGAATTATAATGAATGGGAGAATACGGCAAGTTTGTCGTATTCTTTTTATGAGAAATCTTTTTGTTTTTGAATGCGTTTTCTGTTGACAAAAATAAAAAGAGTAATATAAATAGTACTTTTTTAAAAGAAATAAGGAGGGAAAACCGTGGATTTAAATGCAATTAATTTTTTTCAACCATTTAATGCAATGATGGAATTACGTCACTTTTTGGCGATTTTAATTTCATGTATTTGTGGACTTGCCATCGGTTACGAACGTACCTCCAGAAATAAACAAGCAGAGGGTTAAAACGCACATGATTGTGGCGCTCACTTCTTGCTTAATGATGATTATTTCAAAAGAAGCCTTCATTGATACACCGCATTACGATACAGCGCGTGTGGCTGCTCAAGTAGTCAGCGGTATCAGCTTTATCGGTGGGGGAATCATCTTCATGCGTGAAAAACGCGTGAGTGGACTGACCACCGCTTCAGGAATTTGGGCCACAGCCGGAATTGGACTAGCGATTGGCGGAGGATTCTGGTTCTTCGGTTCTGTCTGCGCCGCAATTATAGTCATCGTCCAAAAGTTAGCGTATCAACCAATCTTGCAAGGAAAACAACGTCAAGTAAATATTTACTGTGAGATTCCAGACCCAACCATTGTGCAGTCGATTTATAATTACTGCCACTTCGAAGACTATCAATCGATTCAAGTCGAAGCGCGAGAACTCGATGGCGAAAAATACGAGCTCGTGATTCGCATTCATAATGACGAAGAAATCATTATTGAAAACTTGAAAAACTACATTCGCGAAACGGAAAATCAAGTGGTCATTAAACGCGTGAAACTCCGTACAGAAGATGTAAACTAAAAAATATAGATAAACTACAAATGATTCCGCTTATCCTAACGGATGTCTTCATAATAACTGTAATGTTGCACCGGTTCGAGCCCTTTAGTCTCTCACCTTCGAAAATTCAAACGCGGAGTAAGGTATAAGCCCTACTCCGCGTAATTCATTTCGATGCGGTTCACATTACTGTTATTATAGAATCCGTTAGTCTTTATGAAATCATTTTTTTATCTTTAAATCTTTCTACGGGTTTAATTTTTGACAAAAAAATGGAGTTCAAAATAAGTTTACAAAAATTATAAAAATCTTAGTGTAACCATGGACGATGAGCGTCATTCTTGTTATACTCAGTTTGTATAAGTAAAAAAGGAGACAATTAAGGTGACGAAAGAAACACAACAAAGAAATTCGAATGTAATTTCAATGAACAACAAGTTAAATCAGAAAAACCTTCTACTCCCGTTTTTCAAGAGTCACTCACTATGGACGAAACTCATTTTTAGTCGGTGTGATTGCCATTTCAGGGATCGATGATTGTCAGGGATTGGGAACCAATTTAGCCAAGCGAGTCAATTAGATCGAAAAAAATTGAACAAGCAAAAAGCTGAAAAAGAAGTTGCTGAAAAAGCAAAAAAAGAATCGTTAACACAGCAAAGTGGAACTTCTTCAAAGTGATGAATACATCGCGAAGTTAGCACGTAGTGAATATTATTTAAGCAAAACTGGAGAAATCATCTTCAGCACGCCAAATGACACTGCAGAGCATAAAGCACAACAAGCAAAAGAAGAAGTCGAACAAGGGAAACTGTTGTTAAGGTGACGACTCAAAAACCGTTAGAGCAATGAATCTTTTTGATACGTCAAGCGTGTATCGAAAAGGGAATAATGAAGGAGGAACGCTTTTTTATATGTCAATCGAAGTAGGAAACGTAATCCCTGGTAAAAGTTACTGGAATTACAAATTTTTGGAGTTTTTGTGGATTTAGGAGATCGTAAAGACAGGTCTTGTTCACATTAGCGAGGTGTCTGATTCATACATTCAAGATATCAAAGAAGTTTTAAAAGTTGGAGACGAGGTTAAAGTGAAAGTCATGACGATTGCGGATGATGGCAAAATTAGCCTTTCAATTCGTCGTGCCGTTGATAAACCAAAAGAAGATTCAGCGGACAAACCACGTGCAAAGAAACCTTTCACACCGCGTAATGACTCTCAAGACTTTAAGAAAAATCACTCTGCTAGCAGAACTTCAGCGCCATACGAAAAGAAATCTCCTTCGCAAGCAAAAGCAACAGATTTCGATTCTCTAATGAGTTCCTTTTTGAAAGACTCTGAAGACCGTTTAACTTCATTGAAACGTAACACTGAAGGGAAACGTGGGGGCCGTGGCGGTCGCCGTTCATAATGAAACCATCAATCTCTTCTGGTGAAAACTGGAGGAGATTTTTTTGACAGAAAGGAGAGGCCAATGCAACATCAACTAACAGCGTTTTTTAGAAGAAATGTAGAAAACTATACTGAGAAAAAATATGTGCTTGCCGTATCCGGAGGCGTCGATTCGATGGTTCTTTTGAATGCGATGATCACTCTTTTTGGAGACGATGCAAAAGATCGACTCGTAGTGGTCCATGTCAACTATGGACTAAGAGCACAAGCCGAGGATGAGGAGCAACTCGTTCATCGCTATTGTAAGCCGCATCAAATTCCAATCGAGACAAAGCATTGGCACGAAGTAGAGGGAGAGACGACTTCTGAGAAATCCTTGCGTGATTTTAGGTATGATTTCTTCCGCGCAGTGACGAAAAAGCATGAGGCGGACTATTTAGTATTGGCGCATCACCAAGATGACCAAATGGAGACCGTTTTAATGAAATGGTCACGGGGAAGTACGCTGGAAGGTCTTTCTGGGATGAAGGAAAAACGCTACGTAAAAGAGTTGAATATTTTACGCCCGTTCCTATCTTATGAGAAAAAAGAACTCTATCAAGTAGCCAAGAAGCATGACATTCCTTATTTAGAAGATGAATCGAATGAATCAGATGACTATACAAGAAACAGATATCGTCATCATGTCATTCCGTTTTTAAAAGAGGAGAATCCAAATGCCGGAAGCCACTTCCAAAAGAGTGCGCAGATGATTGCGGATGCTGTGGCGTGCTTAATGCCCATCCTAGAAGAAAAACAAGAACAGCTCTTCCAAAGAGGGAAGAAGAAAGTCACATTCGACCGCGAAGTCTTCCTCAAAGAGCCCATCGAAATGCAACGACTGCTCTTGCAACAAGTGCTAATGCAAATGGACACGACGATTTCCGTGGTACAAATGGAGCAAATCTTAGAAAAGGTTGGTTCCGACAAGGCGCAACTCATGCTGGACCTTTCAAATGGGTGGAAGTTTAAGAAGCGCTACGAAGAATGCTCGTTTGAAAAAGGAAGACCTAAAGTTGTTCCAAATATTGAATATGTTTTATCGAAACCAGAAGATACATTAATTCGTCCAAACGAAGATGAGCAAATCTTGCTCACTACAGGAAAGACGGCTTCCGAGTTTACCATTCCTGTCTATCCAAAGGACTTCCCGCTGACGATTCGTCATGCAAAACCAGGAGACAAGATTGCGCTAGATGCCAGTGAAACCAAACATCAGAAACTCTCAAGATGGTTTATCAATTCGAAAATTCCATTCGAAGAGCGCAAGGAAATTTGGGTGTTGGAGGATGCCTCGAAAAAAATTCGCGCAATTTTGGGCTATCGCTATGCCAAACCGTTGTCCTTTGAAGAGGAAACTGGTAAAATGATTCTATCTTACGAAAACAAAACGAGGTGCACACATGTTAAAAAATGATATGTCAGAAATTTTAGTATCAGAAGAACAGTTACAAGAAACAATCAAGAAATTAGGTGCTACGTTAGCGGAAGATTACCGTGGTAAAGATCCGTTAGTCATTTGTATTCTTAAGGGTGCTATTTTCTTCATGGCAGATTTAGTCCGCGCAATGGACTGCAACTTAGAAATTGATTTCATGGATGTATCTAGTTATGGAAATGAATTCGAATCAAGCGGCGAAGTACGTATCTTAAAAGACCTAGGTCAAAGTGTTAAAAATCGTCATGTGATTATCGTTGAAGATATTATCGATACAGGCCGTACTTTAAAACACGTGGTTGAATTATTAAAACACCGCCAAGCAGCAAGCGTAAAAGTGGTGACTTTATTAGACAAACCAGAACGTCGTGAAGAAGCTATCGAAGCAGATTACGTTGGGGTTCAAGTACCTAACAAATTCGTTGTAGGATACGGATTAGACTTCAAACAATTCTACCGTAACTTACCATGTATCGGTGTTTTAAAACCTGAATTCTACGAAGATTAAGAAAGAGTTAAACTATTCGTCAATAAAAGTCAAATATGTTATGATAGAACGGTAGTCAAGTAAACTATCGTTCTTCTTTTATAAGAAGATGGGGAGGCAAAATGAATAATAATAACAATCGATCAATATTAAGGTCTAGCTTACTGTATATCTTGATTTTCGGTGCCATTGTCATTTTTGTTGGAATGTTTAATGGGGATCAAAAAGGTCCTACAGCAGATATTTCATACACAGAATTTATGCAAAGTCTGAAAAGTGGCGAAATCAAAGATATTAAGATGCAATATTCGAATTCTGTATATACTATTACTGGGGAATATACAAATCCGAAAGAGCAAACAACAGAAGAAGCTAAAAACCAAAATGGCTTATCTATTTTTGATAACCGTACTACAAAGAGCACAAACTTTAAGACAACTGTCTTACCAAACGACTCAACGATTAAAGAAATCAATGAAGCGGCTCAAGCTAAAAATACAAAGGTTGAAACTTTACCAGAAAGTTCAACAGGCGTATGGATTTCTGTATTATTACAAGTCATATTACCACTTGGGGTATTAGGGTTCTTGCTCTATACAATGTTTATGAGCCAGGTGGCCAAGGCGGACGTAACAATCCGATGAACTTCGGTAAGAGCCGTGCGACAAATCAGAAGAAACAAAACGTGAAAGTGCGCTTCTCTGATGTAGCCGGTGCTGAAGAAGAAAAACAAGAGCTTGTAGAAGTGGTTGAATTCTTAAAAGACCCACGTAAATTTACAGCGCTTGGTGCTCGTATTCCTGCAGGGGTACTTCTTGAGGGACCTCCAGGGACAGGTAAAACCCTTCTTGCGAAAGCCGTTGCCGGTGAAGCAAACGTACCATTCTTCTCGATTTCAGGTTCTGAATTCGTAGAAATGTTCGTAGGGGTTGGGGCAAGCCGTGTTCGTGACTTATTCGAAAACGCGAAGAAAAATGCTCCAGCAATTATCTTTATCGACGAAATCGATGCCGTTGGTCGTCAACGTGGTGCCGGAATGGGTGGCGGACACGACGAACGTGAACAAACATTAAACCAATTACTAGTTGAAATGGACGGGTTCGAAGGAACAGAGGGGAATCATTGTGATTGCCGCAACAAACCGTTCAGATGTATTAGACCCAGCCTTACTTCGTCCAGGACGTTTTGACCGTCAAATCTTAGTAGGTCGTCCAGACGTGAAAGGCCGTGAAGCAATTCTGAAAGTACACGCACGCAATAAGAAACTTGCAAAAAGACGTGGACTTAAAAGTAATTGCGCAACAAACTCAAGATTCTCTGGGGCTGAACTTGAAAACTTATTAAACGAAAGCGACTTTAGTAGCGGCTCGTCGTGATAAAAATGCTATCGACGCATTAGACGTGGATGAAGCACATGACCGTGTGATTGCTGGTCCGGCTAAAAGAGACCGTGCCATCAGCAAGAAAGAACGCGAAATGGTGGCTTACCACGAAGCAGGTCATACAATCGTTGGTATGGTCTTAAGCGATGCGCGTGTGGTTCATAAAGTTACGATTGTCCCTCGTGGACGCGCTGGCGGATATGCAATTATGCTTCCAAAAGAAGATCGTTTCTTAATGACAAAAGAAGAATTGTTCGAACAAGTAGTTGGACTTCTTGGTGGTCGTCTTTGCTGAAGAATTTATCTTTGGAGTGAAGACAACAGGAGCCTCTAACGACTTTGAACAAGCTACAGGTATCGTTCGTAGCATGATTACAGAGTACGGAATGGTGGACGAATTAGGAACTGTTCAATACGAAGGAAATCATCAAGTATTTATCGGACGTGACTATGGTCAAACAAAAGGTTACTCAGATCAAGTGGCCTTCGAAATCGACAATGCAGTTCGTCGTATTATGAAAGAAGCGCATGAAAAAGCACTTCAAATTCTTGAAGAACATAAAGAACAATTAGAATTAATTGCTCAAAAACTTCTAGAATTAGAAACATTAGATGAACGTACAATTAAATCACTTTTCGAAACAGGTGAAATGCCAGCTCCAGTCGCGGAAGATGAATATCCAAGCGAAACAGAAGCGGCAAGTTTTGAAGAAACGAAAAAAGCCTTAGCCAAACGCGATGCGGAACAAGCTGAAGGCAAAGAGGTTCCAGATGAGGACGAAGAAGTGGAAGTCGCAGATGTGACTGAGGCTCCAAGTGACCTTGAAGGGTCATCAGAAAACGAATAACACAAAGGGTAGGAGAGCTGAGGCTGTTGTCACAGCTCTTTTCCTTTAAAAAAGGAGAGACAAATGGCAGATTCATTATTAAAAAGTATTGGCGTTCAATGATGAGGTCAAAGCCGTTGCCATGGTTGCCACAGACGCAATCGCAGAAGCGCAACGCAGACACGACACTTGGAGTTCTGCAACAGCAGCAATGGGACGTACCATCATCGGAACACAATTATTAGCAAGTAGCTTAAAAGGCGACGAACGCATCACGGTTCAAGTGAACGGGGATGGTCCTGGTGGAAAAATCATGGCCGATGCGAATGGTCGTGGGGAAATGCGTGGTTATATCACAAACCCTCATGTGAGCCTTGAGCTAAACGACAAAGGAAAATTAGATGTCCGTGGTGTCGTTGGGACAAACGGAACGATTACCGTCATCAAAGACTTAAATATGAGAGAACCTTTCTCTGGTCAAGTGCCAATCGTGGACGGAGAACTCGGTATGGACTTCACGTATTACTTAGCAGTTTCTGAACAAATCAATGGAGCTGTTGGGGTATCGGTTCTTGTGAATCCAGACGAAACGGTTCGTGCAGCAGGCGGGTTTATGATTCAATTATTACCAGGGGCGAGCGAAGCGACGATTTCAGAAATCGAACGTCGTATTAGCGAGATTCCAATGGTTTCAAAATTAATTGACCAACAAGAACAACCACGCGATATTTTAAATCGATTACTCGGTGAAGAAAACATTCGTGAGTTAGAAGAGATGCCTGTGAAATTCCATTGTGGATGCACGCGTGAACGTTTCAGCGCAGGCTTGATGTCGATTGGGGTAGATGATTTACAACACTTGATTGACGAAGACCATGGAGCAGAAGTAGTGTGTCATTTTTGCGGTGAGAAATATCATTTCGACGAAGCAGAATTACAAGGTTTAATTGATGAAATTAATGCCAAACGCGAAGAGGCAGACGCTTAATCGTTAAGGTGTAAGAGTGTGAGAAGAGGTGCTTCCATTTCTTCTCACTCTTTTTTTGTTTTCAGCTGTTAAAGCTATACAAATAAAGAAAAACTTAGTATAATACATACATAATACAAACGAGGTATATAGATGTTTAAACGAATTTTTTCTCGAATGAAAGGCATTTTAATGTTCTTTGCAGGGAGTATCGCTCTCTTGGCAATTACTCTAATGCTTGATTTTAAAACATTTGAACAATTTAATTTTTACCGAGATGTCGACGTTTGGAGTCATCCGATTCTCTTAGTGCAGCTAGCAATGGTTGTTATCGTGCTCCTTCTGCTAGGGCAAGTCATCGGATTGTCGGTGAAATTTTATTTTGCATTTAAGAAATTAGACGCACTCTTTCCAAATAATGAGTGGGAACAAAAAGACTTTAAGGAAAAAGCAGACTATGTCGATGAAAAATTCGAAGCGATGATCGTAAAAGAAGTACTCATCTTTTACGGAAGACATTTTACAGTGATTCCGCTAAAAGAACTCAAAGAAATTCATCTGTATCGTACGCGTACAGGACGCCGTGTGTATTATGGAATTAAGTTCATGTTTAAGAAAAAAAGACGTTCCTTTATTCCAAATACGTATGGGAAGTCATTAGAAGACGGATATCGTCTCGTTCGTAAAGTGGCTTATTTTGCCTCAGTTAAGATTAGGGACGATTGGAAAAATAGCAATAGAAAGTAGGAAATTAATGTGCATAAAGGGTATGTGAGAAGAACAATCTTTCTCTGGGGGTCCGCTCTAATTTGGATTCTGTTAGGAATTTTCTTTTTCTTTGGAACCGTGAAAGGATACATGGGAGGAGAGGAGCTCTATAAGGCGGGAGATGTTTATCATTTGAATGATGCAGGGACTTCCGTTGCGATTCGTGTGTTGGATATTGATTCAGACCCTCTGACTTACGATGGGAACGACTATTATTTAGTGAAACATGAAAATGGGGTTACGCCGCTTCAAGCCAAGGCCAAAGACATTCAACAATTACTCGATTTGAAGAAAGAGAATCCAGAAGACTGGGAGCCTTTTAAAAAGAAGCGAATATTTATTTAAATGTTCGAGTAACACCAGCAGTAACAAAGGGGCGTAGAGGAAGTACAACCGTTCATATTCCGGCAGGGTTGCTGGAAGCCTTTGCGACCCAATATAAGAAGGAACTCTCTTGCCAGTAAAGAACTCTCTACCGCTAGATTTCCTTCATTATTTGACACTGACATCCTTTACGAATCGTTTGTTAGAATCAGGGGGTTACACTCTTTGCGATTCTATTAGCCGTGATTTTTCCTTTTACGGTGCGAAGAGACGAGTACGTACATCGAAGGAAGAATACGAGGCGTTTGATAAAGAGTTTCCACGATACGCACAAAATATGATGGCTTTACCAATGGAGGCGGATTTTATTGATCCTAAGCTAAAAGTACTAGTGAAGGATCACAAATTGGTTTGCTATAATAACGAGTTTAGAGTGATTAAGCTTCGGGAAGTGCGAAACGTTGAAGTTCGTCGCCGAAAGGTAAAAAGCAGTGTCACTTATGCCATTGATTTTGCATTTGGCGGGAATAAGAAAGTAACCATTCAATTGAAGAATCGTACAGAAAACGTTCGCCAATTAGTGGAGTATTTAAATGAAAAAGAAGGAACCAAAATATCGATACCATTTCAATGGTAATGGCTATAAAGTTCAATGAAGACGAGTCAAAAATTTCAATAGAAAGTAGGGTTCAAAATGCATAAAGGGTATGGAAGAAGAACAGGTCCGATATGGGTTGTGGTAGCGATAATGGCTGTAGTGATGGTAATCATTGCACGCGCTGGGTTCAAGTCGTTCCAGAGCGCGGAAGACCTATACAAAACCAATGAAGTTTACTATGTAACAGATAAGGGTTCGTCAGTAGCGATTAAGGTAATGGATATCGATCCAGAACCGCTGGTGTTAAATGGACACAACTATTATTTAGTGAAACATGAGCGAGGCGTTGCGGTTTTCGAGGCAAAATCAGATGAATTGAACAATGTCTTGGAATCCAAGAAAGCTGCCGGAAACGCAGAGAATGCACTTGAAGCGTCTAATCTCTATTTGAGTGTGCGTGTAACGCCAGAGCAAAGAAAAGGGGAAAGGGTCTAACGTCAAGGTGAATGTGACGCCTGAGATGAAAGATGCCTTTTACAAGAAATATAAAGAGAGCCCGCTGTATTCAGAAAATGCCAAGACGAAAATCGATGAATCCAGAATCTTAAAGTTGACTACTTCTAAAGATCAATGGGGAGATTCGGCACTGACGTTTATCATGCTTGCCATCGTTCTTGGGCTTATTGGGTTCCAAATTTATCAAACGCGTCGCTTGAAGGCGCAGTATGCCCGTTTTGATGCGTACTTCCCTGAGTATGCGAATAATATGAAGCAGTTATTGGATGATGCAGAATATGTCGATCTGAAACTCAAAATCCTGGTGATGGAAGGAATTCTTGTGAGCTACGACATTAACTTTACTGTCATCGACTTATCAGAAGTCAGCAAGGCATATCTCGTGTTTGAGAACAGAAGAAAAGGCGGCATGAGAGTTCATTTACGTTTTGAATATGCAAATAAGAAATACGATTCGATTCTCTTTAGAAGACAATTATTACGTCTCAAAGATCTTGTGGAATATTTAAACGAAGAATACAACTTAGGATTGAAAGTGGATTTTAGACTCCTAGGATAATTTATGGAGAGTAAGATGAATAAAAAGATATTTTTTAGGACGCTATTTGACTGGTGTATCGTTATTGTGTTATCGGTTGTTTGCTATTTTGATATACAGCCAGCAATTCATATGAATACGAACCCTGAAAAATTGTATCAGCAAGGTTATGTCTATAAGGCAGAGAATAGTGAGGATGTATTAGCGATAAAAGTGTTGGATATTGATCCTAACCCGATTGAAAGAAAGAATAATACTTATTATTTAGTCAAACATGAATATGGTGTCACAGCCATGAAGGTCGTCATTAAAGTAAGCGTAAATAAACTACTTGAGGCGAAAGAAGTACTTGCTCCCCAAGAAAATCCTTTAGAATCTTCTGACTTTTACCTTCATGTACAGGTGCTTCCTGAAATTCGCAGGAGAAAGAAAAGCTCAGATATCGTCATTATTAGCAAAGAATTTAAGGATATCATTCAAGAGAGATTTAATCAAAGCGACCTTTCAAAAGGAGGGGCTACTGTCGATACGACGCATCTTCTTGATTTGATGGACGACAGAGGGGGAGCTCATTTTCTCGTGGGACCTGTATTGGTGGGACTTGTAGCATTGTTTTTCTTCATCAATACAATCAGAAGGATTTTCTATTTACGTAGACAGTTTAAACTCTTTAATACATTATTTCCAGATTATGCGAATCAACCAGAGCGATTAGTGAAAGATGCAGACTATGGGGATCACTCGTTACGAATGTTAGTTCACCAAGGTGTTCTAGTGCTGTATGGTTCGGACTTTCAAGTCGTTTCAGTAAAAAGCGTTGATCAAATTAAATTGTTTCGAACGCGCAGGAAAGGACACTTTCGTTATAAGGCGAAGCTATTCTTCCATTCGGGATCTTCACTACAATTAGACATTAATAGTGATGTGATTGAAGCGCAATATCGTTTCTTTGAATATCTAGCTACTCTTGCTCCAATAGAAATAGTAGATGAGTGGGAACAAAATTTTGAATAAGAAGGTGGAACAGTTTTGCATAAAGGGATTTTAAGGCGAACATGGGGGATGTGGATTCTTACCATCTTGTTAGGATTAACAGTGGCAATAGTGGGAGTTTTAGTATCGCTTGGTTTTATGAGTGGACGTGAATTATACGAACAGGAAGTCATTTATAAAATGGAAACTGATGCATCGTCCACATCGATTAAAGTCTTAGATATTGACCCAAGCCCACTAGAGATAGACGATGAAACATATTATTTAGTGAAACACAATTATGGAGTATCATTTCTAAGAACAGATGCTTCTGAAATTAAACAAATTCTAGAGTTTAAAGAGGCGCTTTCTGAGAAAACGAACGCACTCGCCTCATCAGACTTCTACTTGAATATTCGTGTAGTTGATGAGAAGGAGAAACGTGGTAAATCCAGCGTTCAAACGAATATTACACAAGAAATGAAGGAAGCCTTTGAAGAGAAATTCAAGCTTAGCCCACTTTCAGTGCAGGCGACTATCGACAAATTGGACACAAAGCATTTTTTAACGATTACGAACAGTGCAGCAAGGTTTGTCGACATCGTGATGTTCATCGTAGCCGTTGTGTTTTTTGTCATTGTATTCGGCTGGCAAATCATTCGAGTTCGTCGCATCAAACAACATTACGCTCGTTTTGATGAGTTGTTCCCTGACTACCAATATGATATGAAACGGTTATTAGATGATGCAGAGTATCTTGATGATAAACTTTGCGTGCTTGTCAAAGATGGAATTTTAGTTTCTTTTGGGACTGAGTTTAGGGTCGTCGACTTAGAAGAAGCAGTCAGCGCGTCCGTTTTTCGTCAAAAATCAAAATGGGGTTCAAAGTTCAATTTTACATTCTTCTATGAGGGTCGTAAGAAAGAAGAAGTCCCTCTTGGTGATTTACAGGACAATGTCGTTGGTCTAGTCCATTATTTGAGAGAAGTTTGCTCATATAATGTTTATATTCAATTTTAAAAAAATAAATATTTTTTTATGGTACACAAAACAGTCTACGATTTATTTGTAGGCTGTTTTTCTTTCTAGAAACCTTTTGATACTGTGGTTTTAAGGGTGCAATTGGAACGAAAAAACCGTTACAACTAAGTTAGAAAGTTAACAAATGTTAACCATAAAAAGAGTAGAAACTTCATAATTTAGCGATAGAATGAACATATCAAATCAAAGGACGTGATTTTATGGATTTCACAGGTAAAGTTGCCATTGTCACTGGTGGGGCAAATGGTATTGGTAAAGAAATCGTTCGCGGTATCGTTAACGGCGGCGGTTTTTGTAGTCATCGCAGATATTAACGAGGCTACGACAAAACAAAACAGTTGAAGAGTTCGGACCAGAACACACAAGCTTCAAATACATGGATTTAGGAAATCATGAATCTATCGTAAAAAGCATGAATGAAATTTTAGCAGAACGCAAAGTAGATATCTTAGTGAACTGCGCTGGGGTTATTAGTGCAAAACCTTTCGACCAATTAACATACGAAGAATGGGAAAGAACTATCCGCATTAACCTTTCAGGATGCTTCTCAACAATTAGCACAATTTTCCCACACTTTATCAAAAACAAAGGTGGACGTATCGTAAACGTATCTTCAGTTGCCGCTAAACTTGGTGGTGGACTTTTAGGTACTGCTGCTTATGCTTCTTCTAAAGCTGGTTTAAATGGTTTAACAAAAGCCGTTGCTAAAGAAGGCGGTAAATACAATATCGCATGTAACGCTGTATGTCCTTCGTTCACTCGTACAGATATGACAACAGTATTATCAGAAGATAAAGAAAAAGAGCCAAAAAAAGTTATCAGCATGATCCTCTTGGACGTCGTGCAGAACCAGTTGAAATCGCTCAAATGATTCTCTTCTTCGCAAGCGACCTTGCAAGCTTCGTTACAGGGGAAATCGGTGACTGCGATGGCGGTATCACATTAGATGGCTGATTTTAGCTAGAGTCTTATTCCAAATCATAGAAGGATTGTGAACAGTATGAAAAAGATTAAAATTCCTGGGGATACAATCATTATTCCAATGTTTATTGGATGTGTGATTAATACATTTCCCTCAAATATTACAAATTGGTGGATTTACCACTCCAATCGTGAAAGGTGCTGGACCACTTGTTGGGGCATTCCTCTTCATTATCGGGGGTACCATTTCTCTTAAAAACACACCAAAAGCCGTTGGACGTGGGGCAGCGATTATTTTAGCAAAAATTGCGGTATCTGTAGTCTTAGGGTTATTGGTTGCGAAAGTATTCAATGACAACTTCCTCGGACTTAGCGCCGTTGCCGTTATCGGTGCCATTTCAGTAGCCAATAACGCAATGTATGCGGGTATTGTAGATGTATACGGGGATGAAATCGATGCTGGTGCCGTTGGGATTACAACACTGAGCGTTGGACCAATGGTAACAATGGCCGTATTAAGTAGTGCCGGTCTTGCAAACATCTCGATTTGGAACTTAGTCGGAACTGTATTGCCACTTGTGTTAGGGATTGCGTTAGGAAATGCCTTCCCATACATGAAGAAAGTTCTTTCAAACGGGATTACAGCCATCATTATCGTCGTTGGTTTCTGTTTAGGGGCTAACATGAGCTTTGGCCAAATTCTTGAAGGTGGTCTACCTGGTATTTTACTAGGGGTGATTACTACATTTGTCGGTGGTATTGCATCTATCACCGCAGACCGCTTAACAGGTGGTAACGGGGTTGCCGGTGCTGCCATCTCAAGTACAGCAGCCAGCGCTATCGCTACACCAGCTGCACTTTCAGCAGTGGATGCCTCATTCAAAGGAATCGAAGCAACAGCAACGACTCAAATTACAGCTTCAGTAATCGTAACAGCTATTTTAACTCCAATCTTAACAGCCTATATTGCTAAGAAATTCGGAAACAAAAAAGAAGCCAAAGCACAAGAAGCTTAATCGAATTTAAAAGTGAAACCACCTTGGAAAATTTTCCCAAGGTGGTTTTTGTTTTGCTTCGAGTGTAACAATTATGTTACGTAACAAAAATGTTACATCGAAAAGTTGAGTTGTATCCAAAATGATACGTATCAAAATTGATACAAAAAGAGTAGAGTGTATCATGCATGATACGTATCACGCATGATACATCTCTAGCGGGTCTTTCAATAGGAATTCAAAATATAAAAAGAGTCTCAGATACGAAATGGAAATCTTTTGAATTCTATAGTGAGAGCAGTAGTGAGTGTAACCAATGTGAATTACAGGCCGTTTTACGGCCTGTTTGAAGCTTGGTAGGGTTGAGACTTTGGCTCAGCCCGGTACAACTACTGCCATCACTATGAAGATATTCAAAAGATTGAAATTTGTATCTGAGACTATTTTCTTTTTATTTTTTTACAATGAATTACGCTTCACCGAAAATGCCTGTTGAAAGGTAACGTTCGCCTGTATCTGGTAATAGAACCACAACAGATTTGCCTTTTCCTAAGCTTTTTGCCACGCGTAAAGCAGCAGTAACTGCAGCTCCAGAAGAAATACCAGCAAGGATACCTTCTTTAGCGGCTAAGTTTTTCGCTGTTTCGATGGCATCGTCACTTGAAACAAGTTCAAAGCCGTCGATAACTTCGCGGTCGATAATGCTTGGCTCAAAACCAGCAGAAATTCCTTGGATGCGGTGTTTTCCTTTTTGTCCTTTAGAAATGAATGGGGCTTCTTCAGGTTCAACCCCGATGATTTCCACGTCTTTGTTCACTTCTTTTAACGCACGGCCAACACCTGTGATCGTACCACCAGTACCGATACCACTGATGTAAGCGTCTGGAGTTTTTCCGTCGAAGGCTTTAATAATTTCTTGCCCAGTTGTTTGATAGTGGATAGCTGGGTTTGCTTCGTTGTCGAATTGACGTGCCCAGAAGTAGCCAGGTTGTGCAGCTAATTCTTCAGCTTTGGCAACGGCGCATGAATCCATCCGCGACAGGCGTTAATAATACTTCTGTACCGTATGCTTTCATTAATTGACGGCGTTCGATAGACATTGATTCAGGCATGATGGTAATGACCTTGTATCCTTTGGCAGCACCGATTAATGAAAGTCCTACTCCTGTATTTCCACTTGTTGCTTCGATGATTGTGTCGCCAGGTTTTAGCGAGCCATCTTTCTCAGCTGCTTCGATGATGTTTAAAGCGATACGATCTTTCACAGATCCTCCGGCGTTAAACGACTCGACTTTTACATATACATCTGCAGAATCATCTGAAACTAAACGACGTAGTTTCACAAGGGGAGTGTTCCCGATTAATTCTGTGATAGTTTCTACTGATTTGACCATAAATGATCCCTCCATAAAGTTAGACTGGGCAACTTTAAGGGTTGCTTGTTATCATTGTAACGGGGATTGATACTGGGTACAATACTTTTGTTCAAAAAAACAGAAAAAAGCCTAGAAAAATCAAATTAGGTGTGATACACTATCTGCTAGCAAGGGCTTTTAAACTCATCCAGAGAGGTGAGAAAGGCTAAGATCAAGTTTATTAGACTAGCCCTACGCTTAATAACATAGGGCTTTTTGTGTGCACAAACGCCCGGAAAAGAGGGGAAAATGGAGTTACAAACTTCAAAAGTCGATCTGTTGTTGGATGTGGATCAAAAACCGGAGCTCGTGCCTGGACTGCTACTAAGTTTGCAGCACGTGTTTGCGATGTTTGGTGCCACTGTTTTAGTGCCGTTAATATTGGGGATGCCAGTATCGGTTGCTTTATTTGCGTCAGGATTAGGAACGCTAATCTATATGGTTGCGACGCAGTTTAAAGTACCTGTTTACTTGGGATCCTCTTTTGCTTTTATTACGGCCATGCAATTTGCGATGGCGCAAATGGACGGGAAGCCAGACGCTGCGCAAACAGGTGTTGTGTTAGTCGGACTGCTGTATGTAGTTGTAGCTATTTTTGTTAAATTCTTAGGAACGAATTGGATTAATCGACTCTTACCGCCAATCGTCATCGGACCAATGATTATCGTTATCGGTTTAGGGCTTGCCAATAGCGCGGTAACGAACGCTGGATTTGTGAAGGATGGAGACTGGAAAGCGATGGTTGTCGCCGTCGTAACCTTTCTCATTACAGCATTTATTAATACGAAAGCAAAAGGCTTCTTGAAAATCATCCCATTCCTATTCGGGATTATCGGTGGATATATTGTAGCCATCTTCTTTGGGCTAGTGGATTTCACGAAAGTCATCGATGCCCAATGGATTGCGTTGCCGGAATTATACTTACCATTCGATACGAACGGATTCTTCCATCAATATAACTTATACTTCGGACCTGAAACTTGGGCAATTCTACCAGTTGCGGTCGTAACGATTGCCGAACATATCGGGGACCACACCGTATTAAGTGAAATTTGCGGGCGTCAATTCTTGAAAGATCCAGGCTTACACCGCACACTCATCGGGGACGGGGGTGGCAACAACCGTGTCTGCCTTCCTTGGAGGACCTGCCAATACAACGTACGGTGAAAATACAGGGGTTGTAGGGTTAACACGTATCGCATCAGTATCGGTTATTCGTAACGCTGCACTAATCGCGATTGGATTCAGCTTCTTTGGTAAATTTACAGCGCTCATCCGTACGATTCCAAATGCAGTACTCGGTGGAATGGCGATTCTCTTATACGGGGTTATTGCTTCAAACGGTTTGAAAGTGTTAATCGAAAAACAAGTAGACTTTAGACAAGTGCGAAACCTCATTATCGCAAGCTCGATGTTAGTACTTGGGCTCGGTTCAGCAGTGCTTGAAGTGGGGCCTGTCACTTTATCAGGGACAGCGCTTTGTGCGATTGCTGGAATCGTCTTAAACTTAATCTTGCCACACGAAAAAACGGAAGAAAAATAAATAACGTTAGCGAACTCAAAGGGCGTCAGAGAAATCTCTGGCGTCTTTTTTATCATTATAGAAGAGAATCTGGATATAAAAAAAATATATTAAAGAAGATGAACGGATATATTCGGAAAATGTCTTAAATACTGTAATTTTGATTAGATCAAAGCGCCTAAATTACTTGCACCTAGGAGTATATAATTTTTATATTATATAAGGAATGTAATTATCTATATAAATTATATTATATACACATAGAAGTTTTTGACTGTTTGAGGGCTGAAGCTTCAACTAATATTTGCCGATTGTAGGAGGAGCTTTATGCTTACTGAAAAACGTAGAAGAATCATTTTGGACTTATTAGAAAAGGAAGATACAGTACACCTAAGAGACTTAATGGAGGCGCTGGGTGCTTCTGAATCGACGGTTCGTCGTGACCTTTCTTTATTAGAAGAGGAAGGAACATTGATTCGTGTGCATGGTGGTGCCAAGCGTGTTTATTCAAAAGAGTATGAACCAACCACAAAAGAAAAGGAACGTTCAAACCGACGTGAGAAGGAATGCATCGGGCGTTACGCAGCATCTCTTGTCACAAAAGGCGAAACGATTTACATGGATGCGGGAACGACAACACTTCGCATGATTCCGCATTTAGAAGGAAAAGACGTTACTGTTATTACAAATGGCGTGCAACAAGCACATCTTTTAGCAGATTACGGCATTAAAACAGTGCTTCTTGGTGGACAAGTTAAAACTGAAACAAGTGCTGTGATAGGAGTACTTGCGCAAAATCAATTACGTGAGTATTTCTTCAAGAAGGCGTTCCTTGGAATGAACGGGGTCGATTTAAGCTATGGATATACGACTCCAGACGAAGAGGAAGCAACGATTAAAAAAATCGCGATTAGCAAGAGTAATCAGGCATATGTATTGGCCGATTCGAGCAAATTTGCTAAAGTAAGTCTCTGTAAGGTTGCGGATTTTCATCAAGTAACCATGGTCACAAACACGACGAAGGAGCAAGCCGACCTACGTTACCGTATGGCAGGAAGCATTCGTCTTGTTGAAATGGACGCATAATAAAGGAGAGATAGCATGATTTACACGATTACGTTTAATCCAGCGATTGACCTTGTTGTTAAAGTTCCAAATTGCGAACTTGGCACATTAAACCGTTCTGTTGAAGAAAACTACGTGGCAGGTGGAAAGGGCATTAATATGTCTGTCATCTTGAAGCGTTTAGGGTTCGACAATACAGCAACAGGTTTTCTAGCAGGTTTCTCAGGGAACTTCATTAAAGAAGCGTTGCAAGCAGAAGGAATTCAAACGAACTTCATCGAAATCGATGGTGTTACACGTATTAATTTGAAACTAAAGAGTACCGAGGAAACTGAAATTAACGCGAATGGCCCAGTGGTGAAAGCAGCGGATTTTGCTCGGTTAGTGCAGTACTTCGAAGAAAATTTACAAGACGGCGACGTGGTATTCTTAGCAGGAAATGCTGGTAACGGAATGGATCACTCTGCGTACACAACCATTGCAAAATTATGTGACGATAAAGGCGTTAAATTAGTATTAGACACTACAAAAGATTTATTAACGAAATGTCTTCCATATCACCCATTCATTATCAAACCAAACCATCATGAGTTAGGGGAGATTTTTGGAGTGACAATCGAGACAGAAGAACAGATCGTAGATTATGCGAAAAACTACAAGAAATGGGTGCACGTAATGTGTTGATTTCTAGAGGCGGAGATGGCGCGATGCTCATCACCGAAACAGGAGAAGTGTATACATCCAACGTTCCAAAAGGGACTATTGTGAACTCAGTGGGGGCCGGTGACTCAATGCTTTCAGGCTTTATGGCGAAATTTATCGAAACCGAAGATTACGCAGCAAGCTTGAAACAAGGTGCCGCTACAGGAAGTGCGACAGCCTTCTCTGTAGGAATTGCTGAAAAATCATTTATCGAAGAACTATTACCACAAGTAGTGGTTACAAAACTGTAAGAGTGCACGAGGAGTAATTACTTTTGTAGTCGCTCATCCGATCGTATTTATTGTGATTTGGATTTTCGATGATGTTATTGGAGCGTTATTATTAAACGTGACACTTTCTAAAAAAGACAAAGCTAAATAACGAGATTTGAATTTCGGCTCCTAGGGCATTCCTAGGAACCTTTTTTATGGAGATTTCGAATAAAAGCTGTATTTTCAGAGTCTTAGGATTGCAAAAAGAACATCTCAGGAGTATATTAGAAACAGTTAAATATGTGAAAAGTACAAAGGGGTGCCATTTTGGCTGAGATGTAGTTACAAACCCTTGAACCTGTTACGTTAGTACGTGCGTAGGAATTGTATTTGATTTCGAAGTTTTAGACGGAGTCTCTTTGTGTTTTTCAATAAACGAAGGAGGCTCTTTTTTCATGAAGAGAAATGTTTTAGTATGGGTAGAAGCTGCAATTATTGCAGCGTTGTCAATGGCGTTGTCCTGGATTCCGGACTTTGCTGGGTGGTTTACACCGTCGTGGGGAGCAATTGTTCTTGTTATTTTTTCACTACGCCGCGGCTTGACACCAGGTTTAGCAGCAGGTTTGCTATGGGGATTACTCCACTTTGCAGTAGGTAAAGTGGCATTCTTGTCTGTTGAACAAGTACTCATCGAATATGTCATTGCATTTGCAGTGATGGGACTTGCAGGACTTCTATATAGTCCGTTCCAAAAAGCGTTAAAAGCTGAGAAATATACAAGTGCGATTACGTTAGCTTGTACTGCAGCTTTTGTAGGAGTAGGCGTTCGCTACTTCTTCCACTATATTGCCGGGGTTATTTTCTGGGGTAAATACGCACCAGAAGGAATGAGCCCATGGTTATATTCTCTCACTGTTAACGGAACAGCAGCACTCGGAACTTTCATTGTGGTAGTGATTGCGTGTGTGGCACTGATTCGTCAGAAAAAAATTTGGATAGCTCACTAGGGAAATTGTGCATCCGGGTCCTGGTTTAACCTGAAACCAGGGCTCTTTTTTATTGGAAAAATAAGGGTAAAGCACTTCGTACGCTTTGGATGTCTCTGTAGTAGAAATAATAGCTGCAACGGGTTGAGCCTGAGGTCTCAACGCCTACCAAGCTTCAAACTGACACTAGGAATAAATTCCAAGTGTCAGTAATTCACATCGATTACAATCGCTACAATGACTACTATAGAATTTGAAGCCACTCGTTTTCTTACTCTTTTTGAGTAAAGAAACCTGGTCTCGGTTAATCCAATTTTCCTAGGAGCTATGGGGGAGGATAAGAGGGTGCTGGGATGTGGAGAGTGCGCATATCTTAGTGAACTTAAAGGGAAAATGGATTCGTTGGAAATTGTTGGTGCTGAAGAGTGAAGCCACTCGTTTATCTTACTCTTTTTGAGCAAAACGCTCTGGTTGTAGTTAATCCAATTTTCCTAGGAGCTAGGAAGGGAGAGAGAGTTTGACAGGAGGTCATTTCAATAGTAAAGTAAACGGTGAAAGAGGTGTCGGTATGGTAACAGAATGCGAAAAAATGAATGTGTCTCATGAGATTTGGATGATGATTATGAAAATCTACAATGAGAACTTGAAAACTTTTTCGATGTCATTAAAAGCAGTGGGGTTGAACCCAACTCATTTTGAAGTGTTACATCTAATTTTTCAGAAATCAAACGATGGATCGAAAAGACGATTGCGCAAACGTTGAATTTGACGCAGGGAAATATTACGCACTGCATTCGTCATTTAGAAAAATTAGAGTTAATTTCGATTGAAAAAGACTGGAAGACAAAGCATATTTCATTAACGGAAAAAGGAAAGAAGTTGCTGGATGATTTAATCCCAGCGCAACATCAAATGATGGAACATACCTTACGTGGATTGGACTGCAACCAAAAGCAACAATTACGTGAGCTACTAGTCTCATTTGAAAATACATGTAAGTCGATTTAGGTAAATTTTAAGTACGAAACGTATACTGAAGAAAAAAGAAGAGGTACGACTATGAGAATTTTAGTAGCAGAAGATGAAATTGATTTAGCAGAAGCGTTGAAAATGATGCTAGAAATGCAAAAGTATAGCGTGGAAGTGGTTCACGACGGGGCGGATGCCCTGTTTTATGCCGAATCAACACCGTATGATTTAATCTTGCTGGATGTGATGATGCCGAAGAAATCAGGAATTGAAGTGGTCCGCGAATTGCGCGCGGGCGGAAATACGACGCCAGTACTGATGCTTACAGCCAAAAGCCAATTAGAAGATAAGGTAACAGGTCTTGAAGAAGGAGCGGACGATTATTTAACGAAGCCGTTCGAAGCGCCTGAATTATTAGCGCGTGTGAAATCATTGCTTCGTCGTCCAAATGTCTTCGTAGCGTCTGTGATGAACATCGGAAATATCGAGCTTAACCGCGATAAGTTCACAATGGAATCAGCCAGCGGACAAGTGTTGTTGAATAATAAAGAGTTCCAATTGATGGAATACTTCATGATGAATAGCAATCAAGTATTATCAACCGATTTGATTATGGAAAAAGTTTGGGGACTCGACTCAGATGCGGAGATTAATGTAGTGTGGGTGAATATTTCATCTCTCCGTAAGAAATTAGCGAGCATCGAGGCGAACGTGACGATTAAATCTGCACGTGGTTTGGGCTATCAATTGATGGTCGAAGCGTAATCCTGATGATTTTAGAAAAGAAGAGGAGTTTGCATGTTTAAACAACTTCAAAAAAGCTTTGTAAAAAGTGCGATGCTGTCGTTTACGGCAGTGCTGCTGGTTGTGCTGGTGGCGGTAAACTTGGTGAACTATCGCCAAACTGTCGATCAAGTAGACCGCCTGGGAACAATGCTTGTTAATAATGATGGAACTTTCCCGGATGCACCAGAGGGAGGGATGGTCCCTAAAGAACATCCTGAACACGGGATGCCAAAAGGAATGGAGTTTCGAAAAGACGACCAAATGGCAACACGTTATGCAGTCGTAAGAGTCGCAAATGACACAGTCCAATCTGTCGACCGAACACACTTAGTATCATTAGATGAGGCGGCACTAAAAGAGGTAGGGCTACGCATTGCTCAAGGAACAGCCACAAAAGGATGGGAAGGAAGCCTTCGCTATCAAGTGGCTAAGACGGATGCTGGAACAATGGTTGTCCTTGTGGATGCCAATAGAGAAACGCAACAAGTATCGAGATTGATGATGGTAACGGGAGCAGTCTTTATTCTCTGCCTGGCAGTGGTGTATGTGCTCGTTCGTCTCGCATCCAAACGCGCGATTCGTCCATTTGTCGAAAATGTGGAGCGTCAGCAACAATTTATCGCCAACGCCAGTCATGAGATTAAGACACCGTTAGCGGTCCTTTCAGCTAATACCGATTTACTCGCGATGATGGGAACTGAAGCGAAATTTGTCGATAGTAATAAACGCCAAATTAAACGTCTGAACTCACTTGTAGAACAGATGTTAATTCTTTCAAGGTACGACGAAGGAGAAGCGGCGGCTACGAAAGAGGAAGTCGATTTAGTAGCTGTTACGAAAGCAATCGTTGAAGAAATTTTACCAGTCTTAAATGAAAAAGGACTCCGAGTGGAATTTATTGGAGAGGCGCAAGCGATTGTTACAACGAATAAGAGTGCGATGACGGAATTGATTCGAATCTTGCTAGATAACGCGATGAAGTATACGGTCGGCAAACCAGTGATTACCGTTGAGGCGAAACGCAATCAATTAGCCATTGGAAATGAAACAGAACCAATGACCAAAGAACAGGTGAATCAGATTTTTGATCGCTTCTACCGCGTAGACAGTTCGAGAAATCGTACGACAGGCGGTAGCGGACTTGGGCTTTCTATCGCTCAGAAGATTGCCGAGACTAACGATGTACAGTTAACGGCAGAACTCACAAGTGAAACTCAAATTCGCTTTGTGATTGCAACAAAATAAATGAAAAAAGTTCTTATGTCTTTTCGCTATAATGGTGAACATAAGAACTTTTTTGTGAATTTCATTATATTTTTCTTTATGGTATAATAATGCTAAATAAAAAGTTTTTATATAGGATGGTAGAAATACAAAATAAAGGAGAATGACAGATGAAAAAAATATTGATGGCAGTATTATCGGTATTCTTGTTGGTTGGATGTTCAAAACCAAAATCAACAGAATCAACAGAGAATACAACAAAAGCAGAAGTAGCTGAGCAAAAATCAAAGGAATCTTCAGAAAAGAAAGATTCATCAGAGACAACGCAGTCTGAGAATGGGCTTGATGAATATGGATTGCCAATCTTAACAGGGAAAGTAAAAGAATTGCTAAATGATGCAAAACTATTTCCTTTGTTTAATCAAAAGAATATGAAACTATTAATATGAGTGGTGCTATTAATGAACTGGAGGACGAGAAAAGAATAACAGACTTTATCGTTAAGACAAAAAGTACCTACTAATTATATGTTGTATGTATATTTAGACGGTAAAGTTGATGTTGGAGATAGCTATATTCAGGGTAAATACATTCACGCCAACCGACGGTATTGAAGATAAAAAGTAGAATTAAAAACTACTGAACAAATTCTTAAATCAGATGTATACGAGATTCATACGAAACATGCTTTCGATGAAAAATCATAAAATGAGTGATCGACTCGATATTAATATAGAATACCAAATTAGAAAAAGATGGTCAAACCTACTTACAGTGGTTAAATTATGAAAAACTAAATTTTCTTGAAGGAAATTATAAAGGCTATAGATATTTTTGTGCATACGGATGCGTTTGATAAAGTGCGAAAAAGATTCTAGTGTTACCGTAGATGTATTTACTGACGATAATCAAATGGTAACTATTTGGTATATATCACCATTTTTCGATTTTGGAAAATTTAACAAAGAGGACTTAACGGTTTTTTTGCTGAGAAGATCTTTGAATTCGTTGATATTGAAAAAGAAATAAACGAACTGTCAATAAAAAAATTAAAAAGAGACGTTGGAATATATCATTCCAGCGTCTTTTTCATGCGCAATTATCATATATGGTAATTATCATATATGATAATTTTCTGTTTTAAAAAAATTTTTTTCAATAAACTTTTTTTGTTTTTAAGTTCATTTTAAGTAAGCCCGTTATGATAAAACCATCAACAAATAGTTGATAGGAAGCGAGGGGACCAAAATGAAAAAGAAACAGAATGATTGTTCTATTATCCACGATTACTATTGCAACAACCTTAGTTGCATGCCAAAACACACAAACACAAACACAAGCTGAGGCGACTTCTCAAGTCCAAGCTCAACAGAGTCCCCCAGCTAAACCTGGAGGAGAAGGGTTTGGCGGGAGCGACCAAGTGACACAAGGTGAGGCAGCAACAAACTTAACTACAGATGCAACAGTAACAGGAGAAACGTATGAATCTACCGGAGATGACGAAAATGCACTCCGTGTAACAGGAGCAACAGTCACATTAGACGGCGTAACGGTTAACAAAACAGCCGGAGCAACATCGAACACTGAAAACGGAGACTTCTACGGAATGAACGCAGGATTCTTAGCAACCGATGGAGCAACCGTAACAATCACTAACTCAACCGTAAATACAACTGCACAAAACGGTAACGGGGTATTCAGTTACGGCTCAGGAACGACCGTCAATGTATCAGATACAACAATCACAACAACAAAAGATAACTCAGGTGGTATTCAAACCACTGGTGGCGGTACGATGAACGCAACAAACTTAACAGTAAACACCGCAGGAAATTCATAAGCAGCGATTCGTACAGACCGTGGTGGTGGTACAGTAGTCGTAGACAAAGGAACATACACTTCTACAGGATACAACTCACCAGCCGTATACTCTACAGCGAATATCACTGTTAAAAATGCAACATTGAACGCTGAAAACTCAGAAGCACTTGTTATCGAGGGTCAAAACTCTATCACATTAGAAAATACAAACGTAACAGGGAATATGAGTTCAACAGAGGGTAGCTCTTCAGACAACAACGTACACAACGTGATGATTTACCAATCAATGTCAGGAGATGCCGAAAGTGGAACGTCTACTTTCACAATGAAAGGTGGCACTTTAACAGGACGTAACGGAGACCAAATCTACGTAACGAACACACACAGCGTCATCACTTTAGAAGACGTGACGATTACAAACCAAGATTCATCTGGCAGATTATTAGCCATCTTAGGAAATGATGCGACACGTGGCTGGGGTACAGCCGGTGCCAATGGTGGTCAAGTTGATTTAACAACGTCGAACCAAACATTAACTGGAGCGATTGAGGTGGATACCGTATCTACATTGAACTTCACAATGGGCAAAGGAACAAACTTCACAGGTACCATCAATATCGTAGAAAATGCTGAAGGAGGGACGGCCGTGGATAATAACGCAGTAATCACAGTAGAAGAGGGGGCGACATGGACGTTGACAGGAAATGTCACAATCACATCATTAGAAAACAAAGGTACAATCAACTTTAACGGATATACAATCACTTTAGCGGATGGTACGGTCCTAAAATAAAACTTAACTGAATGGAGCTAGGCGAAAGTCTAGCTCTTTTTTTGTTTCCGTGCATGAAGAATTTCTATTTTCAATTGTTGAAAACTAGAAGAAAACGCATGATTGTGATAAACTAACTAAAGGTAATAAAATAAAAAAATGAGGTGTCACAATGGATCAAAACGAAAACAAAAATGTTGAATCAGTTGCTGAAAAAGCTACAGAAGTAAAAGACGAAGTAGTTGAAGCAGCAAAAGAAACAGCTGAAGAAGTGAAAGAAGTAGCCGAAACAGTTGTTGAAGAAGCAAAAGAAGCAAAAGCTCCTGAAGCAGATGGAGACTTCAAAGAAGTTGTTGAAGATGTAAAAGAAAAAGCAGAACAAGCTAAAGAAAAATTAGGGGAAGCTGCAGGGAAAGTATTCTCGGAAGAAAATAAAGAAAAACTCAATGATGCGCTTGGAAAAGTTGCTGGCTATAATAAAAATTCATTATTCGAAAAAATCTTCTTTGGACTTTCAGCTCTCATTTCTCTATTTGCGGCTCTTGTAACATTTAATGGACTTAGCTTCTTATTCGGTGGTGCAAAGCTTAATTTCGCTAGTCTTGTAGGGGATGCTGTTGCTATCGTTAATAAGGTGAAAAACTTAAACCTATACTTTGGTTTAACATTCTTCTTTACATTAATTGCTACAGTATTTGTTGCTTATTTCTTCTATGTATCTAAAAAAGAAGGAAAGAACTTATGGACAAATGTGAATGTAGCTTCTTTAGGAATGGTAGTGTTGGTATATTTAGCACACATTCTAGGAAATGGATTTATTAGCGGTTTAGGCTTACTAACGGATTACTTTAATGGAGATACAAACTCAACGATTGTGACGCTTATTTCCGAAGCATTCTCAGGATCTTCAAATGCTAGCCAACGAGCTGCTTCTCTTGCAGAAGGAATGCGTTCAGGATCAAAAATAACAATTATCCTTTATGTTTTTGTGTTAGCATCTGCTGTTGCAACAACTTACTTCTACTACCAAAAATTATTCCAAAAGAAAGCTCAATAAGCGAGGGGCCCAATGAAAAAATTCTTTCAAATTATTTTAGGAATTAGCTTTCTATTTCTATTAGTAGGTTGTAGTTCACAAGAGACTGCGACTTTCACTCAAAAATCAGGCGGTACAGACGTAACTTTAGTTTATACGTATGATAAAAAGACTGATACCGTGACAAAGATTAAGATCGAAACGAATGAACCTACTGAACACACTGAGGCTCGTAAGGATAACGAAAAACTCTTTGAAGAGATTAAAGGAATTGATGGAGTTGTGACTTCACTGACAGAAAAAGATGGCAAACTTATCTCATCAGTTGAAATCGACTTAACGAAATATAAGTTTTCAAAACTTAAAGAAAGTAACAACTACTTCTTTACAGGTCTTGTTCAAAGTGGTTTCTTAACAGAAGGCGGAGATCACGCATCATTCTCTAAGAGTAAAGAAGTTGCGCTAAAACGCGGAATGACAGAACAAACGAAAAAATAAAATGAAAAGACTTGAACAGTGATTTGTTCAAGTCTTTTTGAATTAAACTATTAATTATGAGTTACTCTTATTCGCGTTGACAATCATTTTTTCGCTACATATAATGAAATCAAAAAAAGGAGGAGATTTGCATGAAAAAATTACTTTCAATTTTGATGGGGTTAGGTTTGATTCTTATTTTAGTAGGTTGTAGTTCTCAAGAAACTGCGACTTTCGTTCAAAAATTAGATAACGCAGAATTTTTTGTGACGTATACGTATGATAAAAATAAAGATACCGTGACAAAGATTAAAACCGAATTGAATCAGTCTTCTGAATTCACTATAGCTCGTAAGGAAAACGAAAAACTCTTTGAAGAGATTAAGGGGATTGATGGAGTTGTGACTTCGATTGCAGAAAAAGATGGCAAAGACATCTTTTCGGTGGAAGTCGACTTAACGAAAATTCAGTTGTCGAAAATTAAAGAAAGCAACAGTGTATTCTTTAAAAGCCTTGTTCAAAGGGGTTTCTTAACAGAAGATGGAGGTAAGGTATCCTTCTCTAAGAGTAAAGAAGCTGTGCTACAACACGGATATACAGAACAAAAGAAATAACGAAATGACTCATGGATAAATTATCCATGGGTTATTTTTTATTTTAAGTTCATTTTAAGTTCGCTTCATATACTAAAACCATCAAGAAAAGGAATCGAGGAGAACGAGATGGAAAATAAAAGACAATGGTTATTGACAACAACGTTATTTATCTCTTTAGGTTTGGCCGCTTGCGGATCGCAAAGTGTATTAAGTCAAGCCGATGCCAACACTCAAACAACAACTACTAAGACATCAACAACATCAACTACTCAGACCGCTTCTTATTTTGAAGCATCCGACTTAATAGCGACTTACGATGAAAGTAAAGCTTCGAAGATTTCGCTTCAAGGAACGACAGCTACTGTTTCAGGCGAAGGCGTAACGGTGAATGGAAGTACGGTAGAAATTACAAAAGCCGGAACCTATATCGTTGAAGGAACAGCTTCGAAAGTTCAATTGAAAGTCGCAGCAGGTAAGGAAGATGAGGTCCAAATCGTCTTCAAGAATGCAACATTGAAGAACACGGAAGCTCCGTTACTCGTCGATTCGGCTAAAAAAGTGATTTTAACATTAGCCGAAGGAACGAAAAATGAAGTGTCCGATGAATCAACGTCAACGGTCAAAGGAGCCATCTACTCAGATAGCGACTTGACAATTAACGGTAAAGGTTCACTAACCGTGAATGGTGCCGCAAGCAATGCGATTAAATCAAAAGATGGCATTCGTATTGTGGATGCGACAGTCACAACAACGGCGAAAAAACACGGGATTGCAGCCAATGACTTCGTGAATGTATCGGGTGCGACATTGAACTTAACTGTCGATGAAGATGGTATCCACTCAGATAACGACGATGATGTATTGTTAGGAAATATTTACTTGGTAAATACAACTATTACAGTGAATGCCGGGGACGATGGAATTAACGCTTCGAATACGATGCTCATCGACGAAGGTACAACCATCGACGTTCAAAAGAGTGAAGAGGGTCTTGAGGCTCGCTTGATTCATCAAGTCGGTGGAACGATTACCGTGAAATCTTCTGACGATGGATTGAATGCAAAAGATTGGACGTTAGAATCCTCTGATGAGCAAGGTCCAGGTCAACAAACGAAAAAAGTAAAATCTGAAGCCGCAAATGCGAAAAACTTAGATCAAGCAAGCGATGTAAAAATTGTTATCGACGGCGGAACATTAACCGTAGATGCTGAAGGAGATGGACTTGATGCCAATGGATCCATTGAAATTAACGGCGGGACAGTCGTTGTCAATGGTCCAACAAGTGGAGCGAACGCAGCACTTGACTATGACGACAACGCAACACTAAACGGTGGTACTGTACTCTTTGTCGACAATGGGCAAATGACAATGGGATTCGGTAGCGACTCTAGCCAAGCTTTCCTAATGGCAAGTGTTCAAGGAACGGCTGGAACAACCGTTGAAGTAGTCGACTCTTCTGGTAAAACAGTCGCAAGCCTAAAAGCTTCTAAGTCATTCTCAACAGTATTAATTAGTAGTCCAGATATTAAAGATGGCGAAAAATATACGATTAAAGTCGGATCAAACTCGACAACAGCAACGGCTTCTAAACAAGCTGCTAATATCGGTGGCGGGCCTGGACAAGGTGGCCCTGGAGGCGGCGGACAACCAGGTCAAGGAGGCCCAGGAGGACAACCGGGACAAGGTGGTGGCCCTGGTGGCAGATAACACTGATAATAAGTTTTAAGAACCGTGAAAGGGGTGAGTCCACCAAAATATGAAGACAAATGATGAAATTGAAATGAGCGCATTAATAAGTGAGGTGGAACCCTATGGAATAAAGACGATTCAAGAGGTTGAAAGTAATTTAGACGGAAAGGGGTGAGACCACCAAAATACTAAGTCAATGAGACCGTTCAAACAATAGACGACAATCAGGAGTCGATTCAGTAACAAAAGATCTCAAAAATAACAAATACTACAGCACACAAAACCATAAAACGGGGTATTATCTCAGCTAACGAAAGCTTAACTGGGACAACACCCCGTTTTTCATGTTATATTATATAACATAAGAGGTAAGGGCAGTTTTGACAAAAGATTCAACCGTTATTTACAATAACCCTATAAAGGAGGAAGACAGATGGGTGAAAAGGAATTACGACGTTCACTAGCCGTCTTTCCAATCGGAACAGTAATGAAACTGACCGATTTATCTGCACGACAAATTCGATATTATGAAGAACAGCGCTTGGTCATCCCGGAACGTTCTGAGACGAACCGCCGCATGTATTCCTTGAATGATGTCGATCGCTTATTGGAGATTAAAGATTATTTAGCTGATGGATTAACCATTATGGCAATTCAGAAGATTTTCAATAAGAATACAAATCCCGTAACGAAGGAGAGCGTGAAAGAAGCGCTGACGGATGAAGATGTCCGACGAATCTTCTACGACGAGATTATGCATATTAGCCGCTACTCTGGCGGAGAAAAATGGAACTTATAGGAGGAAGTCAATGATTACACATGAAGAGATTAGAAGACAGGTAGAAGAGAAAGATGTTCGTTACTTACGATTAATCTTCACGGATATTCTAGGAACTATTAAAAACGTGGAAGTGCCAATTACACAATTAGATAAAGTGTTGGCCAACAAAATGATGTTTGACGGTTCTTCAATCGAAGGATTCGTTCGTATCGAAGAAAGTGATATGTACTTATATCCAGATCTTTCAACTTGGGTAGTATTCCCATGGAGCAGCAAACACGGGACCATCGCACGTTTAATCTGTGATGTATACAAACCAGACGGAACTCCATTTGCGGGAGATCCTCGTTCAAACTTAAAACGTGTGTTAAACGAAATGAAAGAGTTAGGCTTCTCAAACTTCAACTTAGGGCCAGAGCCAGAGTTCTTCTTATTCAAAATGGATGAAAATGGCGAACCAACCCTTGAAGGAAACGACCAAGGAAGTTACTTCGACTTAGCACCAATCGATCTTGGGGAAGAATGCCGTCGCGAAATCGTTCTTGAATTAGAAAAAATCGGGTTTGATATCGAAGCAAGTCACCATGAAGTAGCACCAGGTCAACACGAAATCGACTGGAAATACTCAGATGCAGTAGCTGCTTGTGATAACATCCAAACATTTAAACTTGTCGTAAAAACAATTGCACGTAAACATGGATTACATGCGACATTTATGCCAAAACCAGTATTCGGAATTGCTGGTAGCGGAATGCACTTCAACCTATCATTATTTGATAAAGATGGAAACAATGCGTTCTATGATGAAAATGGCGATCAACGTCTAAGCGACACTTGCCGTCACTTCATCGCTGGGGTTATGAAACACGCCAAAGCTCTAACTGCCGTATGTAACCCAACCGTAAACTCATACAAACGTTTAGTTCCAGGATACGAAGCGCCTGTATATATTGCATGGTCAGCGCGTAACCGTTCACCGCTAATCCGTATTCCAGAATCTCGTGGTATATCAACTCGTATTGAATTGCGTAGCGTGGATCCATCTGCGAACCCATATTTAGCAATGGCTGCGATTTTAACAGCTGGTCTTGAAGGGGTTAAAGAAAAAATGGAAGTTCCTGAAGCTATCGACCGCAACATCTATGCGATGTCTGCTCGCGAACGTAAAGAAGCTGGAATCGATGATTTACCAGGAACATTAAACGAAGCGATTGAATACTTGAAACAAGACGAAACGGTTCAATCAGCACTAGGAAGTCATATCCTAGACAACTTCATCGAAGCAAAACGTTTCGAATGGGCTGCTTACCGTAGCCAAGTTTCACAATGGGAATTAGACCAATACTTGAAACTATTCTAAAAATGAAACGGAGAGTGCACTCACAAGGTGCGCTCTTTTTATGTGTAAAAAACCAGCTTTTATAAGAACGTCTGCTGCTTAATACGCAAAGCTTTTTCTTTGTTAAAGTTTTGACATATTTTGCTAAAAATGTAATACTGGTAAGGAAACGTAAAAAGGAAAGAGAGTGCTCACATGTATATAAAAGAGATGTCGAATGCGTTTGAAGAGTATCATGCTTTTATGGAAACACAAGCCAATAGAACGGTTTTCCAAACGCCTGAATGGGGCGAAGTGAAGACAGATGGCTCATGGACAAAAAAGTACTTCTGATTATGTTCGATAATCAAGAACTTTTAGGACAATAAGTGGAACTTTAGTGTGTTTAGTATGTACTTGACAAAGCAGATTCATTTCCTTATGATAAAATAGATATGGATTTATAGAAAGTAGTGAAAATATGGCTCAGAAAAAAGCGGCGTTAGCTTGTAGCGTATGTGGTTCAAGAAACTACACAATTACGCTTGGACAAAACCGACGAGTAGAACGTCTTGAAATTAAAAAATTCTGCAAGTATTGCAACAAACAAACACTACATCGCGAAACAAAATAAAAGGAAGAGGAGATTCGGAATGCGTTTTTTATCAAGTGTAATTAAAGAGATGAAAAAAGTTACTTGGCCAACAGGTAAAGAAGTTAACAAATATACAATTACAGTAATCATGACAGTGCTTGCTGCATTATGCTTTTTTGCAGTAGTGGACTATGGAGTGCATCAACTCATTACATTCCTTTTAAAATAATAGTACTTTAAAGTGATTAGTGATATACTAAGAGCAGTTGAAAAAACCTTCGCTTATGAAGGTTTTTTTGTATGGAAAAATGTTGTAACACTCAAGGAGGAGTATCAATGGAAAAAGAATGGTATGTATTGCACACTTATTCAGGTTATGAGAACAAAGTAAAATCAAACTTATTATCACGTATCCAAAGCATGGGTATGGAAGAAAACATCTTCCGCGTGATTGCACCTGAAGAAGAGGAAGTAGAAGTAAAAGACGGTAAAACAAAAACAACTGTTGAAAAACTTTCCCTGGTTATGTATTAGTTGAAATGGTGATGTCAGACCAAGCATGGTATGTTGTTCGTAACACTCCAGGCGTAACTGGATTCGTTGGTTCACACGGTGCTGGTTCAAAACCATCTCCATTATTACCAGAAGAAGTAGAAGCCATCTTAGGACGTATCGGTGAAAAAGTTCATGCTCCAGTTGATTTGCACGTATCTGTTGGAGACTACGTAATTATTACAGAAGGTGCCTTCAATGATATGAGCGGTAAAGTTGTAGAACTTGACCACGAAAAACAAAAAATTAAAGTAGCGATTGAAATGTTCGGTCGTGAAACAATTGCAGACTTAGAGTTCCACCAAGTGAAAGAAGATGACTCTTATTAACATGTATCCTACAATGTTAGAACGATTTATTCGATATGCGAAAATCAATACGCGTAGTGATTTAAAATCAACAACGATTCCTACGACAAAGAGTCAATGGGAATTTTTAGAAATGCTTCGTGACGAGTTAGTGGAGTACGGCTTTACAAAAGTAGAACTTGATCCAGAGGACAGCTACCTAGTGGCTCTATTACCAAGTAACTTAGAAGAAGGAAGCGCGGCACCTGCGATTGGATTTATCGCCCACGTCGATACTGCGGATTTCAATGCGGAAAACATCAATCCACAAATTCACGAGAATTATAATGGGGAAGATGTGGTGCTCCATGCCGAGAAGAATTTGGTAATGACCGTCAGCGAGTTTCCAAGTTTGAAGAACTACATCGGCGAAACGTTAATTACAACTGACGGAACAACATTACTAGGTGCCGACGATAAGGCAGGACTTGTTTCTATATTAGAAGCGTGCTTGTACTTAATGGCGCACCCAGAAATTCCGCATGGCGATATTTGGTTAGCGTTTGGTCCGGACGAAGAAATCGGAAAAGGCGCACACCGTTTCAAAGCACAGCGTATGCCTGCAAAATTTGCCTACACTTTAGATAGTGGAGTGGTAGGAAAGTTAGAATATGAAACGTTCAATGCGGCTCGCGCGGTGGTAACGATTCATGGAACCAGTGTTCACCCAGGGCAAGCTAAAGATGTCATGGTGAATGCTTTGGCAGAAGCAGCAAAACTATTTGCACGTATGCCAGAAGATGAAGTGCCAGAACGTACGAGTGGGTACGAAGGCTACTTTATGTTATCGAAACAATCAGGCGACATCGGTAAGGTTGAGTTGGAATATATTATTCGCGATCACTCAATGGAGAAATTCGAAGAGAGAAAAGCGCAGTTCCAACAAATCGTAGATGCACAAAATGCAACGTATGATGTGCCTCGTATCGAATGCACGATTTACGATGAGTACTATAATATGTATGAAATCTTAAAAGACGATATGACTTCGGTTGAAGTAGCAATTGAGGCTTATAAAGAATGTAGGATCACGCCAGACATCCAACCATTCCGTGGAGGGACAGATGGATGTATTATTACCTATAAAGGAATTCCAACTCCAAACCTTTTTACCGGAGCAGAAAACCTTCATGGGCAATACGAATTCGTAACCCTCGAAAGCATGCAAAAAGCCAGCGACGTTGTCTTAAAAATTATTGAATTAGTCAAGAAAAAAACGGTTGAGTAATACTCAACCGTTTTTCTCATAAATATAAGAAAGAAGAAAAAGATTCTTAGTATGCCGAAAAACAGGGGTCGAACCTGCGACCTACGCGTTACGAGTGCGTTGCTCTGCCAACTGAGCTATTTCGGCGTCTTATATCAATAATTATACGAGCGTTCCCTGAAATTGTAAAAGATATCGAGATGAATTTATATAGAAGAAATCCGACTTGATTACGGTTTTTTTAAGAAATTAAAAAAAGTTTTTTTAAAAATTGAATCATATCGGTTGAAATTGATAATCAGTTATGATAAATTAATATCACTGTTGAGCGAACGTTCGCTTATAAAACAGTTTCAAAAAAACTTTGAAAAAAAGTTACATGAAATCTGTTGACAGTGAAAATGTCCTATGATAGGGATATAGAAGTTGTTGCAAAACAACGATTGACCTTTGAAAACTGAACAAAGAAGAAGAACCAAATGTGTAGGGACTTCATTCAATGAATGAAGAAACAACAATTTCTTATCTCTTAAAGAGATACAATAAGTCAGTAATTAAAATGAGCTTTTCAAAGCTCATGAAAATTCAAATTTTTCATGAGAGTTTGATCCTGGCTCAGGACGAACGCTGGCGGCGTGCCTAATACATGCAAGTCGAACGAGAGCGACCGGTGCTTGCACTGGTCAATCTAGTGGCGAACGGGTGAGTAACACGTGGGTAACCTGCCCATCAGAGGGGATAACATTCGGAAACGGATGCTAAAACCGCATAGGTCTTCGAACCGCATGGTTTGAAGAGGAAAAGAGGCGCAAGCTTCTGCTGATGGATGGACCCGCGGTGCATTAGCTAGTTGGTGAGGTAACGGCTCACCAAGGCCGTGATGCATAGCCGACCTGAGAGGGTGATCGGCCACATTGGGACTGAGACACGGCCCAAACTCCTACAGGAGGCGACAGTAGGGAATCTTCCGCAATGGACGCAAGTCTGACGGAGCAACGCCGCGTGAGTGAAGAAGGTTTTTCGGATCGTAAAACTCTGTTGTTAGAGAAGAACAAGTGCTAGAGTAACTGTTAGCGCCTTGACGGTATCTAACCAGAAAGCCACGGCTAACTACGTGCCAGCGACCGCGGTAATACGTAGGTGGCAAGCGTTGTCCGGATTTATTGGGCGTAAAAGCGAGCGCAGGCGGTTCCTTAAGTCTGATGTGAAAGCCCCCGGCTCAACCGGGGAGGGTCATTGGAAACTGGGGAACTTGAGTGCAGAAGAGGAGTGGAATTCCATGTGTAGCGGTGAAATGCGTAGATATATGGAGGAACACCAGTGGCGAAGGCGACTCTCTGGTCTGTAACTGACGCTGAGGCTCGAAAGCGTGGGTAGCAAACAGGATTAGATACCCTGGTAGTCCACGCCGTAAACGATGAGTGCTAAGTGTTGGAGGGTTTCCGCCCTTCAGTCCTGCAGTTAACGCATTAAGCACTCCGCCTGGGGAGTACGACCGCAAGGTTGAAACTCAAAAGGAATTGACGGGGACCCGCACAAGCGGTGGAGCATGTGGTTTAATTCGAAGCAACGCGAAGAACCTTACCAAGTCTTGACATCCTTTGACCACTCTAGAGATAGAGCTTTCCCTTCGGGGACAAAGTGACAGGTGGTGCATGGTTGTCGTCAGCTCGTGTCGTGAGATGTTGGGTTAAGTCCCGCAACGAGCGCAACCCTTATTACTAGTTGCCAGCATTCAGTTGGGCACTCTAGTGAGACTGCCGGTGACAAACCGGAGGAAGGTGGGGATGACGTCAAATCATCATGCCCCTTATGACTTGGGCTACACGTGCTACAATGGATGGTACAACGAGCGAGCGAACTCGCGAGGGTAAGCGAATCTCTTAAAGCCATTCTCAGTTCGGATTGTAGGTCGCAACTCGCCTACATGAAGCCGGAATCGCTAGTAATCGCGGATCGGCACGCCGCGGTGAATACGTTCCCGGGTCTTGTACACACCGCCCGTCACACCACGAGAGTTTGTAACACCCAAAGTCGGTGAGGTAACCTTTTGGAGCCAGCCGCCTAAGGTGGGATAGATGATTGGGGTGAAGTCGTAACAAGGTAGCCGTATCGGAAGGTGCGGCTGGATCACCTCCTTTCTAAGGATAAACCAGAATGTCGAAAGATGTTCTAGGTAATACGGAACCCTACAGGGTTTAGACTTCTTTGTTTAGTTTTGAGAGGTTCATCTTCTCAAAACAAAAGTTCTAAATGCGAACAAGGGCCTATAGCTCAGCTGGTTAGAGCGCACGCCTGATAAGCGTGAGGTCGATGGTTCGAGTCCATTTAGGCCCATTAGTTTGAATTTAGGGGGCTTAGCTCAGCTGGGAGAGCGCCTGCTTTGCACGCAGGAGGTCAGCGGTTCGATCCCGCTAGTCTCCATATCTGTTAGAGATAACAGAGAATTTTGTTCTTTGAAAACTGAATACTATATCACAACAAATAACCAATTAATTTACCGAGAGTTAGAGTAACATCTAACGAAAAGAGTTTTTTAACAAAACGCAACGCTATGCGACATTTAACCAACGGTTAAGTGAATAAGGGCGCACGGTGGATGCCTTGGTACTAGGAGCCGAAGAAGGACGGAACTAACACCGATATGCTTTGGGGAGCTGTAAGTAAGCTAAGATCCAAAGATTTCCGAATGGGGGAACCCAACACCTTTCATAGGGTGTTACCAATGAGTGAATACATAGCTCATTAGGAGGTACACGCAGGGAACTGAAACATCTCATTACCTGCAGGAAGAGAAAGAAAAATCGATTCCCTGAGTAGCGGCGAGGCGAAACAGGAGGAGCCCAAACCAACGAGCTTGCTTGTTGGGGTTGTAGAGACTAGAACGTGAGAAGAAATCAAGATAGCAGAAGTGGTCTGGAAAGGCCCATCAAAGAAGGTGACAATCCTGTACGCGACATCTTGATGAACTCTACTAGCATCCTGAGTACGGCGGGACACGAGGAATCCCGTCGGAATCCGCCAGGACCATCTGGCAAGGCTAAATACTACCTAGTGACCGATAGTGAACCAGTACCGTGAGGGAAAGGTGAAAAGAACCCCGGGAGGGGAGTGAAAGAGTACCTGAAACCGTGTGCTTACAAGTAGTCAGAGCCCGTTAATGGGTGATGGCGTGCCTTTTGTAGAATGAACCGGCGAGTTACGTTTACATGCGAGGTTAAGATGAAGAGTCGGAGCCGTAGCGAAAGCGAGTCTGAATAGGGCGCATGTAGTATGTGGACGTAGACCCGAAACCAAGTGATCACCCATGTCCAGGTTGAAGGTGCGGTAAAAACGCACTGGAGGACCGAACCAGGGCACGTTGAAAAGTGCTTGGATGAGGTGTGGGTAGCGGAGAAATTCCAATCGAACTTGGAGATAGCTGGTTCTCTCCGAAATAGCTTTAGGGCTAGCCTCGGAATCAAGAATCGTGGAGGTAGAGCACTGTTTGGACTAGGGGCCCATCTCAGGGTTACCGAATTCAGATAAACTCCGAATGCCATGTATTTATATCCGGGAGTCAGACTGCGAGTGATAAGATCCGTAGTCGAAAGGGAAACAGCCCAGACCACCAGCTAAGGTCCCAAAAATATCTGTTAAGTGGAAAAAGGATGTGGGGTTGCACAGACAACTAGGATGTTGGCTTAGAAGCGACCATCATTCAAAAGAGTGCGTAATAGCTCACTAGTCGAGTGACCCTGCGCCGAAAAATGTAACAGGGGCTAAACAGATTACCGAAGCTGTGGATTGGACCTTATGGTCCAGTGGTAGGAGAGCGTTCTAAGGGCGGTGAAGCATGATCGTAAGGACATGTGGAGCGCTTAGAAGTGAGAATGCCGGTATGAGTAGCGAAAGACGGGTGAGAATCCCGTCCACCGAATAACTAAGGTTTCCTGGGGAAGGCTCGTCCTCCCAGGGTTAGTCAGGACCTAAGGCGAGGCCGATAGGCGTAGTCGATGGACAACAGGTTGATATTCCTGTACTTCTATAAATCGTTTGAGCAATGGAGGGACGCAGGAGGCTAAGAAAAGCGTACGACTGGAAGTGTACGTCCAAGCAGTGAGTCGGCTGATGAGTCAAATGCTTATCACGGATGCGACAAGCTGTGACGGGGAGGGAAGTTTAGTACCGAAGTTTCCGATGTCACACTGCCGAGAAAAGCTTCTAGCAAGATTTATAGGACCCGTACCGCAAACCGACACAGGTAGTTGAGGAGAGAATCCTAAGGTGAGCGAGCGAACTCTCGTTAAGGAACTCGGCAAAAATGACCCCGTAACTTCGGGAGAAGGGGTGCTGGTAGCAATACCAGCCGCAGTGAATAGGCCCAGGCGACTGTTTATCAAAAACACAGGTCTCTGCAAAATCGAAAGATGACGTATAGGGGCTGACGCCTGCCCGGTGCTGGAAGGTTAAGAGGAGAGGTTAGCGCAAGCGAAGCTTTTGAATTGAAGCCCCAGTAAACGGCGGCCGTAACTATAACGGTCCTAAGGTAGCGAAATTCCTTGTCGGGTAAGTTCCGACCCGCACGAAAGGCGTAACGATCGGGCACTGTCTCAACGAGAGACTCGGTGAAATTATAGTACCTGTGAAGATGCAGGTTACCCGCGACAGGACGGAAAGACCCCATGGAGCTTTACTGTAGTTTGATATTGAGTGTTTGTGTCACATGTACAGGATAGGTAGGGAGCTGAAGAATCCGGGACGCCAGTTTCGGAGGAGGCAACGGTGGGATACTACCCTTGTGACATGACCACTCTAACCCGCACCCTAACCGGGGTGGGAGACAGTGTCAGACGGGCAGTTTGACTGGGGCGGTCGCCTCCTAAAAGTGTAACGGAGGCGCCCAAAGGTTCCCTCAGAATGGTTGGAAATCATTCGTAGAGTGTAAAAAGGCAGAAGGGAGCTTGACTGCGAGACCTACAAGTCGAGCAGGGACGAAAAAGTCGAGGCTTAGTGATCCGGGTGGTTCCGTATGGAAGGGCCATCGCTCAACGGATAAAAAGCTACCCTGGGGATAACAGGCTTATCTCCCCAAGAGTTCACATCGACGGGGAGGTTTGGCACCTCGATGTCGGCTCATCGCATCCTGGGGCTGAAGTCGGTCCCAAGGGTTGGGCTGTTCGCCCATTAAAGCGGTACGCGAGCTGGGTTCAGAACGTCGTGAGACAGTTCGGTCCCCTATCCGTCGCGGGCGTTGGAAATTTGAGAGGAGCTGTCCTTAGTACGAGAGGACCGGGATGGACACACCGCTGGTGTACCAGTTGTTCTGCCAAGAGCATCGCTGGGTAGCTAGTGTGGACGGGATAAACGCTGAAAAGCATCTAAGCGTGAAGCCCCCTCGAGATGAGATTTCCCATCATTTTTAAATGAGTAAGACCCCTGAGAGACGATCGGGTGAGATGGGCTAGAAGTGGAAGTGCCGCGAGGCATGGAGCGGACTAGTACTAATCGGTCGAGGACTTAACCACGAGTTGTATAGTTGGTAGATTGATGGAGTTGGATATAGATTCAGTTTTGAAAGAACGAAAGTTTTTTCAAAGAAATAAAGTGTGGTGACGATGGCAAGAAGGATACACCTGTTCCCATCTCGAACACAGAAGTTAAGCTTCTTAGCGCCGATAGTAGTTGGGGGTTTCTCCCTGCGAGGGTAGGACGTTGCCACGCTTTATATATAATGGAGGTTTAGCTCAGCTGGGAGAGCATCTGCCTTACAAGCAGAGGGTCAGCGGTTCGATCCCGTTAACCTCCATTGTTGAGTGATTAGCTCAGTTGGTAGAGCATCTGACTTTTAATCAGAGGGTCACAGGTTCGAGCCCTGTATCACTCATAGCCGGCTTAGCTCAGTTGGTAGAGCATCTGATTTGTAATCAGAGGGTCGAGGGTTCAAGTCCTTTAGCCGGCATTTAAATCAAATTGCGGAAGTAGTTCAGTGGTAGAACACCACCTTGCCAAGGTGGGGGTCGCGGGTTCGAACCCCGTCTTCCGCTTAGCCAATGTTAAACCATGGCCCATGCCGGGGTGGCGGAATTGGCAGACGCACAGGACTTAAAATCCTGCGGTCAGTGATGACCGTACCGGTTCGACCCCGGTCCTCGGCATTAATTAAAAAAATACAATGCACCCATAGCTCAATTGGATAGAGTACTTGACTACGAATCAAGCGGTTACAGGTTCGACTCCTGTTGGGTGCATTTTTTACTTACGGGAATTAGCTCAGCTTGGTAGAGCACTTGGTTTGGGACCAAGGGGTCGTAGGTTCGAATCCTGTATTCCCGATTCGTAAACAAATGAGAAAGCTAGACATCATGTCTAGCTTCTTTTTTTACTAAAAAAAGCAAGATGATTGGCAAAAGGCGCATTCTTTTGTATAATTAAAGTCAAATATAGTCAAGGTAAAAGGAGGAAGATGGATGCAAAATCAAAATCAAAATATGTCGGATTTGATTGAAAGTTACTTGAAGAATGTACTGCATAAGAATGAAACAGTTGAAATCAGACGCAGTGAGATTGCAGACCAATTCAATTGTGTTCCTTCCCAAATTAATTACGTGATTAATACCCGCTTTACGATTCAACAAGGTTATGTTGTTGAAAGTAAACGCGGTGGCGGTGGTTATATCCGCATTATGAAAGTAAATCTAGTGGACGAGATGGATGTCTTAAATGCTTTAGGAGATCTTGTTCCAGAAGAACTTTCAGAGCGCGAAGGCCATCATTTATTACAAAACTTATATGAAAATAAGCTGATCACCAAACGTGAGGCACAAATGATGTCACTCATGATGGAGAAGGATACATTCCCTTCAAACGTGAAGAATGCTGCAGAAGTTCGCAGTAATATGATGAAGAAATTAATCGACAATTTGAAATACCGTTAAAGAAGAAAGGAATAAACGCATGAGTGAAATTTTTACACCAAAAGCAAAGAGTGCGATGGTCTTAGCTGCAAGAGAAGCCATCCTGTTCAAACACCAAGCCGTGGGAACAGAGCACTTACTATTAGGATTAATCCTTGAACAAGAAGGCATCGCGGGAAATGTGCTTCGTGCTGCAGGCTTAACTGCGGAAATCGTTCGTTCTGAAATCGAGTCACTCACAGGATACGGCTCAAACCGTAAGCAAATGGATCCGTACTTAATGCCTTATTCACCAAGAGCGAAGAAAGTGATTCTATCGGCTACTGATGAAGCAAAACGCCTCGAAGTACCACAAGTCGGAACAGAGCACTTACTATTAGCCTTGTTGCGTGAAGAAGTATTAGCAACGAAGATTCTCCGTGATAACCAAATTGACCCTCAAGAGTTGATGAAAGAAATCTACGGCAAAATCGGAATTCAACCTTCAAACGCTGGTTCTAAGAGAAAAGCACGCCAAGAGTCTTCCCAAGAAGGAACTCCTACATTAAACAGCTTAGCGCGTGACTTAACTGAATTAGCACGTGAAGGCAAAATCGACCCAGTTGTTGGTCGTGAAGATGAAGTGCGCCGCATTATCCAAATCATTAGTCGTCGTACGAAAAATAACCCTGTCCTCGTTGGGGAACCAGGTGTTGGTAAGACAGCCATCGTTGAAGGTTTAGCACAACGCATGGTGAGCGGAGAAGTTCCAGAAGAAATCGCCGAAAAACGTCTCATGATGTTAGATATGGGTGCGGTTGTTGCGGGAACAAAATACCGTGGTGAGTTCGAAGAGCGAATGAAGAAAATCTTGGACGAAGTATACCGTGAACAAGATGTGATTCTCTTTATCGATGAGTTGCATACGCTTATCGGTGCTGGTGGGGCTGAAGGTTCTATCGACGCTTCAAACATCTTAAAACCAGCGCTTGCTCGTGGGGAAATCCAAGTCATCGGAGCGACTACGCTTGATGAATATCAAAAATATATTGAAAAAGATGCAGCCTTAGAACGTCGTTTTGCTTCAGTTCATGTCAACGAACCTAGCGCAGACGATACGGTTGAAATCTTAAAAGGCCTTCGCAAACGTTATGAAGACCACCACCGTGTGGAAATCACAGACGCAGCGATTGAAGCGGCTGTTCAATTATCGGTTCGTTATATTACGTCTCGTAAATTACCAGATAAAGCCATCGACTTGATGGACGAAACAGCAGCAAAAGCCCGTCTGGACCGCAGTGGCAAACACTCTCCACTTCAAAAACTCGAAGTAGAAGTGGCAGAACTTGCAGTGAAGAAAGACGAAGCGATTCGTGAACAAAAATTCGAAGAAGCAGCTCGTTTACGCAAAAAAGAACAAGCCAAACGCGACAAGCTTGAAAAACTACGCAAAAAAGTAGAAGTTGAAGCGAAACAAGAATTCGTCGCAGCCATCACAGACGAAGATATCGCAGAAGTGGTATCTCAATGGACTGGAATTCCATTGAAACAAATGGAGAAGAAAGAAAGCGAACGTCTCGTTCATCTTGAAAAAGAATTGCACCAACGCGTGATTGGACAAGAAGAAGCCGTATCAGCGGTTGCACGTTCGATTCGCCGTGCTCGTAGCGGATTGAAAGATCCAAAACGTCCAATTGGTTCATTCTTATTCCTTGGACCTACTGGGGTTGGTAAGACTGAGTTAGCGAAAACATTAGCGGAAGCGATGTTTGGCGACCAAGACGCCCTCGTTCGTATCGATATGTCTGAGTACATGGAGAAACACGCGGTTAGCCGTTTAGTGGGTTCACCTCCAGGATACGTTGGGTTCGATGAAGGCGGACAATTAACAGAGAAAATCCGTAACAAACCTTACTCTGTGATTCTGTTAGATGAAATCGAAAGGCCCATCCAGATGTATTTAATATTCTGTTACAAGTCTTAGACGATGGCCATCTGACTGATTCAAAAGGACGTAAAGTCGACTTCAGAAATACGATTCTCATCATGACTTCAAACCTTGGGGCAACGGCTCTAAGAGATGAAAAAGCAGTTGGATTCGGTGCGAAAACCGTACAACACGACCATACTGCAATGGAAAAACGCATCCGCGAAGAGTTGAAGAATGCGTTCCGTCCAGAGCTATTGAACCGTATCGATGAAATTATCGTCTTCCATAAATTGACGAAACCTGAATTACGTCAAATCGTTCAATTGATGACAAAAGACATTAAGACGCGTCTTGCGGAACTCAATATCGAATTGAAATTCACTTCAGGTGTGATCGACCTCATCGCGCAGGAAGGATTCGACCCAGAATACGGGGCACGTCCAATTCGTCGCGCGATTCAAAAGAAAATCGAAGACCCACTTAGTGAAGCACTCCTCAGCGGAGAAATTCGCTTCGGTCAAAAAGTGACAATCGGTTCTCAAAAAGGAAAAGTGACAATTAAAGAAACAAAAGTCGCTCCTAAAAAAGAAGCCGTAAAAGCGTAAAAATAATAAGAATAGCCACTTCTATGCTATATAGAAGTGGCTATTTTTTTAGTAACTTTGTTTTTGTAAGAGTAGGTGGCAAAGCGTCAGGTCGTTCATGTCCTTGACGTTAAGCCCTGTTTGTTCCGCAAAGCGATCGATGCGGTATTGTAAAGTGTTGCGGTGTAAGAAGAGTTTTTGACTCGCCTTTGAGACATTTCCATGAGCGTCCCAGAGGGCTTCAATTAACTCTTTCACGTCGTCTTCGCTTAATAAGAGAATCAACTCGTCGGCAATCGGTGCGATATCGACTAATGCGTTGGCAATCGCCCATAACACGACCGGCGCAAATTCCAGACTGGAGCGCTTGTGTGAATGCATTAAATATTCCACAAAGAGCGCTTTTTCTGCTTGATAGAGAAGCGGAACAGGGCTTGACGTTGCCCAGCGGTTTCCGATAAAGAGCTGTAATTCTACGGCAAAGTCGTCTTCAATCGCGGATTGCACTTCAAAGAGAGTGCTTGCAAGCGATGTTGCGACTTCCGGGTTCACGACTAGCGTGTAATGATGGCGGAAGTTTTTGAAGATGGCAAGGGCGCCAACGGTTAAGTTCTCGACGAACTCCATCCAGTCCTTCTCGTGGAAGACACCTTCTTGCTTTGGAAATACAGCCAAGTGGACGCATTGGATATACGCAGTTGGCGTTGGCAATGCGCCTTTTCCTTCCAAGTATGCAAGCCAAGGATGCGTTGGGATTGACGTTTTTGTCGGTTGTGTATTTAAGGTTTCGATGAGGAATCGTTCGCGCTCAGTTAAGCTCGATTCTAAGAGATAAATCACTTCGCCGTTCAGCGTTACAGGAACAGCGTCTTGACCGTTCTCTCCAAGAAGAGCATCCGGGAACAATTCTTTTCCAAGTCTTTTTCATAAGAACTCCTTTTTGAAAAGTGTTTGCCTCTTAAGTATACACGTTGTGGCCCTAGAGAATAAAGGTTCTTATACTATGATTTTTATAAAAGAAATTCGGTAGAATAGGACATATAGTCAATATAAGGGGGATACGACATGTCAACAGAATGGTCATTAAAAGAAATTTACCCTTCATTTGAAAGTGAAGAGTTTCAACGTGACTTTGAACGTTTTTCAAACTTTAGAGAGGTATTCAACGGCTTAACGCTCGAAGATAACTTAGAGTCTATCAAAGCGGCAATCGCAGCGCTAGAAGAGTTCAGCGTATTAGCGACCCGTCTTGGAAACTACATTAATTTAACATTAACTGCGAACACAACAGACGAAACAGCGAATAAATACCGTACTTTATTCGGCAATGCGTATGCTGCGTTAAACAGCGCATATACAAAAGTCTACAAATTTATCGGAAGCGTGGAAACTGATATCAGAGCCGACGAAAATCTAAAAGACTACGAATTCTACTTTGCAGAAGCAAAACAACAATACAAACATCTATTATCTGATGAATTAGAAGATGTGATTGCGAAATTCTCTATCAGCGGTGGAGATGGTTGGGAACAACTTTTCGAAGCGATGACTTCAGGCGTTGAAGGCGAATTTAAAGGCGAAAAAGTAACACTTAGCGAAATTCGTAATATGGCGTATGATGCGGATGCAGCGGTTCGTAAAGAAGCGTACGAAACAGAATTGAAGATGTACGATACGATCAAAGAACCAATCGCATTTGCCTTAAACAATATTAAACAACAAGTACTTACAGAAACAAGCTTACGTGGTTTCGAATCACCACTTGCGCAAACATTAGAAGCATCTCGTATGTCTCGTCAAACATTGGATGCGCTTCTTGAAGCGATTCGCGAATATTTACCACAATTCCGCGCTTACTTGAAACATAAAGCTTCTCTCTTAGGTCATGAAAATGGATTACCATTCTACGACTTATTTGCACCAATCGGAGAAAGCTCACGTCGTTTCACAATCGAAGAGTCGAAAGAATTCTTATTAGAAAACTTCAAAGGCTTCTCAGAAGATTTAGCCGAGATGACAAAAGAAGCTTACGAAAACAACTACATCGACTTCTTACCACGTAAAGGAAAAGTAGGAGGCGCGTTCTGTAGCAACCTACCATTCATCAAACAATCACGTATCTTAACAAACTTCTCTGGTTCATTAAGCGACGTTGTAACGATTGCGCACGAATTAGGACATGCGTACCACGGTTTACACATCGAAAACCACCGTGTATTAAACCAAGAGTACTCAATGCCTGTTGCTGAAACTGCGTCAACATTCAACGAAAACATCGTGATGAACACAGTGATTAGCGAAGCAAGCGATGCTGAAAAAGTAGCCTTACTTGAATCACAATTACAAGATACAACACAAATCATCGTGGACATCTACTCACGTTATTTATTCGAATCAGCAGTATTTGAAAACCGTGAAAAGAGCTTCATGTTCTCGAAAGATTTAGAAAAATTAATGTTGGATGCGCAAAAAGAAGCATACGGCGACGGATTAGATCCAGACGCAATGCATCCATATATGTGGGCTTGCAAACCGCACTACTACAGCAGCGGTTTAAGCTTCTACAACTTCCCATACGCATTCGGAGGATTGTTCTCTAAAGGGTTATATGCGATCTATCAAGAGCAACCTGAAGGATTCGTTGAGAAATATCAAGAGTTATTGCGTGCAACAACAGTGACTTCTGCGGAAGATACTGCGAAGGTGTTGGGCGTGGATGTTGAGGACAGCGCATTTTGGAAGAAAGCATTGGCGCAAGTTGCCGATAACATCGAGCAGTTCATTGCTTTAACTCCAGTAAAATAAAACAGAATATCTGACAGATTCATCCATCTTACGATGGGATGGATAAACCTTCGAGCATCAGTTTGATGATTGAAAGAGTCATAGTGGGGTACCGGCTCGTGCCTGTAGTCACTCACCTTTGAAGCCTCAAAGAGGGAGTAAGGAATCAATTCCTAACTCCCTCTTATTCGTTTCAATACAACTTCCCACTATTCTTTCAATCAACTGATGCTCGTTTTGTTTATCCATCGCACTCCTCGATTGGAGCAGCTAGATATTCTGTTTTATTTTCCTCTTTGATAAACTGCTGGGATGTTATCGGCAATGCTTAGGAAAGGGACCGGCAGAGGTGTGTGCTTCATTATTAGAGGAAGTTTAGCGAGTTTGTTTTGTATTTAATTAAATGGGTAGTTGCCGTTGTGTTCGGCAATTCTTAGGAAAGGAACGCACTGGCGCGGTGTGCTTCTTGAAGGAGGAGATCGGCAGGGGTGTGGTGCTTCTGGAGGGAGCGGGGTTCAAAAAGGCTCTTTTTATTGGTTTTAACTGTTTTTTTATATTGCATCTGGGGGTAAAGAGGAGTACCATTAGAGTATCAACCTTAAAGGAGATGAAGTGATGTTTACGTTAACAAAGGAATTGACGAAACAATATAAAGAAAATTTTCAAAGTAAGCCAGAGCGTATCGTGGCGCAAAATCTTGCGGTGAAGAATGGTTTGAAAGGTGCCAGCGAAACGGTCGCTTCTGTTGTGGAAAATCAGCCGGTGTATTCGATTGATTTGGAACACGGGAAAGTAGCCAACCAAAAGGCTTCTGGTCGTTGCTGGATGTTTGCGGCGCTTAATACGTTCCGCCACAGACTCTTTAATAACTTCAAGCTCGAAGAATTTGAACTTTCTCAAAGTTATACATTTTTCTGGGATAAATACGAAAAAGGCTAATTATTTCCATGAAAAATATTTTTAAAAAAACAGCAGGGCGAACCTGTGACAAGCCGCAATGTAGCCTTCCTTTTACAAACACCTCAACAAGACGGTGGGCAATGGGATATGATCGTGTCTATCTTTAAGAAATATGGGGTTGTGCCAAAGAGTGTGATGCCGGAAAGTTTTTCAAGCTCGGCTTCAAGCGATTTGAACAAATACTTAAATAAAAAACTTCGCCAAGACGCAAAAGTGCTTCGCGACTTAGTGGCACGTGGCGCTAGCGAAGAGGAAATCAACGAAACACGTAAACAATTAATGCAAGAAGTGTACGATTTGCTTAGCGTGACTCTTGGAACTCCGCCAGAAACATTCGACTTCGAATATCGCGATAAAGACAAGGAATTCCACCGTCACTTGAATTTGACACCACAAAGCTTCTTCGAACAATTCGTGGGCTTAAACTTGGACGATTACGTGTCTATCATCAACTCACCAACAGCGGACAAACCATTCAACCGTTCATACACTGTTGACATGCTTGGAAATGTCGTTGGTAACCAAGTGCGCTACTTGAACCTTGATATGGCAACGTTCAAAGAGTTAGCGATTCGTCAATTAGAACAAGGCGAGTCAGTTTGGTTCGGCTGTGATGTCGGTCAATCTTCAAACCGCGGTAACGGCCGTCTTGCGTTGAATAACTTCGACCTTGAAGGCTTAACTGGTATCGACTATTCACTTACTAAAGGCGAACGTCTTGAATACGGCGATAGCTTAATGACACACGCGATGGTATTAACAGGGGTGAACCTTGTGGATGGAAAACCAAATCGTTGGAAAGTGGAAAACAGTTGGGGTGAAGAATCTGGGGTTGAAGGGTTCTGGATGATGAGTGATGCGTGGATGGATGAGTATACGTACCAGATCGTTGTCAGAAAAGAGTTTCTTACAAAAGAGCAACTCGACGCTTTCAACAGCGAACCAATTGTGTTAGCCCCATGGGATCCAATGGGGTCATTAGCCTAGGATGTGAGACATCGCGCTCAGAAATGGACCGTTGGACCGGAACGCCGGAAGGGACTCGGAACGAGTCGTGCGGACGTTTCGGGAAACGCACGCCATTTCTGCGATGGCGAGCTCAACTTCATCCATACACTAAATCAGTGTCACTATAACATCTTCAGATGTATGCATAAAACAAAATAAGTCCTCTGGACATCTTCATAGTGGTGACAGTAAAGGCACCGGATTGAGCCGAAGTCTCAATTCCTAGCAAGCTTCAAACCGAGGGTAAGTGATAAATCACAAACCCTCGGTAATTCACATTGCTTGCACCTCTTTACTGTTCCCACTATAGAGTCCAGAGGATTTTTGTTTTTTTGCTTTGGCGAAAGAAACTGCGCCTCCCAGTTCTATCTCAATTGTTCGCGTAGAGCAGAATTTATATAAAAACAATTATATCAGTGTCACGTTAAACATCTTCAGATGTATTAATAGTGGTAAATGTAAGGATACCACCTGGAGCCTGTAGTCTCCAGGTTCCCAAGCTTCAAACAGCTGCTAGGAAATAAATTTCTTAGCAGCTGTAATTCACAATGGGTATTTGTCCTTACAAATACCACTATATAATCTGAAGATGTTTTTTCGTTCCACTGAATAAGTGTGTTATCAAATTCTGTCCTTACGCTAATCATGGTGCTAATATAATTTGTCGTGTGAAGCGAAGTTGTCTTTTGCTTTTTAGGGCTAGGGTGCTGGGGACGGCTTTCTAAAATTAACATATATGTTAATTAACAAATATGTTAATTGAGGCAATGAAAAAGGTGGGTAAAGGGCGAGGCCTTTATCCACCTTTTCAAATTTGAATGGTTATTCGCTGCGGAGCGATTCGACTGGGTCTTTCTTCGCGGCGATGCGTGAAGGAATGAGTCCAGCTAACATGGTGAGGACGATGGAGATACCAATTAGGATAAGCGCTGCTTCCCATGGTAATTGCGCCACGTTTTCCACGTTTGTCATTTTCGCAACAACGGCATTGATTGGAAGTGTCGCAAGGAGCGTAATGGCGATACCGAGCACCCCAGAGATAAATCCTTCGATGGCTGTTTCGGCGGTGAAGATGCGACGGATGTCTTTCTTCGAAGCCCCCATTGCACGTAAGATTCCGATTTCTTTTGTACGTTCGAGAACCGAGATGTACGTGATGATCGCAATCATAATCGATGATACGATGAGCGAAATGGCAACGAAACCAACGAGTACGGTTGTAATCACGCCCACCATTGTCGTAATCGAAGACATGATGGTTTTGAATATCGTCGGAGTAGGCGAGCACTTTGTCGTCTTCGCCGGCGTCTTTTTTCGCCGTGTTATAGGCGTTGATGAAGTCCTTCAACTCTTGTTTTTGTTGGAATGAAGAGGTGTAGAACTCGATGGCAGCCGGTTTGGATTTGTCGATGACACCCAATTTCGCGAGGTTTTTCCTCGTAAGTGGCGACCGAGTTTTTCGTTATATTGTTGGATGTATTGCGCTTGTTGTTCAGGCGTCAATTTGACCAACTGAATTTTTTCTTCTTCGGTTAAATCAGCCGAATTGAATGGTTTTGGATCTTTGGCAAATTCTTTTCCAGTAAATACATTGATGTTTGGGTTGGCTTCTTGCTCTTTCACGATGTCACTGTTTGAATTTGTTCAGAAGTGTAATCGATCAGGGCGCTTGTATAAGCCACACCGCCAGCAGGAGAGTTCACACCAGAACTTGTGCCTTCTTTTTGACGAAGAACGCCGACGATTTTAAGCTCGAGGCCATTCTCGATTTGCGTCTTCATGTACGCTTCGTCGTCAATTTTATTGATCCATTGGTTGTTTTCTTTCACGAAGCGATTCGTGTTCACAACGGCTTTGAATGTTTTTCCGATGAAATCACTATATTGATACGTTTGTGATTTGAGTTCGTCCAGTTTCTTCACATCGTTTAATTCGCTAGGGTCTTTGATGCGTAAGCTATAAAGGAGCAGGTCACTGATTTGGTTATCTTCATCGACGATAAGGACGATTTCAGATTTATCCTTTGGAAGGCGACCTTCTAGCACATCATATTGCGCCTCAAGCATGGCTTCGTCGCTTGAAAGTTGGCTCCAATAGTCGATGTTTTGCAAGTAACCTTTAATCGTTTGGTTCGCCGTATCGACTTCGCTTGCTAGATTTGACGGAAGAATGCTCTTTGGACCGTTCGATGTGTCACTAGCGTAAATATACGGTTGCAGGTTGTATTGGTAACGAATGTCTTTTGTCAGTTTTGCGACTTCGGATGCGTGTTCGTCCAAGTATGTCTTGAAGGACGCGATGTCGTTTTTTCCGATTTGTTTTTTCAATAAATTCGTCAACACCGTATTGACGCCGAGCTCGTTATTGTCTTTATAAGGCTTATCGCTCAAATCCGGAGAGGTCGCTAGCAGATTACTGTGGTTCTGCTCGCTAATCGTCAGTGGAAGAGAGACGAGGGTGTCTTCTTGCACCTTCTTCACGTAGTCGCTCACACCATTTGAGAGGGCCAGAATAAGGGCAATCCCGATAATCCCGATGGAACCGGCAAAGGCAGTCAGGAAGGTACGGCCTTTCTTCGTCAATAAGTTATTAAACGAAAGGAACAGCGCCGTCATAAAGCTCATCTTCGTTTTCGTGAACTGAATATCGCCTTGTTTCGTTTCTTCGGTTGGCTCGTATGGATTCGAGTCGCTTAAGATGTTTCCGTCTAATACTTGTACGATACGAGTGGAGTACGTCTTTGCCAGCTCTGGGTTATGCGTCACCATGATGACCAGACGTTCCTTGGCGATGTCTTTAATAAATCCATGATTTGAAGAGAAGTCTCTGAATCGAGCGCTCCTGTTGGTTCGTCGGCTAAAACGACTTTTGGATCGTTCACGAGGGCACGCGCAATCGCGATACGCTGCATTTGTCCCCCAGACATTTGACTTGGTTTCTTATATAAATGGTCTTTCAACCCAACGCGTTCGAGCGCTTCGATGGCACGTTTCTTGCGTTCTGCTTTAGAAACACCAGAGAGCGTCATCGCAATCTCGACGTTCGAGAGCGCCGTTTGGTGGCCGATAAGGTTGTACGATTGGAAGACGAATCCAATCGTGTGGTTTCGGTAGCTATCCCAATCGCGGTCTTTAAATTGCTTTGTTGATTTTCCTTGGATGAGTAAATCACCCGACGTGTACTGGTCGAGTCCACCGATGATATTTAAGAGGGGTGGTTTTCCCTGAGCCCGATTGCCCGAGAATCGAGACGAACTCATTTTCACGGAAGCGAATCGAGATATCTTTCAACGCGTGAAACTCTTGATTTCCCGTATGATACACTTTTGAAATATGTTGTAGCTGTAGCATCGTTTAGCTCCTTTCATCATTGAGCCTAGTGTACCACAGTTGCAGGGCGCTAGCATAGGACCGGGGTCGGAATTTTAGTAAAAAGTTGGCAGTGAGAAATGTTGAAACTCCCTATAAAATCTGTATAATAGGAATACAACACAAAAAAGGAGTACAACCCATGACAACAATTGATAAAGTGGCTCTTATGGAGCAAGCGAAAGAAGTTTTAAAGAATGCTTACTGTCCGTATTCAAAATTCCCTGTAGGAGCTGCGGTTTTATATAAAGATGGCCGTGTAATTACGGGAGCGAATATTGAAAACGTATCGTTTGGGGTAACCAACTGTGCAGAACGTAGCGCGATTTTCTACGGAGCTTCACAAGGCTATCGTAAAGGCGATATTTTAGCGATTGCCGTTGCGGGGGAAACAGAAGGATTCTTACCACCATGTAACATTTGTCGTCAAGTGATGGTTGAGTTCTGCGGACCAGATACTCTTGTATTCTTATTGAATGGAAAAGGCGAAATTCTAGAATTACGTCTAGAAGAATTAGTTCCTTATTCATTCGTTAGCCTAGAAATGTAATGAATTTTAGAAGAAATGAAGCAGCTAGACGTTGCTTTGTTTCTTCTTTTTTTTTGTCCAAAAAAATTGAAAAAAATAAAAATCGACGGGTTTCGCTGGATCTATTCCGAAAACTGAATTTTTTTAGAATATAATTGCCCGAATGGTTAGTCACAGAATGATATAAAAAAATTATTCAGCGACTCCATTTAAAAATGATAAAAAATCTGGAAGTAGTGAATTCTTTGATCCATTTGTAAAGGGGTCTTCTATAAAGTGAGGAGCGCACTTATACAAAATTTGTTTGATTTACAGCGTGTTGAAATGAGTTCTTTGTATAAAAATTTTTCTCGCGCGATTTTTGCACGAAAAAAAGTAAAATGTAGCATATATGCTACATTTCAAAAAATAAGACAGAAGAATCCAGCGGATGCCATAATAGCAGTAATGGGGGATGGCAACCAATGTGAATTACTGACTCTAGGGAATTCCCGTAGAGTCAGTTTGAAGCTTGGTAGAACTTGAGACTTTGGCTCAAATCGGTGCCCCATTACAGCCTTTATGGCCAAATCCGCTAGGATTCGAAGGCTTTAAGCACCAACCAAAATTAACTTATAAGTTAATTTTGATTTTTGACTATTCGTTCTGCTTGCAAGAGAGAAGGGACTGTTTTATACTGAAGTCAACCAAATAGGTTTACACATTTGTAGGAGGTGTACGATGTATCAACCAGAGAAATTAAAAGAGAGAAGAGTGGCGCAGGGCCTCACGCAACAAGAGCTCGCTAATGCACTGGGCGTCTCTAAGCAGGCTTATTCTGCTTGGGAGCGTGGAGTGAAGGTGCCAGCTTCCGATAAGGTAGAACAGCTGGAGAAGCTTCTATCTGTGCCAAAGGGATATTTTACAGAAATAGAAATTGTACGACTATACCATACGCTCACGCCGCCAAATCAAGAGAAGGCGGTGCGCTATGTCCGCGCGCTAGCAACCGAGGAACAAACGCCGAAAGTGGTGCCGATGAAGAAGAAACTGGTCGCGTATCATGTGTACGAGAAGATGTCGGCCGGAATTGGGGCGACGATTTACAACGACCGAGACTACGATACGGTTTACTACGATGAAGAGTTGGCGCATGATTTGCCTCATGGGTATCGGGGGACTCGATGGAACCACGCTACCATAATGGATCGGTGGCGCTCATTCGTGAGACGGGATTCGATTATGACGGAGCGGTCTATGCGGTGGTATGGAACGGTCAGACGTTTATTAAGCGCGTATACCGTGAAAAGGACGGGTTGCGTTTAGTATCGTTTAACCCGGACTATGCGGACTTATTTGCTCCGTATGAGGAAGAACCACGAGTGGTAGGAATGATTGTTGGAAACTTTATGCCGTTGGAGGGATAAAGATGGGCTGCTTTGACTATTCGAAGGAACCGAGAAGCGACATTGCCTTTGTGGACATGAAGTCCTTTTACGCGAGTGTGGAATGCGTGGCGAGGGGGCTTCATCCATTGAAGACGTCGCTGTGCGTGATGAGTCGTGCGGATAATTCGGCAGGCTTGATTTTAGCGTCTTCTCCAACGTTTAAGAAGGTCTTCGGGAAATCCAATGTCGGTCGTGCGTATGAATTACCCTTTGATGTCAAAACGCGCAAGTTTAGTTATGCCAATGCGCGTCGACAAGGAATCGGAAGTAACGCCGCAGTATGTGCGATTTATCGAAGGCTGGGCGAAGGTGACCTATATCGTGCCACCTCGGATGGACGAGTATATTAAGGTGAACATGCAAATTCAACGCGTGTTTCAAAACTTCGGTGGGCCAGAGGATATTTTTCCGTATTCGATTGATGAAGGGTTTGTTGATTTAACGTCGTCGCTGAATTATTTTGTGCCGGATGATGCGCTCTCTAGACGGGAAAAGCTCGACCGAGTGTCTGCGGATATTCAACGAGCGATTTGGAAGGAGACGGGGATTTACTCTACGGTTGGAATGTCGAACGCGAATCCTCTTTTGGCCAAATTAGCGCTCGATAATGAGGCGAAGAAGATTCCGCATATGAGAGCGAACTGGTCGTATGAAGATGTTGAAGAGAAGGTCTGGGGAATTCCAGAGATGACAGACTTCTGGGGGATTGGCTCGCGGATGGAGAAGCGGTTGAATGCGCTCGGGATTTATTCGATTCGCGAACTGGCTAATGCCAATCCTGACCGATTGAAACAAGCGCTTGGTGTCGTGGGACTCGATTTATGGTTTCACGCGAATGGCATCGACGAGAGTAATGTGCATGTGCCATATCGCCCCAAATCAAGAGGGCTCGGGAATTCGCAGGTGCTTCCACGCAACTATGTTCGCCAGCGGGATATTGAAATCGTGCTACGCGAGATGGCGGAGCAGGTAGCGATTCGCATGAGACGAATTAAGAAGAAGGCGACGGTTGTTTCGATTCATGTAGGCTACTCGAAGGACGAAGGCTTGTCGTCGATACAGGCGCAGCGTAAAATTGACCCGACGAATCGCACTTCGGTGTTATCTGAAGTGGTGTTGGAACTCTTTCGTAAGAAATACAAAGGAGGTGCGGTGCGTAATGTGGCTGTGCGGTATTCCGGATTTGTCGAAGAAAGCTTTGGACTCATTTCACTATTCGAAGATATTGAAGCAGTTGAGAAAGAAGAAAGGCTCCAGACGGCGATTGATACGGTCCGCGACCAATACGGATTCACCTCGCTTTTAAAAGGGAACGCGCTGGAAGGTGGTTCGCGCGTGGTGGCTAGAAGCAAGTTAGTCGGAGGACATTCCGCTGGAGGATTAGACGGTTTGAAATAATGGAAAGAGCGTATTTGCCGTATCGCTCGGCAAGAGAGCACAAGGATCGCGGTATGGCGAAATGGATGGGATTTTTCCTATCTGAACATACGACGTCCTTAAAGGATGAACGCAAGCGGGTCGACCAGACGAGTCTGCTCACGATGGAAGAAAAATGGATGCTGCTGTCGCAATTGTATGTAGGGAAGTTGCAAGCGAGTATTACAGTGCCGTATCGGATGATGCGACAAACGCTCATTGGCGAAGTGAGTGAATTATACGAGAGTGAAATCTCGCTAAAGACAGAAGAAGGCTACCGCCGTATTGCAGTGGAAGATATTTTGCAAATTCAGTTGGTGGAAGGTTAGAAAAACGTTAGGTATTGTTTAGTAATAGAAAAGAAAAAGGGTGAAAAGAATGTCGAGAATGAAAAAAGATACAATTGAGGCTAAAGGAATTGCTGTTCAAGTTTATACTGAGGATTTTGAAAGTGAATATATTAGTCTTACAGATATTGCAAGATATAAAAACCCTCACGAACCTAAAGATGTGGTGAAGAATTGGTTAAGAAGTAGGGATACTATCGAATTTCTTGGTTTATGGGAGACCCTTCATAACCCTAAATTTAAAGGGGTCGAATTCGACTCCTTTAAACAAGCTTCAGGGTCAAAATGCTTTTTACGTTATCTCCACAAAGATGGATAGTAAATACTGATGCGATAGGGATAGTATCTAAGTCAGGTCGCTATGGAGGAACATTTGCTCATCCGGATATAGCGATGGAATTTGCATCGTGGGTTTCAGCCGAATTTAAACTTTATTTGATTGAAGACTATAAACGCCTCAAAAGCAGATGAAAATTCAAAACTGTCATTTAATTGGAATTTAAACAGAGAAATTTCTAAGATTAATTATAAAATCCATACAGATGCAATCAAAGAATATTTAATGAGAGATCTTTACAAATGAACAATTGAATTATAAGTATGCTAGCGAAGCTGATATACTTAATGTCGCATTGTTCAACAAAAGATCAAAAGAATGGCGTGAGCAAAATCCAAATTTAAAAGGTAATATGAGAGACTACGCTAGTTTAAATGAGTTGTTAGTACTAGCGAACATGGAAAGCTACAATGCAGTTTTTAATAACTAAAGGGATGAAGCAGAAGGAGAGAATGATTGAGTTACGAACTTTAGCAAGAAATCAACTTTTTTTCAATAGAAAAAAACTGAATGGGAGAGGGCTTAAAGAATTAGAACGACTTAGTGAAAGGTAATAGAAATAGAGAATTATATTACTAGCAAAGTGTTAAAGTGAGCGAATTATACGAGAGTGAAATCTCGCTGAAGACAGAAGAAGGCTATCGCCGCATTGCAGTGGAAGAGATTCTGCAAATTCAGTTGGTGGAAGGTAAATAAATATTTGTGTTGCGATTGTATTGCAAATGTGTTGTTTTTCTGATGTTGTTTCTTTTTATAATAATAGTACTAGAATAACAGAGGTGAGACTATGGCAAATATGAAAACAGCGAGTGTCAACGTAAGAATACAAGAAGATATCAAAAAGCAAGCAGAGGAAATTTTAGATCAATTAGGACTTCCAAGAGCAGTAGCGATAGATATGTTTTATAGACAGATTATCCTAAACAAAGGTATTCCTTTTGAGTTAGTTATTCCAACTGCACCGAAATCACGTGAAGAACTCACAAAAGAAGAATTCGACAAGATGATGAAATTAGCTGTTGAACAAGTAGAAAAAGGACAAACAACACCGGTAGAAGAGGTTTTTGAGGAACTATATCGAGGTATGTAAATGGAACATTATAGGATAGAGATTTCTGATTTAGCTAGGGCACAGTTAGTTGAAATTAGAGATTATATAGCTAAAGAGTTATATTCTCCAGCAACTGCCAGAAAGACGCTACATTTATTAGAAAATAATATCCTTTCTCTTTCTAAATTACCCCATCGACATGAAAAAGTGGAGGATAAGGAATGGGGGAATAAAGGGATTAGGAAGTATCAGGTGAAGAACTTTCTCATTTATTATTCTATTCATGAAGAAAGTCGAGTTGTTGCGATTCTGGGTGTTATGTATGCTAAAAGGAATCCAGCTTATTTATTGAAAAAGTTACAGTAAATGGACACTCAAAACACTGTTTGAGAGTGTCCAATAATTGAACGTCTCCCGTTATTCACAAGAGTTGACGGGGGCGTTCTTTTTTGTTAGAATAGTCGTGTTGTAATTGTGAAGCACCACAGCTACAACCGCTCGGATTAGAGTACAAAAGACCGGAATCGGCACTTTAAACTGGCGAGTCTTAGTCTAAAATATAGGAGGTGCAATATGTACGCAATCGTAAAAACTGGTGGAAAACAAGTTAAAGTTGAAGTTGGTCAAGCAATCTACGTTGAAAAATTAAACGCAGAAGCTGGCGACAAAGTAACTTTCGAAGAAGTAGTATTTGTAGGTGGAGATGACGTTAAAGTTGGTGCTCCATTCGTAGCAGGTGCAACTGTTGAAGGAACTGTTGAAAAACAAGGCCGTCAAAAGAAAGTTGTAACTTTCAAATACAAACGTCGTAAAGACTCACACCGTAAACAAGGTCACCGTCAACCTTATACAAAAGTTGTTATTGACGCAATCAACGCTTAATCACGATGATTCAAGTGACTGTACACAAGAAGAACCAACGTATCGTTTCCTTTGAAATGACTGGTCATGCAAACTTTAGTGAACATGGTTCGGATATCGTTTGCGCAGGGGTATCGGCTTTAGCCATTACAACTGTGAACAGCATTGAGAAGTTAGCAGGATACCAACCGATTGTCGAAGTCGACGAGGTTGAGGGTGGTTACTATATATGGAAGTTGTAGAAGACTTGACGAAAGAGCAAGAACATACAACTCAAATTTTTATTAAATAGTCTATTACTAGGGTTAGAAGATATTCAATCGGAATATCAAGACTTTCTAGCTGTAACTGTTGCATAATCAATCAAGGAGGTGCACAACTATGTTAAAAGTGAATTTACAATTATTCGCCCATAAAAAAGGGGGCGGTTCTACATCAAACGGACGTGACTCACAAGCGAAACGTCTAGGTGCTAAACGTGCTGACGGACAATTCGTTTCAGGTGGTTCAATTTTATACCGTCAACGTGGAACAAAAATCCATCCAGGTGAAAAACGTAGGTAGAGGTGGAGACGATACTTTATTTGCTAAAGTAGACGGAATTGTACGTTTCGAACGTAAAGGCCGTGACAAAAAAACAAGTATCTGTATATCCAGTAATCGCTGCTGAATAATATTGAGTAGGATGTGACATTCAGTCACATCCTTTTTTTTAAGAAAAATGAGATTTTAACAAAACTACTTCAAACGTTTCAGATTACTGTATACTAGCTGTATCGGAGGAAGCCTTACGTCTTCCTTCCTCTCAAGCTTCAAACTGACTCTAGGAAATGAATTTCCAGAGGCAGTAATTCACATTGAGTACAATCGCTAGTATTGCTATTATAGAATCTGAACGTTCTGCGTAGTTTTGTTAGCAAAAAATGTGAATGAACCTATTTCATATCATTCAAAGCTCAAAGACTCTTAAAAAATAGAAGGAGGGATTTTTTTATCGAAGCAGGTAAAAGAAATTAAAGCGTTCGAAGAATTGGCAAAAGCTGTAGAGGTGCTTCAACAAGAAATCGGTTATTCGAATGTAGAGGCGCTTGGTGAGACGTTACAAAATATTGTCAACAATAACACTGCGCAACAAGTCGAAGGATTGCCAAGTAACGAAGTCGCTGAAGAATTAAACCAAGCGTATAAACAATTAGATTTAACAAGCTATTCGAGTGAAGAGATTCGCCGCATGATTCAATTCACGTTCTTAAAAGCCGCTAAAGAAGATGGTTTACAAATGAACCATCAAATGACGCCGGATGCCATCGGTTTACTCGTGGCGTATATGATCGACCAAATGACGAAGAAAGACGAACCGTTGCAAATTGCGGACTTTGCTGCAGGAAGTGGGAACTTACTCAGCACGATTCTATTATTCTTACAATCTGCTGGGAAAACGGTCAGTGCAACAGCTATCGATAACGACGAAGTGTTGGTGCATTTAGCCTTACAAGCCTTCGCGTTAGAACAGTTGGATGTGAAGACTTCCTTACAAGATGGCTTGCAAGATTCACTCGTGGATCCGCAAGACTTCGTAGTGAGTGATTTACCAGTCGGCTACTATCCAGTGGATGGGAATGCCGCTCGTTTTGAAACGAAAAACGACGAAGGGCATTCATTCGCGCATCACTTACTCATCGAGCAACAAGTGCGTTACTTGAAAGAGGCAGGGGTTGGATTCTTTATCGTTCCAACGAACCTTTTTGATACACCTGAAGGAGAGAAGTTGCTTTCTTATTTACAAAAAGAAACATACGTGCAAGCCATGCTGGCATTCCCACGCAATCTCTTCAAAGATGTGCAATTTAGCAAGTCGCTTTTAATCGTTCAAAAACGTGGAAAAGGCGCAAAACAAGTGAGTCAAGTGCTCCTTGGAGATATCCCAGAATTTAAGAACAGAGAAAAATTCAGAAAATTCACTCTAACATTCGAAAAATGGGTACAAGAAATGTTATAATAAATCTGTTAGACCCACTAATGGGCTTAATTTGAAATTAAAGGAGAATGTGCATGTCAAAATCAATCGCGATTAATGCAGGAAGTTCAAGCTTGAAGTTCCAATTATTTAATATGCCACAAGAAGAAGTAGTGGCTAAAGGTTTAGTAGAACGTATTGGATTAGGTGATTCAATCTTCTCAATCAGCTATGGAGACGACCAAAAATTTGAAGTGGTAGAAGATATTCCAACCCACGAAGTTGCGGTAGAAAAATTATTAGAACAATTAGTAGCTCTAAACATTATTTCTTCATTCGACGAAATCACTGGTGTTGGTCACCGTGTCGTTGCTGGTGGGGAATTATTCAAAGATTCAGCTTTAGTTGATGACACTGTTATCCAACAAGTTGAAGATTTAGCAGAATTTGCACCATTACACAACAAAGCTGAAGCGGTAGGGATGCGCGCATTCAAACACATCTTACCAGACATTACAAGTGTTGCTGTATTCGATACTTCATTCCATACAACAATGCCTAAGAAAGCTTACTTATACAGCATTCCAATGGAATACTACAAAGAATTCAAAGCTCGTAAATACGGAGCTCACGGAACAAGCCACCGCTACGTTTCACGCCGTGCTGCTGAATTATTAGGTAAACCAGTTGAAGAATTAAAAATCATCACTTGCCACTTAGGTAACGGTGCTTCAATCACTGCGGTTGATGGCGGTAAATCTGTAGATACTTCTATGGGATTCACTCCATTAGCAGGGGTTACAATGGGTACTCGTTCTGGTGATATCGATGCTTCATTAGTAGCGTTCTTAATGAACAAATTAAACATTACAGACGTTAACGAAATGGTTGACATCTTAAACAAAAAATCAGGTCTATTAGGCCTTTCAGGTGTATCAAGCGACATGCGTGACGTTGAAGCTGCAAGTGCAACAAACGAAGATGCTAAAGTTGCAGTGGAAATCTTCGTTGACCGCGTTCAAAAATACATTGGACAATATGTTGCTGTTATGAACGGTGTGGACGCTATCGTCTTCACTGCTGGTATCGGTGAAAACTCTAAGACAATTCGTGCTCGTATCATCAACGGTTTAACTTGGTTCGGTTGCGATATTGATCCTGAGCGTAACGATACTCGTTCAGAAGCAATCATTTCTTCTGAAGGTGCGAAAGTTACTGTATTAAACATTCCAACTAACGAAGAGGTTGAGATTGCGCGAGACATCGAACGTTTACGCAAATAATAATACAAACCGAAGGTTTGAAGAGAAACTTCTAAATCCTTGGATTTGTTTATAGTAGTGATTGTAGGAGACCGGCTCGAGCCTGTAGTCTCTCACCTATCGAATTCAAAGAGCCCCATGGCGGAACATCCGCTGTGGGGCTCTATTTCATTTCGATTCTTATTCCCTACTATCACTACTATAAAATCCAAGGTTTATCCGTTTCTCTTCAAAAGAGCAGATTATTGCGTAAATCCTCCTCAGTTGAATACGCGACAAGTGCGTTTGAATGTGGGCGTAAATCCTCCTCAGTTAGTACGTGACAGGTGCTTTTGGAGATGGGCGTTTAAGAAGAACGTTGATAAATTCTGCTTCTTCATTTGTCATGTGTTCACGTACACTATATAATAAGTATATCTTTACTTTGAAGGAGTACCTATGACTCAAGGAATTATTATTAAAGCGTTGAGCGGGTTCTACTATATCGAATCGGATGGAGTCATCTATCAAACTCGTGCGCGCGGAGTTTTCCGCAAACGAGGCCAATCGCCACTCGTTGGAGACGTGGTGGAGTTCGAGAGTAGTAACTTGCAAGAAGGAACGCTAACAAAAATCTTGCCGCGAAAGAATGCCATCGTTCGTCCGCCAGTTGCCAATGTGGATGTCGGGATTATCGTGATGTCGGCTGTCGAACCAGAATTTTCGACGCATTTAGTGGACCGCTTCCTTGTCTACTTGGAAGGCTTGGATGTGAAACCAGTCATCATGATTACAAAGACCGACTTGCTGGACGTGGCAGGGATGTCACGCCTAGTGGACATTAAGGCACGTTATGAAAAAATCGGCTATCCGGTTTATTTTGGACAGGAAGTTATGAAGGACAAGGCGCCGTTCTTAGAGAGTTTACGTGGTGAGAAGGTCATCTTCTTAGGGCAGTCAGGGGTTGGAAAATCGACCTTGCTGAACGAGATGATTCCAGATTTAAACCAAGAAACGGGAGAAATTTCGAATGCGTTAGGGCGTGGGCGTCATACGACCCGTCACGTATCGCTTCATGAAATCGAAGGCGTGTGGATTGCGGATACCCCAGGATTCAGTACGGTTGATTTTATGGATATTGAAAAAGAGGACTTACCGCATTTATTCCCAGAGTTTGTCGAAGTAGAGCATGAATGTAAATTCAGAGAGTGTTCGCACCAACATGAGCCAAACTGCGCTGTGATTGCAGCAGTGGAATCAGGAGATATTTGGCAAGAGCGATACGACCATTATTTGAGTTTCTATGAAGAACTGGACCAAAGAAAACCAGTATATAAACGAAAAAAGTAGATAGAGGAGACAGAACATGAAAGTAGCACCATCAATTTTAAGCGCAAATTTTGCAACATTAGGAGAAGACGTTAAGAAAGTCGAAAAATTAGGAGCAGACTGGATTCATATCGATGCGATGGACGGACAATTCGTTCCAAACCTAACATTAGGACCAAACATCGTTGAAGGATTACGTCCTGTGACGGATTTAGTATTAGATTGCCATTTAATGGTCCAAAATCCAGAACGTTTCATTCCACAATTCGCAAAAGCAGGAGCAGACTACATCTCTGTTCACGTGGAAGCAACTCCACATATCCACCGCGCGCTTCAAGCGATTAAAGCAGAAGGCGTGAAAGCCGGTGTCGTAATTAACCCAGGAACACCAGTCAGTGCTATCTCTGCAGTCTTAAGCGAAGTGGACTTAGTATTAGTAATGACGGTAAACCCAGGATTCGGCGGTCAATCATTCATTCCTGAAACATTAGATAAAGTGCGCGAATTAGTCGCATTACGCGAAGAAAAAGGCTACCACTACTTAATCGAAGTGGACGGTGGAGTAAACGGCGAAACAGCGAAACTTTGCTCTGCAGCAGGGGTAGACGTTGCCGTTGCAGGTTCATATGTATACTACGCAGAAGATATTAAAGCTGCGATTGATTCAATCAAAGAAGCATAAGAGGGACGAAGATGGAAGTTGTGATTGTCTTGGGAGGACCAAACACGAAAGAGGACATCAAGGCGCTCTTAGAACATCGATACGGTAAGGCTTATGAAGACTTCCGTTTTGTCGGCGTCGACGGTGGCGCACTTCGCTTATTAGATCAGCACCTTCCCATGGAAGTAGCCATTGGGGATTTTGATTCTGTTACAAAAGAACAGCGCGACTTGATTCATGAAGCAGCGGGCACTGTTGTCCAGCTCCCTTCTGAAAAAGACGATACTGATTTTGAGGCAGCCTTGCTTTGGGTGAAGGAGCATTACGAAGGAACGTCGATTCATGTACTCGGTTCCTTTGGTGGACGCGTGGACCACGCAATTAGCACCTTATGGACGATGATGCGACCAGACTTAGCACCGCTTATTCCGTATGTGGTATTCGAGGATGCAACGAATGTCGTGAATTTCATCCAGCCAGGCACATACACGATTGAAAAGATGGACTTTACGAAGTACCTTTCCTTTATTAGTATGACTCCTGTGGAAAATCTAACCCTCGTTGATGTGAAATACACACTCGATTCAAAAAGCTACGCGTATCCAGTGGCACTCGTCAGCAATGAATTTACAAGTGACAAGATGACAATCTCGTTTACAAAAGGACTCATCCTAGTCGCCCAAACTCGAGATCATTGGAGATAAAAAAGCATCGCACAATTAGGATGAATTACCTACACCAAAACCAAAAAGAAAAAATAATTAAATCCTTCGCTTGTAGAGCTGGGAATTTATAATTTGACGAGGAGGAAACATGAATTTTAATAGGATGATTCCTGAATTGTCAGTTTTTGATATTGAACGGACTAAAAAAATTTTTATAGAGAATTAGGATTTAAAATTGAATATGAACGTACTGAAGATAAATTTGTTTTCATGTCATTTCAAGATAGTCAGTTTATGTTTGAACAAATTCACGATGATGGTTGGAATATAGGTGAACTAGTATATCCATTAGGAAGAGGAATCAATTTTTTTCAATAGCTGTTGATGATATTGAAGAGCTTTTATAAATTAGTGAATCATTTGAATATAGAATTATACAGAGAACTAACTAGAAACATATATCAAGTTAATGGAATAGAAGAAATGCAAATAGAGTTTTTAATACAAGATCCAAAATGGGTATTTGTTGAGATTTACAAATTAACAAATACCAGTTTGTCTAATTAAATACAAAACACAAAGACAGTCGAAATCCCGAAATTCACTTATAAGTGAATTTTGGGATTTTACTGCACTGTTGTTTTCATTCTGATGCACTCTATATTTCTTAGTTTTAAGCCTTTTTCTATCGGATGAAACTTCAACAGACTTACGAACTTACAAAAGATGTAAATAGATTTCATTTTGTTGAGAAGCCTTCAAAGCTTATAACAATGGGCTTTTCACAAACTCAATTTTTTTGAAAGTTAACTCAAAAAAACGTGAGAAGCACCACCCATGGTCCCTTGGTTTCCTGGCATTAATCTCAGGTAAAGTAGTACCTGTTTAAAGCAGATAAAAATTGAGGCGATTCCCAAGCTCTTTTTATAAAGTAAGGCTTAAAACAATAGAGTATAAATCATAAAGCATGAAAAGCTGCTTGAGGAGGATAGCGGTCATTGTAATGGAGAAGTAACCAATGTGAATTACCAAGGGTTAGCGACTGGTCGCTTAGCCTTGGTTTGAAGCTTGGTAGGCAAGGAGACCTTAGGCTCCTGCCGGTACCATTACAATGATGTCCGCTATCCAGAACGTCAAGCAGCTTGGAATGCGAGTAGTATTCATTAGCTATTGTTTTAAGCCTTCGGCTTATTTTTATTTTTAGATAAACAAAAAGAGCTTAGGGATATCGCCTAAGCTCTTTTTAATAGTGCTCTGTATTAAACACGTTCTACTTTACCTGATTTTAATGCACGAGTTGAAACCCATACTTTTTTAGGCTTGCCATCGATTAAAACGCGAACTTTTTGTAAGTTTGGTTTCCAAGTACGACGGTTAGCGTTCATAGCGTGAGAACGAGTGTTACCTGTTTCAGCACGACGTCCAGTGAAATAACATACTTTAGCCATTGTTATTCTCCTCCTTTATTTAATTCATTATCAGCTGATATAATTTGAACTAAATCATATACTTAAATAATTTAGCATAGTTGACCCTAGAATGCAAGCGTACTGGTTAGTGAGTTTTCAAAGAAGTTAAAAATGTGGTAAAAGGCTATGTAATCAGCTTGGAATGTGATATTATAGTATAGAAATAATGTGTCAATCTGTCTAAAAATTAGGCAGACACCTTTATACATTTAAGGGAGGTATTTGTATGACAGTAAAAATTCAAACAGAAAATGGACAAATTGAACTTAGCAATGAAGTAATTGCAACGGTTGTAGGTGGTGCCGCTACAGATAACTATGGTGTTGTTGGTATGGCTAGCCGCAATCAAATTCGCGACAACTTTAATGATATCTTGAAAAAGAAAACTTCTCTCGTGGAGTAGTCATTCGTCAAGAAGGCGATGGTGTTGCAGTGGATGTCTACATTATTGTTGGATACGGTACAAAGATTTCTGCGATTTGTAGAAACGTACAAGAACAAGTGAAATATAATTTAGAAACAATGTTAGGATTCTCTGCAAAAACAGTGAATGTCTATGTTCAAGGAGTTAAAATCATCGAAGCGTAATGCTTGTTGATTCTAGTCAGGAGGAAATAAGAATAATATGGCAACTATGAAAACTATTACGGCTCAAGATTTCCGCGCAATGGTGGAAATCGGTGAAATGCGTTTAACTGAAAACGCAGAATTCGTAAACTCATTAAACGTATTCCCAGTACCAGATGGAGACACAGGGACAAACATGATGCTCTCATTCAAATCTGGTGCGGAACGTGTTGCAAACTCTACAGCAACAACTGTAGGTGATTTAGCACAAGATTTAGCAAAAGGATTATTAATGGGTGCTCGTGGGAACTCAGGGGTTATCTTATCTCAATTATTCCGTGGTTTCTCTAAAGCCGTTGTCGGTAAAGATGAAATCACTGGTGAAGAATTAGCGCAAGCATTTACGAACGGTGTAGAAACAGCTTATAAAGCAGTTATGAAACCTGTAGAAGGTACAATCCTTACTGTTGCTCGTGAATCAGCGAAACGTGGTGTTCGTAAGTTAGAAACTTCAAACGACATCATCGAAGTAATGGGATCTGTTTTACGTGGTGCTGAAAAAGCATTAGCGAAAACTCCAGATTTATTACCAGTATTAAAAGAAGTTGGCGTAGTGGATTCAGGTGGTCAAGGTCTAGTATTCATTTACAACGGATTCTTCGAAGCATTAACAGGAGAAGCAGTTCCTGTTCAATCATTGCAAAGCAATAAAATCGATTTAACTTCAGTGGCTCACCACGAAGCAGGCGTTGACTACGAACACGTATCAACTGGCGACATCAAATTCGGTTACTGTACTGAAATCATGGTGAAAATCGGTGAAGGCGAAACTGTCGTAGATACTTTCGACTACGATACTTTCCGTAACTACTTGAACGAACTTGGAGATTCTTTACTTGTTGTAGCTGACGATGAAATCATCAAAGTACACGTGCATACAGAACGCCCAGGTGAAGTGATGAACTACGGACAACGCTTCGGTTCATTAATGAAAGTGAAAGTGGACAACATGCGCTTGCAACACGAAGAAGTGTTAAAAACTGACTACTCTGCAAAAAGTAAAAGAAGCTGCTCAAAAACAAAAAGCTGAATACGGAATCGTAGCAGTTGCTGCTGGTGAAGGGATTCAAGAATTATTCAAGAGCATGGGTGTAACGACAATCATCAACGGTGGTCAAACAATGAACCCAAGTACTGAAGATATTCTTCAAGCGGTAAAAGAAGCACATGCTGAAAAAGTGATCGTGTTACCAAACAACAAAAACATTCAAATGGCTGCAAACCAAGCGGCTGAAGTATCAGAAGATGCTGCAGTTGCCGTAGTTGCAACTCGTACAATTTCAGAAGGGTTAGCTTCATTATTAGCCTTCAACCCAGAAGCAAGCTTAGAAGATAACAAAGCTGCTATGAGCGAACAAATGGCGCTTGTATCAAGTGGTCAAATTACTAACGCTGTTCGCGATACAAACATCGATGGCGTTGAAATTAAGAAAGACGACTTCATGGGTATTGTAGATGGCAAGATTTTAGTAAGTATTGCGGACCGTAAGGAAGCAACTCTTGCGACGATTGATAAAATGATCAACGACGATTCAGAGATCCTAACAATCATCTATGGTGAAGACGCAGACGCAAGCGAAGTGGAAAAAATCACTGAAGCTGTAGAAGCGAAATACCCTGATGTAGAGGTTGAAGTCCATGAAGGAAACCAACCAGTATACACTTACTTATTATCAGTAGAATAATATTGAGTGCAAAAATCCTTTCGGATTACTTTGAATCCTTGCGGATTTATCCATAAAAACTATAATGGGGCACCGGTTCGAGCCGAAGTCTCTCACCTTTAAAGCCTCAAAGAGGGCGTAGGGAATGAAATTCCTTACGCCCTCTTATTCGTTTTAATGCGATTCCCCATTACAGTTCTTATGGAATCCGCAGTATTCTCCCTAATCCTCAAGGATTTTTATTCAACAATAAGTAAGTGTGACTGGTTGGTTTTCATGCTCACATCAGTGTATTTCGCTGGGCGGCTAGTGCTTTCTAAATTTCGCTTGCTTCTGAGTCTTCACTCGCCTCGGAAGGGAAAATAGCGCACTGAGTGAGTGCTCCCCAGTTTTTTTAGTGCGGAAAGGTTCAACGAGGGAAGACTGCACTTTGTGGAATGCACATCCAAACTCCCTGCACTGTAACAGTCAAGGAGAGAGGAAGGAAAGTTAAAGGAGTGAAGATTCTTTAGGATTTCATCGGAATCACAATACCGAGTAAGCAACCAATGTGAATTAGCGAGGGTTAGGAATTTATTCCTTAGCCTCGATTTGAAGCTTGGTAACCCTGAGACGAAGACTCAGGGAGGTGCCGGATTTGTGATACCGATGAATAAATCCTAAAGAGAATCTTCACGACTGTTGGAACTTTCCTTCCCCTTGACGATTAAACCGGACTTGAATTACACTTATTAAAGTAGAAAGGATGTGATTGGATGAATGAAGTCTTTCAAAGTGTGCAAGTCTTGCCAGGCGTTGGACCAAAACGATTAGAACCATTAGCCGAACTGGGCATTGAGACAGTCTATGACTTGTTAACGCATTTTCCGTTTCGTTATGAAGATATTCAGATTCGTGATGTGCAAAGTATCATGGACCAAGAGAAAGTCACGCTAAAAGGGCTTGTGGCGACACAACCGGTTGTTAGCTACTACGGCTTCAAGAAGAATCGGTTAGCGTTTCGCATGGCGATTGACCAACAAGTCATCCAAGTTGCGTTCTTTAATCAGCCGTATTTAAAAGATAAAGTGGTTCAGGGCGAAGAGATTGCTATCTACGGAAAATGGGATGCAAAGCGCTCTACTTTGATGGGGATGAAAATCTTATCGAACCGAAACGTGGAGGATGAAGCAGGCGACCAAGTCGAGGCGGTTTATCGCACGAATAAATCGCTGAAGCAGGCGACAATCCTTAAACTCGTTCGTACGGCGATGGATCGTTTTGAAGATAAAATTCCAGAAGTATTGCCAGAAGAGTTGACGGCGTCGCACCACTTGATGGGGCATAGGGATGCTGTACGGGCAATGCATTTTCCAAAAGACGAACTGGAAAGACAGAGTGCGCAGTATCAGCTCGTCTACCAGGAGCTCTTCTTATATCAACTGCGCTTGCAATGGATGCGTCAGAAGCGCCACCAGCAAACAAAGGGGCAAGCGGTGCTGTATGATAATGCCGCGTTGAAGTCGTTTATTCAGACGTTGCCGTTTGAACTGACGGATGGGCAAAAGAAAGTCGTGAATGAGATTTGCTTTGACCTGCGCGCGCCTTATGAGATGAATCGTCTCTTGCAAGGGGATGTAGGGAGCGGGAAGACGATTGTGGCGACGATTGCTATCGTCGCAACGGCTCTGACAGGCAAGCAAGCAGCGTTCATGGTTCCTACAGAAATCTTGGCGGAACAACATATGCTGACGATTGAAAAATTGATTCAGGGGACACCTTTGAAGGCAGTGTTGTTAACCGGAAGTATGAACCGTTCGCAGAAGAAGCGAAAAGAATTACTCGCACAAATTGAGAGTGGCGAGGCAAACCTCATTATCGGGACGCATGCCTTGTTCCAACAAGATGTGAACTTTAAAGACTTGGCCTTTGTTGTTATCGACGAGCAACATCGCTTCGGGGTGCAACAACGTCAGGCGCTCGCTGGAAAAGGAGCAGGCGTGAACGTCCTTCAAATGACGGCGACACCAATTCCTCGAACTCTTGCGATTACGGCCTTTGGGGAAATGGATACTTCTATTTTGAGTGAAATTCCTCGTGGTCGTCAGCCAATCAAGACATCTTGGGTTCGCGAGCAGGAAATGGAACAAATTTTTAATTTCGTAGAACGTCAAATTCAAGAAGGACGACAAGCGTATATGATTTCGCCACTGATTGAAGAGTCGGAACATCTCGATGTGCAAAATGCCGAGGAGATTTACCGCATGATCTCAGCGCATTTCTCAGACCGCGTGAAAGTAGGACTCCTGCACGGGAAAATGCCAGCGGAAGAAAAAGAAACGGTGATGGCGGATTTTAAAGCCAATAAACTACAAGTGCTCGTTTCGACAACCGTTATCGAAGTTGGGGTGGACGTGCCGAATGCCACAGTGATGGTTATCTTGGATGCAGACCGATTTGGTTTAGCCCAACTACACCAATTACGTGGACGTGTCGGCCGTGGGCAACATGCTCAAGCTGTATTTTAGTGGCGAGTCCAAAGACCGAAAACGGGAAAGAGCGCATGCGCATTATGTGCGAGTCGACGGATGGATTTTATCTCAGTCAAAAAGACTTGGAGCTTCGCGGTTCTGGGGATGTATTTGGGGTAAAACAGTCCGGTATTCCAGACTTTAAGATTGCCGATTTAATACGAGATTATGATATACTAGAACAAGCACGTAAAGATGCAATCCTTTATGCCTCGGAAGATCCAGCAGGAGAAAAAGCCGAGACAAAACGCATGAAGGCATTTATCGAACAAACAACGAAAGAAATCAATGGATAACTTCAGGGCCACGTGGCTAGAAGAGGAGGAACAACAATGGTAAGAATTGCAGTTGACGCGATGGGTGGAGATAACGCTCCTAAAGAAATCGTCCAAGGGGTCGTCCTTGCAGCAAAGGAAATGCCAACTGTCGAGTTTCAATTATACGGAGACGAAGCAAAAGTGAATGCATGCTTGGAGGAATCACTTCCAAATATTCACGTAATTCACTGTTCAGAAAAAATCAACTCTGATGACGAACCAGTTAAAGCGATTCGTTCGAAGAAAGACGCTTCAATGGTCGTTGCCGCTAAAGCTGTGAAAGAAGGGGAAGCCGACGCGCTCTTCTCTTGCGGAAATACAGGGGCTCTTCTAACGGCTGGATTATTAGTGGTTGGCCGTATTAAAGGAATCGACCGTCCAGGATTAATGCCAGTGTTGCCTGTTCTTGGAAAAGAAAACCGTCAATTTATTATGATGGACGTGGGTGCGAATGCGGAATGTAAACCGAAAAATGTTCACCAATTCGGTATTCTTGGTAGCTACTATTCAAAATACGTTCTTGGCTACGAAAATCCAACAGTCGGCTTATTAAATAATGGAGCTGAAGAAGGAAAAGGAAACGAACTCGCAAAAGAAGTTTACGGACTCTTAAAAGAAGACGACAGCTTAAACTTCGTTGGGAACGTGGAAGCTCGTGACATCTTAACAGGTGCTGCGGATGTGGTTGTGACAGAGGGATTTACAGGAAACGCCGTGTTGAAAACAATCGAAGGAACAGCGCTTGCGATGATGGGACTTCTAAAAGAAGGTATCAAAGGGCAAGGAATCCAAGGAAAACTTGGAGCGCTCTTATTGAAAAATACGTTCTACGGATTAAAGAATACATTGGACTACTCACAATTCGGGGGTGCGGTGCTCTTTGGTCTTAAGGGAGCAGTCGTGAAATCACACGGTTCTTCTAAATCAGATAGCGTGTACCATGCGATGAAACAAATCGATACAATCGTATCAAGTGGAGTAATCAACGACTTAGTTGCACACTTCGAACAAACAGCGGAATAAGGATATAAAAGCTCTCTTCTATCTCAGAAGAGAGTTTTTTTATAATGTTTATAAATTTCATAAAGTCGCAATAAATTCTTAGGAATTCTTGCGAAAAAAGGGTACAATAGATAAGTACATAAAGTTGCGGACGCGACTAAAGGAGGAAAGCCTATGTTCAAAGAAGTGAACGAGCAAATCTTAAAATTAATCGAGAAGAATAGTCGTTTAACACCAGAAGAAATTGCCTCTTTATTAGAAATTGACGTGGATGAAGTAACACGTCGTATTAAAGAGATGGAAGAAGCCAAAATTATTTGTGGCTACCATACATTAATCAACTGGGAAAAAACTGATAACGTGAATGTTTCAGCGATTATCGAATTAAAAGTAAATCCTCAAAAAGGAAAAGGGTTCGACCGTATTGCGGAAAAAATCTATCATTTCCCAGAAGTGGAAGCAGTCTACTTAATGTCAGGTGGATATGATTTCATGGTGCAATTGAAAAAAGCGCCAATGCGTGAAATTGCGAACTTCGTATCTTCACGTCTTTCAGTGATTGAAGAAGTACAATCTACTAAAACACATGTTGTATTAAAACAATACAAAGATCACGGCACAATGTTTGTCGGTAAAGCAGATGATAAACGTCAGGTGGTTACTCCATGAATTTAGAAAATATGTTAAATAATAAAATTAAGGACTTAAAACCTTCAGGGATTCGTCGTTTCTTTGATATGGCGAGTGAATATAAAGATATCATTTCCCTAGGGGTTGGAGAGCCTGATTTTGATACGCCTTGGCATATTCGTCAAGAAGCGATTAAAGCGTTGCAAGAAGGCCGTACATTCTATACAGCTAATGCAGGGTTGAAGAGCTTCGTGAAGAAGTATGTGTCTTTACAGAAGGCCGTCACGGGGTAAAATACGACCCAATGCACGAATGTGTGATTACCGTTGGGGGAAGTGAAGCCGTTGATATTTCAATGCGTGTTCTCTTGAACCCAGGGGATGAAGTGATTATTTGTGACCCAGGTTATGTATCATACGTTCCAGCTGTAACAATGGCTGATGGAACACCTGTCATTCTTCCATTAAAAGAAGAAAATCAATTCCGTATCACGCCAGAAGATTTAGAGGCAGTGATTACACCAAAAACCAAAGCGATTTTAATGAACTTCCCAAATAACCCAACTGGGGCGATTATGGAACGTGAAGACTTAGAAGCGGTTTGTGAAGTGTTGAAACGCCACGATATTATCGTTGTTTCTGACGAATTATACGGAGAATTAACATACACTGGAAAACCTCACGTATCAGTTATTGAAATCGATGGCATGCGTGACCGTACGATTTTAATCGGAGGCTTCTCAAAAGCATTCGCGATGACTGGATGGAGACTTGGGTATGCCTTAGCTCCAGCGCCCATCATGGAACAAATGTATAAGATTCACCAATTTGCGATTATGTCAGCTCCAACACTTAGCCAATATGCGGGTGTGGATGCGCTCCGTAATTCGGATGATGATATTGCAGAAATGCGCGATAGCTACAACCAACGTCGCCGTTACTTGGTGAAACGTTTCAAAGACTTAGGCATTCCTTGCTTTGAACCATTTGGAGCTTTCTACATCTTCCCGAATATCTCTCAATTCGGTTTGAGTTCTGAAGAATTCGCAATGCGTTTAGTAGAGGAAGAACGCTTAGCCGTTGTTCCAGGAACAGCCTTTGGGGACTCAGGGGAAGGATTCCTACGTATCTCTTACGCTTACTCAATTGAAGACTTGAAGACAGCGTTAGATCGCATCGAGCACTTCATTACGAAGTTAAGAAATGAAAAATAATTCAATAAAATACCGACGCTTCTTTTGGAATTGTAAGATTTCAAAAGGGGCGTTTTTTATTGATTAAAAATCGATTAAAATAAATTTACTAGTTTATAGGGTTGTGCTACACTATGCTTACTAAAAGAGAGGAGACAGTGCTTGAAAGAACGTTTTACCAAGTTTATTGATACAATTATCGCGCTCGATAAGGGTGACCATACATTAACCGATAAGCAATGGATGAAGAAGCAAAGATGGATTTTTGCTCTGAAGTTGTTTTTGGGTGATTGTGCTAGTGGCGACCTTCCTTCTAGCGATTAATGTCTCCGTCAGTTATTTTGTCTATTTCTTCTATTTTGTCGGTGTACTCTTTATTCTTACAAAAGTATTAGAGGTTTTTATTAATCGAAGAGTGGCGCAATTAGCCGAGGAGGAATAGAAAAGAATGAGAGTGGTGTATTTTATTATCGCGTGGATTTCGCTAGCGCTGGGGCTTATTGGAATTGTGCTCCCAGTACTTCCGACGACACCGTTTCTACTTTTGACAGTGGTGTGTTTTTCAAAGAGTTCTACTCGTTTTGAAGAGTGGTTTCAACAGACGAAACTGTATCAGCTATATGTCGCAGATTACCGTGAAACGAAGTCGATTGCGCGCAGTCGTAAAAAGAAAATTATTGTTTATATCTATATTTTGATGGCTATTTCCATTTACTTGGCTCCGATTTTGGCAGTGAAAATTGGACTTGGCGCGCTGACAGTTTTTATTACTTACTATCTATTTTGGGTAATTCCGGATAAAAAATAGGAGGGATTCAGATGGTTGAGAAGTTTAAGGAGAGGTTTCAAGAGTTAAGAGAAGATTATAAGGTGACAAAAAATCCTGGTGAAGATTTCGTTTTTTGGTACATTCACCGAGTAGCCCCTTTTAATTTTCGTTATGTAGTGGCTGCAGGGATGATTCTATGTATCGCTGCAATCTACTTTAATATTCAGTACGTGCTCGCAATGGTGCTTGTCTTATGGTTGATTGCAGCGACGATTACCATCGCAGAAAGAATCTATCGAAAACGAAAACAATAATGTTTGATGGAAGAATCTAGTTTACGCTAGGTTCTTTTTTTTTACCTATCCTTAGGAAGAAATTTCAGGGGCAATTTCTGAAGAACTCTTTGAGAATTAGTACGAATAAGGCTATAATTTAAATGTAGGTAAAAAGTTATGGAGGTAATTTTTATGAGATTTGACCAAGAACATGATTCATGTACAACTATTCTTGTTGGGAAGAAGGCCAGCTATGATGGTTCAACGCTAGTAGCTCGTACAGAGGACTCATGTAATGGAGAGTTTACACCAAAGAAATTTATTGTTGTTCGTCCAGAAGACCAACCCCGCCACTATAAAGCAGTGATTTCAGGATTTGAAACAGACTTACCAGATAATCCTGTTCGTTATACAGCTATGCCAAATGCTATCAATAACGAAGGAATCTGGGGAGCTGCAGGGATTAATGCCTATAATGTAGCTGTAAGTGCGACAGAAACGATTTCGACAAATCCGCGTGTATTAGGAGCCGACCCACTTGTGGAAACGGGGATTGGGGAAGAAGACATCTTCACGCTAGTATTGCCTTATATTAAAACGGCACGCGAAGGGGTCGAACGTCTTGGACACTTCCTTGAAACAGCAGGAACGTATGAATCAAACGGGATTGCGATTTCTGATGTGAATGAAATTTGGTGGTTAGAATCGATTGGGGGGACATCACTGGATGGCTCGCCGCGTACCGGATGATGCGTATGTCGTAAATCCAAATCAACTGGGCAGCGACTTCTTTGATTTTGAAGACAAAGAAAACTTTATGTCCGACCCTGATTTGAAAGACTTTATGATTCGTCACCACTTGAACTTAAACTTTGACGGCGAATCGTTCAATCCACGTTACGCATTCGGTTCCCAACGTGACAAAGACCGCTTGTATAACACGCCTCGTGCTTGGGATATCCAACGCATGTTCAATCCGGAAGTGGAACAATCTCCAACGAGTTTCGAGATTCCATGGGCACGCGTTCCATACCGCAAGATTACAGTGGAAGATGTAAAAGCCGCAATGAGCACGCATTACCAATTTACACCTTATGATCCTTATGGAAATCTAGACGATGGTAAGAGCAATCGTCGTTTCCGTACGGTAGGAATTAACCGTACGAGTCAGACAGCGATTCTGCAACTTCGTCCAAATCGTCCTCATGATACAACAGGAATTCAATGGGTTTCCTATGGATCGATGCCTTTTGCGACAGCTGTGCCATTCTTTACTCAAGTGGATACTATTCCGGAGTATTTTGCCAATACCACAGCGAAAGTCTCAACCGATTCGTTCTATTGGATGAACCGTTTAATTGCAGGGCTTGCGGATGCGCACTATTTGGACCATCTTGCTGATATTGAAAGTTATCAAAAGAATACTTTGTCTCGTGGAGAAGCCATGATTGCTAAAGTCGATGCAAAACTTGAAAAAGGGGAAGCAGTCGACTTCGAAGCAGAAAACCAACAAATGAGTGACTATATCGAAGAAAAGACAGCTGCATTGCTCGATAAGGTATTACTTCGTGCAAGTAATTTGATGGTCAATCATTATTCAGTGAGTGACTAATCAGCGATTCGGTTTAGGAGGTTAAAAGATGGAAGAAAAAAATGAAAAGCAACTGAGTTGGCTGATGATATCCCTCATTGCATTTAACTTTGTGTGGGGACTTGGGAATGTTGTAAATAACTTTGCCCAACAAGGGATTGTTGTGATTACATCTTGGCTCATTATTTTAGTGATTTACTTTATCCCATATTCATTAATGATTGGGCAACTCGGTTCGACGTTCCAAGATAGTGAAGGGGGAGTCAGTGATTGGATTAAACATACGTCTACTAAGAAACTGGCGTATTTTGCTGCATGGACGTTTTGGGTGGTTCAGATTCCTTATTTAGCGCAAAAACCACAGACGATTCTGATTGCGCTCGGATGGGTATTCCAAGGACACTCAGGCATTGTCGATGAACTGCCAATTCCGTTACTTGTTACGGTCTGCCTAGCGTTTTTCCTTGTCGTTCTTTATGTTTCGACAAAAGGAATCCGTGCGTTGAAATTCTTAGGAACGATTGCAGGAACTGCCATGTTTGTGATGTCGATTTTATTCATTCTATTAGCCGTTGGGGTTCCACTCATTAAACCAGATTTACAACTAGCAACAGCGAATATGGATAAGATTGAAACGTATATTCCTAAGTTTGATTTTTCATACTTCACAACGATTGCGCTTCTTGTCTTCTCGGTCGGAGGAGCAGAGTGTATGTCACCGTATGTGCATAAACTCAAGAATCCAGCCAAAGAATTTCCAAAAGGGATGATTGCGATGGCTGTGATGGTTGGAATCTGTGCAGTTTTTGGATCTTTTGCGATGGGGATGATTTTTGATAGCAACAATATTCCTCAAGACTTGATGCGAAATGGAGCTTACCAAGCCTTTGCCGTACTTGGTAATCACTGGAAAGTTGGGAATGTTCTTGTAACGATTTACGCATTGACGCAATTTATCGGGCAAACAGCAACACTTGCGCTTTCGATTGATGCACCACTTCAAATCTTCCTTGGTAGTGCAGATGAAGAATATGTTCCTCGCTGGCTTCGTGCACGTACAAAGAATGGTACGTTAAGAAACGGATACATTCTTACAGGGGTGTTGACAGGGGCACTAATTGTCATGCCGGCTCTAGGGCTTAAAGAAATCGATACAGTTGTGGTTTGGATGACAAACTTGAACGCTATCGTTTCCCCGATGTGCTTCTTGTGGGTATTTGTCGCCTTTATGTTCTTATACCGCCATTGGGATAAATTTAAAGGCGCCGAATACAAATACATTAGTAATAAGACACTTGGATTCTTAATGGGGCTATGGGGATTTGCCTTCACGGCATTTGCATGTATTCTCGGAATGGTGCCACAAATAGATTATGCGCAAAACCCATCTGAATGGTGGTTTGTCTTAATTTCAAATATCATTATGCCATTTGCGCTTCTTGGACTCGGGCTCGTCCTCCCTTGGATTGCACGAAGAGAACAAAAACAACAAGCATAAATAATAGTATTGTCGAAGCCTTCTTCCGATGGGAGAGGGCTTTTTTATAAGAGGATTAAGGGAGTCAAACTGACAAAATGACCGAAAAAAATGGTATAGTAAATAAGATAAGTTTACTAGAAACGAGAGGTAATCCCCATGAAATTATTAACCATTGCAGTCCCATGCTACAACTCTCAAGAATATATGCATTACTGCCTCCAAACGCTTCTTGCTGGGGGCGAAGAGGTCGAAATTTTAATCATTAACGATGGTTCTAAAGACAATACCGCTCGCATCGCCGACCAATATGCAGCCGCTTATCCAACGATTATCCGTGCCATCCATCAAGAAAATAAAGGTCATGGTGGAGCCGTGAATACGGGGATGGCCAACGCAACTGGGAAGTACTTCAAAGTGGTCGATAGTGACGACTGGGTGGATGTTCGTGCGTATTTAAAAATCTTAGAACAATTACAACGCTTCGAAGAAACTGGCGAAGAAGTAGATGTGTTCATTACGAACTTCGTCTATGAAAAAGAAGGCGCGAAAACGAAGAAAATCATGCGCTACACTTCCGCATTCCCTGAAAACGAAGTGTTTACTTGGGATGATGCGAAGCCGCTTCGTCGTGGAAAATACATGATGATGCACTCGCTCATTTACAATATGAACTTACTTCGCAAATCAGGCTTGCAGTTGCCAGAGCATACGTTCTACGTGGATAATTTATTTGTCTTCGTACCGCTTCAATATAGCAAGTCTTTATACTATATGAACGTGGACTTCTATCGTTACTTTATCGGTCGTGAAGATCAATCCGTGAACGAGAAAGTGATGATTAGCCGTATCGACCAACAAATTCGTGTGAATGAACTATTGATGGCGAACTACCATAGCGATTGTCAATTCCCGCCAGTCTTGAAAAAATATTTATTAAACCACTTAGAGATTACAACGGTGATTTCTTGTGCACTGCTCAATAAGGGTGGCCAAGCCGAACATCAAGAGAAGAAGAAAGCCTTACTAGCAGATTTGAAAGAAGCGAATCCAGTAGTCTTCCAACTCATCAATAAAAATCCGGTATGTAAAATCGCGATGGCGAAGAATAAACCGGGTCAAATTCTCTCAAATGGACTTTACACAGTGACCCAACGTTTCATCGGTTTTAACTAAAGAGAGTTTTAACTACCAGGCACTTTGAAAAGCACCCTCTTTTTCTGCGGAAATTATTGGCAAGTACACAATTGGAGAGTCTTTCCATTATGACTCGTATATTGTGAATGAAAACTATATTTGGTTGAGTTACATTTCTTATTCAGGTGAACGTCGATATGTCGCATGGCGTGTTCGAAATGGAGAGAAATTTGGGTATATTGAATAGCACGATTAAATTAATTTTCCTCAAAAGATAGTCACCGATTAAAAGGAAGTTATGGTATAATAGACATGATAAAATATAACTTCCTTTCGAGGTGACGAGTATGAATAAAAAAGTGATATTTATTTTTGTAGTCGTTCTAGTAGGTGTGGTAATCATTTGTAAGATGTTCTCTTCTAATTCTAGTAATTTGGATTTTTGGTGATTAATTCTAAAGATGATACTACATTTAGTACAGTTCAAATCGTAGAAGAAAGCAACGAAAGTCGCATTGATTCAAAAATCCGAAAACTCACAAACTTTTTAAGCACGATGTGGGGTTGTTTGATGATAGATATACTAGTGTTCCGCTTCGAGAATTAGTTAATGTAAAACAACTTATTGAATTACAGCGTATTAATGATGAGAAATTTATTCAAAACTTTTCTTTCCGTATGAATCAACACTATAAACGGATTGATGAACATAAGCTAGTTCAAACTGAGTTTGATAATATCACGGTTCACGGTGAACACGTTCATTGGAATATTTTAGATGAATGGAGAAAGTATGAAGATGAATACTTAGTGGTAGATAGTTTTGAAGAAAAAGATTTAGGGCATCTTTATTTGTTGTAATTCACAATAGAAAACCGATGGTCTTGTATACAAAAAGCTACAAGTGATGACTTGATGGTTTATAGTACATATGCAAGAGGGACAAGTAAACCTTTAGATTTTTAGAGAAACAGAAAATGAGTGGTTAGCTGGAGAATTTGCACGTCTTGTCAATCGAAATATCATGATTCAGAATAACTTCTTAAAGCAAAGAATCAAAACAGTAATAAATCAATATACAAAGGAGAAAGGCCAATCCTTTACTGAACTTACCCCAGCAACAGCTAGAAATTATTATCAAATTTTTGGCCTTAGATGATGTGCTGGAATATTCCACTGTGAATGGTCAAAAGGTTTCCTTTAAATGGTATGGATGGTTTAAGGAACAAGGAGAACAGCTTTTACGAAATAGTAGCGACTTACGTAGCTTCTGATGGAAAAGAGTTGATAGTATTTGCTTATGACGAACAAAATCAACCTATTGTGTTAAAAAGCCACAGATGAACCAATTATTAAAAAAATGACAATAGGAATTCATCAAGAAGTATAGAACTTAATTTGAAAAACGGATTTAAGTGAATTGTTGAATAGTGTTTTTTTAATCAATAAAATTAGGCTCTTTGTCAAATAGTGTTGATGAAGAATTTTTGGAAGGAATTAAGCAACTAATTGTTGCTTAATTCCTTTTTGTATTAGTCCAAACATTTTTGTTATTAAAATAATTCTGTTCCTAAAATGGTAATAGTTTCTAAAAGCCGTAGGCATTTCTCTTGAGTACTTTTTATTGTTTAATCCTTCAATGAGGCCATTTATTCTAGTTGGGTGCTCACAAGTATATTGAATATATGGCGAGTAAAGTAATTAGAGTCTTTAATACTCTTTTTAAACTTGGAGAGAGGTCTAATTGATATGTACCCAGAATCCTGGACACATTTTTAAATTAAGCTAAACACACGAATGTTTTTCCTGTATTGAACAGGGGACATCCATTTTGTTTTTCTTGAATTCTTTTGTTATTGTAATAATCTATATATTCTTCCACAGCTGTTTGAAATTTCTTAAAGGTAGAATAATCCTTTTCAAAACCATAGAACATCTCGTTCTTCATTCTGCCAAAAAATGTTATGATAATGCAATTATCATAACAATTTCCTTTTCGAGACATTGATTGTATAATGCCTCGTTCTTTTAATGATCTTTGATAAAATGCGTGTTGATATTGCCAACCTTGATTAGAATGGAGAATCAATCCATTAAGATCAGGGAATTTTTTGAAAGCTCTATTTAACATCCTTTGAATCTGTTCAAAGGCAGGTCTTAGAGAAAGATTAATTTCATTACCATATTTGGTAATTGCGAGAATTGCACCTAATCATTTTGGTACGAAACAAGCGTCCATGGTATAATAGACAAGATAAAACAAGAAATGGAGAAACCACATGGAACCATTTGATTACATCGTTGTAGGTGCTGGTTTATTCGGGGCAACTTTTGCACACGAAGCAGCAACACGCGGTTATAAAGTAAAAGTGATTGAGAAAAGAAACCATATTGCGGGGAATATTTATACAAAAGAAGTGGAAGGGATTCAAGTGCACGAATACGGTGCGCATATTTTCCACACAAGTGACAAGAAGATTTGGGATTATGTGCATCAGTTTGCGACATTTAATCGCTATACGAATACTCCAGTTGCCAACTTCAACGGTGAGATTTACAACTTGCCATTTAACATGAATACTTTTAATAAATTATGGGGTGTCGTGACGCCACAAGAAGCCGAAGCTAAAATCGCTGAGCAGCGTGCAGTACTCGCAGGCAAAGAGCCTGAGAACTTAGAAGAGCAGGCGATTTCTCTTGTTGGGGAAGATATTTACTACAAGCTCATCAAGGGCTATACGGAGAAACAATGGGGACGTTCGGCTACAGAATTACCAGCGTTTATCATCCGCCGCTTGCCGGTTCGTTACACTTACGATAACAACTACTTCAACGATACGTACCAAGGGATTCCGATTGGCGGCTATACGAAGATGATTGAAGCCATGCTGGATCATGAGAATATCGAAGTCGAGTTGAATGTCGATTTCTTCGCGAAAAAAGACGAGTACCTAAGTAGTGGTGCCAAAATCGTGTTCACGGGAATGATTGACGAATTCTTCGATTATGAACTTGGAACTCTGGAATACCGTTCATTGCGTTTTGAAACAGAAGTCGTGGACGTGGAAAACTACCAAGGAAACGCGGTAGTGAACTATACAGACCGAGAAACGCCCTACACTCGTATCATCGAGCATAAGCATTTCGAGTTTGGCACACAGCCAAAAACGGTAATTACGCGTGAGTATCCTGCCGATTGGAAAGTGGGCGACGAGCCTTATTACCCAGTGAATAATAAAGTCAACAACGATTTATACGCGCAGTATAAGAAATTAGCACAGACCGTTCCGCAAGTAATCTTCGGTGGACGCCTTGGACAGTATCGTTATTACGATATGCATCAAGTGATCGCCGCAGCATTAGAAACTGTCGACAAAGAATTCCGTTAAACGCAAGAATACTCTATTTTGCCATGGCAAAATAGGGTATTTTTCGCTTCTTCAGGAGAGAGAAAATCAGTCGGCGGAAGAAAAGCAATGAAACTTAATAGAGAGAAACGTATGTAGTTTATAAATAGTGAAACCGAAGAATCTTGCGGATTTCATAACCACAATAATGGGAAATAGTATTAAATGCGAAAAAAGCTGGAGTTAGGAATTTATTCCTTACTCCAGCTTTGAGGCTTTAAAGGTGAGAGACTATAGGCTCGAACCGGTACCCCATTATTGTAGTTATGATAAAATCCGCTAGGATTCGAAGGTATCACTAATAGTGACTTTAGATACGTTTCTCTCTATTAAGCATTCACTGTATCTAGTTCTTCGCCGATAGCTTCTAAGCGAGCAACGACTTCTTCTAGTGATAAGTTGTGTTCTGCTACGTAGCGGTTGCGTGGGTGAACACGACATTCATGGCAGCAACCACGTAAGTATTTGTCTTCGTTTTCTTCTGAAGCTAAGATGCGACGGTTACATTCTGGGTTACCACAGTTTACGTAACGTTCGCAAGGTGTGCCATCGAACCAATCTTTCCCAATCACAACTGGGTCTACGTGGTTGATATCAACAGCGATACGCTCATCGAATACGTACATTTTTCCATCCCATAATTCGCCTTGAACTTCTGGGTCTTTTCCGTAAGTTGCGATACCGCCGTGTAATTGACCAACATCTTTGTAGCCTTCACGAACCATCCAGCCAGAGAATTTCTCACAGCGAACGCCACCTGTACAGTAAACAACGACACGTTTGTCCATGAATTTCTCTTTGTTATCGCGAACCCATTGTGGTAATTCACGGAAGTTGCGAATATCAGGACGGATAGCTCCGCGGAAGTGACCTAGATCGTACTCATAGTCGTTACGAGTGTCTAGTACAACAGTGTTTTCGTCTAAAAGAGCTTCCTTGAATTCTTTTGGAGAAAGGTAAGCACCTGTTGTTTCAAGTGGGTTAATATCGTTATCGAAGTCGTTATCTTCTAAACCAAGGTGTACGATTTCTTTTTTATAACGAACGAACATCTTTTTGAAAGCTTGCTCGTTTTCTTCGTCGATTTTAAACCATAAGTCTTCCATTCCTGGAAGTGAGTGAACATAGTCCATATATTTTTGAGTTGTTTCGTAATCACCAGATACAGTTCCGTTGATTCCTTCGTCAGCGACAAGGATACGTCCTTTTAATCCGATTGATTTGCAGAATGCTAAATGATCTGCCGCAAATTGTTCCGCATTTTTCGATTGGAACATATTTATAGTAAAGTAAAACACGAATGTCTTTTGCCATATTGTAAATCTTTCATCCTTTTCTAATTTGTAATGATTCTATTGTAACCGTATTGAGAACCATTATCAATGAATTCGATTGTGAAAAACTTCGAAAGGTATTGACATGACGGTGTTTTGCGGTATAATTCAGATATAACGTTAAATTTATCAGATTGGAGGAGAAATCAATGAACAACTTAAACGTAAAAACAAGTACATGTTTTGAGAAACCTTCCAATTTTTGGTGAATGAAGTATAGCGCATTTTTATAGATAAATTTAAGTGAGCCGTTACTTTTTTTCCATGCGTGGGGAAGGTGACGGCTTTTTTTGATGGAGGAAAACGATGAACGATTTATTAAAAGTCATTTTTAATTTTATAAAGAAACATCCGATGCGCTACCTTGTTAGTTTCATTTTGATGATTGCAAGTAGTATTGCGGCTGTGTACCCAGCCCGAATCATCGGACAAGTTGTCGATAAAGATCGTGGCGAGTGAACTGGATGCCCAGTGGCTTGGAACAGACTCATGATTTTTAGTCGGGATTATTCTCGTAGCGTATATCACGGAGAGTATTTGGACGTATTTTATTTTTATTGGATATTATGAAGTTCAAAAAGAATTACGTGTGAAGTTGCTTCGTAATAACCTAAGAAAGAAAATTCCGTTTTACGCGCATTTTTAGAACAGGGGATATCATCACTCGTAGTAGTGAAGACGTCACAACGATCGGCGAAGTGATGGGATACGGAATGTTTGCCTTGATGAACTCCACATTGCTGGGGACAGTGTCGATTTATATGATGGTCACAACGATTTCGTTGCCTCTCACTATTGCGGCGATTTTACCACTGCCAATCCTCTCGTATCTCGTGTATAAATGGGGATTTGAAGTCGAAGAGGAATATAACAAGGCGCAAAATGCAGTTTCGCAATTAAATAATGAAGTGCTGGAGATGATTGACGGGACTTACGTCATTCGTGCTTACGGTCAAGAAGATGCGATGATGGATGAGTTTCGTGCAAAAACGAAGCAGGCCATGAAGCAAAATATCGTCGTGGCAGAAATTGAATCGCGTTTTATTCCACTTGCACAATTATTTATGATGATCAGCTTTACCATTGCACTTTTATATGGTGGGTATTTAGTATCGACTGGGACTATTCTTGTTGGTGATGTCATTGCCTTCCAAGTGTATATGGGATCGATTATGTGGCCGATGTTTATGATTGGCGATATTATCACGGCCTATAAGCGTGGTAAAGTGGCGACGGAGCGTATTAATGAAGTGTTGAAACATGATGATGAAATTGAACGCGGCGGTACAAAAGCGCTCGAGACAATCGAATCCATTGAGTTTAAGGACTTCAACTTTACGTATCCAGGCGAAGAGACGCCTTTATTAAAAGACATTAACCTTACATTAAATAAAGGCGAGACACTTGGAATCGTTGGGAAAACAGGTTCTGGGAAGACGACGCTATTGATGCAATTATTACATCAATTTCCGTACCGAGGAGAGCAACTTCTCATTAACGGAGAACCATTGATTGATTACGATCCTCAAATGGTGGCGGGGCATCTAGCCTATGTGCCACAAGAACACACGCTTTTCTCACGCACGATTCGCGAGAATATGTTATTCGGGAAAGAAGATGCAACCGATGAAGAAATCTGGGAAGCATTGACGTTGGCGTCCTTTGATGGAGACGTGAAACGCATGCCGCAGCAGCTTGATACGATGGTCGGAGAAAAAGGGGTATCGCTTAGTGGTGGGCAAAAACAACGTCTATCGATTGCGCGTGCCTTCTTACGTAACCGTGAATGTTTGATTTTAGATGATGCGTTATCCGCAGTTGATGCGAAAACAGAACGTGAAATTATCTCGCACTTGCAAGAAGAGCGTGGCGGCTGTATGAATATTATTTCTGCACACCGACTTTCTGCGATTCGTCATGCCGATGAGATTATTGTGATGAATGAAGGACGCATTAGCGAGCGCGGTACCCACGAAGAGTTACTCGCACAACGTGGTTGGTACTATGAACAGTACCTGATTCAAGAGATAGAGGAGGAGATCGAATGAAAACGATGAAGCGATTATTAAGCTACCTCCGCTATGAGAAAAAAGGAGTTCTGATTGGACTCGTCTGCTTGTTGATTTCAACTGTCGCAACTTTAACAGGACCTCTTGTGGCAAAATATATGATTGATAATGTGATAACACCGATGGGACAATCGCATGTCTTCGATGCTGGAAGTGTACTCCTATGGGTGGGTATTTACGTGGCAGTGAACTTAGTTGGAGCGGCTGGTGGTTATTTAAACCGTTTATATATGAAGACTCTTTCGAACCGCGTGGCCAAACGCATTCGTGACGAAGTATTCGAACATGTACAAACCTTGCCAGTATCGTATTTCGACCATTTACCTGCCGGGAAAGTCGTATCCAGAATCACCAGTGATACGGAATCGGTGCGTGCAAACTTTTATGTCAATGGAATTTCGACGCTCCTTAGTACCATCGTGATGCTCATTGGGGTATATACAACGATTTTCTTATTAAATGCAACGCTTGGATTCGTGTTATTATTCCTCGTTCCGGTGATGATGCTCTGGCAGAGAACCGTTGCCGTGATGCAGAAAAAATGCTATACCGAGAGTCGTGAACTGTACAGTCAATTGAGCGGACAGTTAAATGAAAGCATTCAAGGTGCTGGGATTGTTCAAGCCTTCCAACAAGAAGAGAAGATTGTCGCGGAATATGATGCGACAGCTACGTCTTGGGTAGAGGTTGGTCGCAAGGAGTTAATTCTCGATTCGTACTTCTCGTGGAGTTTAGTGAGCTTACTTCGTAACTTTACGTTATTTGGAATCGTGTATTTCTTCGGAATGCAATTTATCGGAGGAACGCTTGGGATTTCAGCGGGGCTCCTCTATGCGTTTATTGATTATATCAACCGCGTTTATGAGCCGATTCAAACCTTTATGAATGTCGTGTCTGGTTTCCAACAATCGATGGCTGCCGGCGACCGTGTGTTTGAATTGATGGATACGCCAAGCGAAGAAAGTGGCGAAGAGCGCTTCACATTCGACGAAGGACGTATCGAATTTAAGGATGTGAGCTTCGAGTATACGCCAGGAGTACCTGTGTTGAAACACTTGAATTTCACAGTCGAACCTGGGCAGACGGTGGCGTTTGTCGGTCATACCGGTTCAGGAAAATCCTCTATTATGAACTTGCTCTTTCGATTTTATGACCCAACGAGTGGAGCTATCTTGATTGATGGCAAAAACACGCGTGACTTTAATAGACGTAGTGTTCGAAGCGAGATGGGAATTGTGCTTCAAGATCCGTACCTATTCACAGGAACGATTGCTTCAAACGTAGGGCTTAACAATGAATCGATTGATCCTGAGACGATAAGAGATGCGCTCATTAAAGTGGGCGGAGGACATCTCCTCACAAAGAGTGACAAGGGTCTGGACTACGAGGTAAAAGAAAAAGGGATGGACTTCTCTTCAGGGGAACGTCAACTGATTTCATTTGCTCGTGCGATTGTCTTTGATCCGAAAATCTTGATATTAGATGAAGCGACTTCGCATATTGATACTGAGACGGAAGAGATTATTCAAAACGCGATTAATGTCGTAAAAGAAGGGCGTACAACCTTTATGATTGCGCATCGACTTTCAACGATTGCTCATGCCGACCAAATCTTTGTGTTGGATAAAGGGGAAATTGTAGAACGCGGAACGCATGATGAATTACTTCAACTACAAGGGCAATATGCCGAAATGGTGGCTCTTCAAAAAGGCTAATCCTATAGACTCTGTTTCCTTTTGAAACGGAGTCTTTTTTGATGCGTGCGGTAAACAGAATTTTTATTGTTTTTCAAGGGAGTTCATGGTGCATAAAGCCGCCTAGTTTGTTACAATGTGTAGGAAACAGATTGGGGAGAGAGTTATGATTACAAAAGAAGTTATTGAACACGCTACGGCAGATCGCCGTCATTTACATATGTATCCAGAAGTATCCGGAACGGAAGTCGAAACGACTCGCTATATCCGCGAAGCCCTAGAAGCGATGGGGCTTACATGCTGGGATTTAAAGTCTAAAACAGGAGTCGTGGCAGAAATCGGAAACGGTGATGGGCCAACATTAGCTTTACGTGCCGACATCGATGCCTTACCGATTGTGGAACAAACAGGATTAGATTACGCTTCAAAAAATGAAGGAGTGATGCATGCTTGTGGACATGATTTCCATACAGCAAGCTTTACTTGGAGCCGTTCAAGTGTTGAAGGAGCAAGAAGCTAATTTACAAGGGAAAGTTCGTTTTATTTTCCAACCGGCAGAAGAAAGTAACCAAGGAGCACGCGCATTGATTGCAGAAGGCGTGCTTGACGGAGTGGACGCGATTATTGGATTCCATAATAAACCAGAGCTTCCAGTGGGAACGATTGGTGTGAAGGAAGGACCTCTGATGGCAGCAGTCGGTCAGTTCAAAGCCGAAATTACAGGAGTAGGAACGCATGCGGCGCACCACACAATGGGAACGACCCAATCGTGACGGCTTGCCAAGTGATTGCGAACGCTCAAGCCATCGTTGCTCGTCATACGTCTCCACTAGAACCAGTGGTATTAAGCGTATCGCATATCGAAGCAGGAAATACATGGAATGTGATTCCAGAGAAAGTATTTTTTTGAAGGAACGATTCGTACGTTTAATAAAGAAGTCGAACGCAAAATGACCGAGCAGTTCGAGAAGATGATTGTCCAAACTGCAGATATTTACGGGCAAAAAGGAAGTATTGAATGGATTTTAACGCCACCAGTCGTGCATAATGATGCTTCTGTTGCAAAAGTCGTTAAAAGTGTGACGGAGAAATTTGCGACAGTGGTGACACCGGAAGTGACTTTAGGAGCGGAAGATTTCGCCAATTATATGGAACACGTTCCAGGATGTTTCGTCTTTATTGGAACAGGCTGTCCACGCGAATGGCATCACCCAGCATTCTTAGTGGATGATGCAGCATTACCGTTTGCGATTCAGTATTTTGTCGACAACACAAATGCTCTCTTAGAAGTACTCTCACAGAAAGGAAACGCGTAATATGAAAACAATGGTGGTGATTAGCCATCCAACGGTTCATTCGTCGTCAGCTCAACAGTTTTTCCTCGCAACCGTAAAAGGGGAAGAAGCTGTAACAGTTCGTCACTTGGATGAAGTGTGGAGTGAAGCGAAACCTCATTTTACAAAATCGGATGAAGAAAAAGCCTTGGCAGACTCCGAGGCTGAACGCTTGATTCTTCAATTCCCGATGTATTGGTACCAAGCGCCTTCTGTCATGAAGGAATGGATCGATACGGTGATGAGTAAGAGTGCACCTTTTGCAAAACAAATTAAGGAATTCGGAATCGTTGTGACACTCGGGGTGAAAGAAGAAGCCTTCCGTGCAGGAGGGAAAGAGCAATTCACGATTTCGGAACTCTTGCGCCCATTCCAAGCGTTGGCCAATGCGATGGGGTGGACCTATTTGCCAATTTTCGAAGTGCATCAGTTTGATTATAAGACTGAAGAGGCGAAACAAGCCTTACTCGTGGATTATTTACAATATGTGACGCAAGATAATTTTGGAACGCTAAAAGAAACGGAAGAGTGGTTTATCCAGCGTGCAGAAGCATTGCCTGGTGCACATTGGGAACAAATCGCAGAGTGGATCAAGGAAAACCAGGACGAAAGACTGGAGCTCGAGATGCATCTTAGTAACTGGGAGGAGAGTCAGTATGGAGATTATTGAGAAAATCCAGTTGCTCGATGCATGGATTGGCGAAGCAAAAGACTATAAAGAACGCGCATTGCTTGTGGCTGCAAAAACTCTTCTATTAGAACAAGCAAAACGAATTGAACAAGCACATGGAGAGTTGGATGGACGTATGTGGAGTCCTGAAAACTGGGCCAAATAAGGAGAATGAGATTGAAAAAAGATTATTTAGGACTGAGACTAGTGTTACTTGTCATCGCCTGCTTCTTAATCGGACTAGGCGCGAAGATGGCAGGGTCGAGTACATTAGGTGCTGACGTTGTTGTCCTTGTGTGGGAAGGATTAAATCGCACATTTGGAGTGGATATGGGAACAAGTAATATCATTGTTTCCCTTGTCTTTCTTGCCATTACGCTCAGTATCAACTGGAGATATATTGGATTTGGAACAGTTGTAGGGATGTTCTTACAAAGCTTCTTTATTGAACTGTTCGATTTTAGAGCTCTTGCCGAAATGGATATAACCGTAAAAGTAGTGGCGATGGTCTTAGGGATTGCGCTGATTTCTATGGGATGTGCAGTGTATGCCTTAGCAGAACTTGGGGTTGGACCGTATATTGCCGCAACACTTGCCTTACATGAAAAATTCAAAACATCAATCCCTAAAAATAAGTTCTTCATCGATGCGAGCTGTGTCATTACAGCGGCAATTTTAGGGCAATGGCCAACGATTGGACCTGTAGTGTCATTATTAATTAGTGGAATTATCATGGACCAAACAATGGTGATTTTGAAGAAATTTTTACCAATTAAATAAAATAGACAAAATGAAACCTATCTACATGAGAAATCCTATTGTAGATAGGTTTTTTAGCGCTTTATCGAAATAATGAAACATGATACCGTTTCCAAAGAGAGCAAAATAGTACAAGTCAAAAGCAAAATAGTTATTGTGAAAGCGGTTTTTTCGTTGTAAACTAAAAGTGTCTTAAAAAGTAATAGAACTAGGGGGAGACAACATGAAAAAGAAAGTATTACTATCAAGCGCAGCATTATTAGCAGCTGTATCTTTAGCAGCTTGCGGAAATAATAGCAACAGCACTAGTAAAGCAGATTCATCATCACAAGGAGCTTCTAAAGAAAAAGTTACTCTTAAATTAGCAGCTCTAGAGAGTGGTTACGGCGCAGAAATGTGGCCAGCAATCATCAAAGCTTACGAAGAGGCAAATCCAAACGTTAAAGTGGAATTGACTCAAGATAAGGAAATCGAAGAAAAACTTACGCCTCAAATGAAAGCTGGCGATTACCCAGATATCGTAATGTTAGCTTTAGGACGTAAAAAAGCTTTACCAGAAACATTAATCAAAGAAAAAGCTTTAGCTGATATCTCTGACTTATTCAATATGAAAGTATACGGAGAAGACAAAAAAGTTTCTGAAAAATTATTAAACAACGTATTAGGATCAACAGTAACTGACCCTTACGGAGACGGAAAACACTACTTAGCTCCAATGTTCTACGCTCCAACAGGATTATTCTACAACGAAGCATTATTCAAATCTAAAGGTTGGGAAGTTCCAAAAGATATGCCTGGTATGAAAGAATTAGCTGAAAAAGCTAAAAAAAGATGGCATTTCATTATTCACTTATCCAGTATCTGGATACTTAGATAGCTTCTTCCCAGCATTATTAGCAAACGCTGGTGGCGTTGATTTATTCAACAAAGCAATGAAATACGACACAGGCGCATTCACTTCTGACGGCGCAACTAAAGCTTTTCGAAGCATTAGGAACATTCTTACAAAACGTTGAACCTTCAACAGTAGCAAACGCAAACCCACAAAGCTTCACTAAGAACCAACAATTAATCTTAGACAACAAAGCTTTATTCATGCCAAACGGTACTTGGGTAGTTGGGGAAATGGCTAAAGCACCTCGTGCAGAAGGATTCAAATGGTCTATGACTGCTGCTCCAGCAATCGAAAAAGGCGGCAAACGTTATGTTTACTCATTCTTCGAACACATCTGGGTTCCAAAAGAATCTAAGAACCAAGAAGCAGCTAAAGAATTCTTATCATTCTTATACTCTGACAAAGCAGCAGAAATCTTCGCTAAATACAATGCAGCTCAACCAATTCAAGGTGTAACAGCTAAATTACCTGATGAATTGAAATCATTGTACAAAGTTGTTGATGAAGTTGATGGCGTAATCAATGGTAACTTCGTAGCTACTAAACCTGTTGAAGGCGTAAGCATGAAAGACACATTATATGGTCAAATCGACTCTGTAGCATCTGGTCAAAAAACAGTTGCTGAATGGCAAAAATCTGTAGAAGAAGTTAGCCAAAAACTAAAAGCAGCAGTTGAATAATTCAAATAGAATGAATTAAATAGGAGTGGGATGCGAAGCAATTTTCAAGGATGAAAATTCCTTCCGCCCACTCTCATTTTATCTAAAAATGGTTGAAAGAGGGCAGAACGATGAAAAATCGTAGAAAAAGAGAGAGAAATTTATTTATTCTCGTGTGTCTATTACCTGCACTAATTTTATTCTTTACGTTTTTAATTTACCCAACGATTCAAGTATTCCGCATGTCCATGTTCAAATGGGGCGGATTCTCAAACAATCAACAATTTGTTGGACTTGATAACTTTAAAATCTTATGGGCAGACGAAAACTTCTTTAGAACAGTTCAGAACACAATCTTACTAATCGTAGTGGTAACACTCTTTACGGTAGTATTGGCGGTTCTTTTCGCGGCAATCCTTTCAACAGAAAAGATTCGCTGAAACAACTTCTTCAGAATTATTTTCTATATCCCTAACATTTTATCAATCGTAGTTATTGCAGGGATTTTCGCAGCAATTTATGATCCAAAAGCTGGACTTTTAAATGCGGTATTACCAGAAGCGTGGAATAAGTTATGGCTTGGTGATCAAAGTATTGTTATTTACTCACTTGCATTCGCATTAATTTGGCAAGCGATTGGGTACTACATGGTAATGTACATGGCAGGGATGGCGAATATTCCAGCCAGCTTATACGAAGCAGCAGACCTTGACGGGGCTGGTAAAATCGGTAAGTTCTTCAACGTTACATTACCGTTAATTTGGAACAGTATTCGTACAACATTAACATTCTTCATTATCAGTACGATTAACTTAAGTTTCTTACTTGTACAAATCTTGACAGACGGTGGTCCAGACGGATCTACTGAAGTGTTCTTAAGCTACATGTTCAAACAAGCTTATACAAACTCTTCATACGGATACGGTATGGCGATCGGTGTAGTTATCTTTATATTCTCATTCGGATTATCAGGTATCGTAAGTCATATTACGAAACGCGATATTCTTGAATACTAGGAGGGGAGATCATGAAAGGAAAAACTCGTTCATTCGAAAAGCTATATAAAGCTTTTATATACGTAGCGCTAATTACATTAGCGATTAGTATTATTGTACCAGTGGGCTGGGTCTTCTTAGCTTCTATTAAAGAGAATAGAGAGTTCTACGGATCTCCATGGACAATGCCAGAAGGATTCTACATCCAAAACTTTGTGGATGCTTGGAATAAAGCAAAAATGGGTGACTACATGTTGAACTCAGTGATTGTTACAGCACTTGCTTTAACAATCTTAGTTGTAGTAGCCATTCCTTCTTCATATGTTTTAGCACGTTATAAATTCCCAGGAAGTCGTTTCATTAACTCTTTACTAAAAGGTGGATTATTCATCAACGTAAACTATATCGTTGTACCAATCTTCTTAATGTTACTCGACTGGGATAAAGGACTTAAAGGATTCGGTATTAACGGATTCTTCCTGAACAACATTTTCGTCTTAGCGGTTGTGTATGCAGCGACATCATTACCATTTACGATTTATCTATTATCAAACTTCTTCAAGACATTACCAACAACGTTCGAAGAAGCCGCATCTATCGACGGTGCAGGATATTTCACAACAATGATTCGTGTCATGACACCAATGGCAAGACCAAGTATTATCACAGTAATCTTATTCAACTTCCTTTCATTCTGGAATGAATATATTATCGCTCTTACATTAATGCCAGGTAAAAACCAAACTTTACCAGTAGGGTTGAAAAACTTAATGCAAGCGCAACGTGGGGCAGCTGAATACGGACAATTATACGCAGGGATGGTATTAGTAATGTTACCAACATTAATCCTATACATTCTTGTTCAAAATAAACTAACACAAGGGATGACACTAGGCGGCTCTAAAGAGTAATCGTCATCGCAGGAGGAAAGAAAATGGGTAAAACAAAAGGGCGTTTAACCCTACCAAGTGAATCGAATTTTCTTGAACAGACTAAAGAATTGCTCGACCGTTGGGGAGCCGATGCAATTCGTGATAGCGATGGAACGAAACTCGATGAAGCAACCAAACAATTAGATGCAAAAATCTATACAACATACTTTGTAGCACGTAACCATAATGATTTCATCAAGGATCATATGGAAGAGTGCCAACAAATCTTCGTCATGTCAAAATTCTGGTTAGCAACAGAAGATACTCTAACAATTCCATTTATGGAAGGGTACTTCGAAGACCAAGTTCAACCAGACTATGTACATGATCCAAAAAGATATTGGGAAGTCATCGACCGTACTACTGGAGAAGTAGTTCCGGTTGAGAAATGGACTGTCCATGAAGAAAACAACACGATTACGATTGAAGGCACTCGTCCTTTCCATGAGTATACAGTGTCGTTTCTAGTGTATGCGATTTGGGATCCAACTCAAATGTACAACCACATTACGAATAACTGGGGCGATGTTCCTCACGATATTCCATTTGATGTACGTGGACCTCATTCAAATCAATTCATGCACTCTTATTTAAACAATGGTTAAAAGACAATCCGGATACTGATGTGGTTCGTTTTACAACGTTCTTCTATCATTTCACATTAATTTTCAACAACTTAGGAAAAGAAAAATTTGTGGACTGGTTCGGATATGGTGCTAGCGTTTCAGTCGCAGCACTTGAAGCTTTTGCCGAGGAAAAAGGCTATCGCTTAAGAGCAGAAGATATTGTGGATGAAGGGTATTATAACTCAACATTCCGTACACCAAGTAAAGCGTACTTAGACTATATCGACTTCATTCAAGCATTCGTTGCAAGAGAAGCTAAAAAATTAGTCGATGAAGTACATGATGCTGGTAAAGAAGCCATGATGTTCTTAGGAGATAACTGGATTGGTACAGAACCATACGGACCATACTTCGAACAAATCGGATTAGATGCAGTCGTGGGTTCTGTCGGCGGCGGAGCAACACTTCGTATGATTTCAGATATTCCACACGTAAAATATACAGAAGGAAGATTCTTACCTTACTTCTTCCCAGATGTATTCCGTGAAGGAAATGATCCTACGATTGAAGCCAATAAAAACTGGTTATCTGCAAGACGTGCCATCATGCGTAACCCTGTAGACCGTATCGGATACGGCGGTTATTTAAGTCTTGCATATAAATTCCCTAAATTTGTCGACTACATTGAACATGTAACAGATGAATTTAGAGAAATCTACGATATCGTTAAACATACAAAACCATATACTGGTTTGAAAGTAGCAATCTTAAATGCATGGGGACGTTTAAGAACTTGGCAAGCACACATGGTTGCCCATGAACTTCCATACAAACAAATCTATTCTTACCTTGGAATTATGGAAGCCTTAAGTGGTGCGAGTGTGGACGTAAGCTTTATCAGCTTTGACGATATCATTAACGATGGAGTTCCAGAAGGTGTGGATGTCATCATCAATGCGGGAGATGCCGGTACTTCATTTAGCGGTGGAGAGGTTTGGAAGAATGAAACATTAATTACACGTATTCGTGAATTCGTGTATAATGGCGGCGGTTTTGTCGGAGTTGGCGAACCAACAGCCGTTCATCATCAAGGCAGATTCTTCCAACTTGGAGATATTTTGGGTGTTGAAAGAGAAATGGGATATAGCCTTTCAACAGATAAATACTTTACTAAAGAATTGAAAGAGCACTTCATCATCGAAGATATTGAAGATGTTCATAAAATCGACTTTGGGGGAAAATATTAAAAACGTGTATGGCTTAACGAGTGCGACAGAAGTACTTGAATTTAGCAATCCGAAAGTGAGCGCAGGTGGCGTTGAAGAAGGAATCGTTCTTCCAGCCAATGCCGAAGGAAAAGAATTTGGGGAAATTCACCTTGCAGCGAACCCTTACGGAAAAGGTCGTGGGGTTTATATCTCAGGACTTCCATACACACCAGAAAATACAAGATTATTAATGCGTGCGTTATTCTACGCAGCGAATAAAGAAAGTGAATTAACGAAATGGTATGCAAGCAATCCACTAGTGGAAGTACATGCTTATCCTGAAAAAGGAGTGTATGCGATCGTGAACAATACTAACGAAGCGCAAACAACTCTTGTATACGATGGTGAAGGTGTATCAAGAACTGTGGAACTTGTGCCAAGCGAAATTAGATGGGAGAAGATATCATGAATCCTAAAGTGAAAATTTTAATCCGCGTCGTATTGATGTTGGTATTCTTATATGTAGTTATTTTAGGGCATCAGATGATTGGAAAAGAAGGCGTTGCAACAATGCTTGTTGGCTTAGCTGGACTACTTCTCTTGCTATGGGATTACAATCGTCCGTACTCTAAATCGATGAAGCGTTAATAAAACTTAACTAGGAACAGGGGCTTGTTTATCAACAAGCCCCTGTTCCTGTTTGCGTGGGCACAATATTTAAAAATATAAATAATGCAAACCAGAGGTTTGTGATTACTGAAGATTTGTGGGTTCGTTTTATAGTAGCTGTAATGAGGATCGGCTCGAGCCAAGGTCTCTCGCCTTCAAAGTTCAAAACAGGAGTAAGGAATAAATTCCTAACTCCTGTTAATTCACCTCGATCCTTTTTCCCATTACTGCTACTATAAGAACCCGACAAATCTTCTTCGTAATCACAGTGCTTTTTAAATATTGTGTTATGCAAAGAAAAGGGAGAGGAGAAATTGGTGAAATTTCTTATAGGAATTTGGTTTATTAAAAGATGAAAAATATCGTATAATAGAAAAGAAATTGAAAGGAATGGGGGATAATATGAAAGGATTGTTTATCACGATGGAAGGTCCTGATGGCGCTGGGAAAACAACTGTCATCAACCAACTGATTCCTTTGTTACAAAAACACGCGCTCGTGGATATTGTTTCAACTAGAGAACCTGGTGGAAGCCGCATCGCTGAAGATATTCGTAAAGTCATTCTGGATGTGAACAATACAGAAATGGATGAGAGAACAGAAGCGATTTTATATGCAGCGGGTCGTCGCCAGCATTTAAAAGATCGTATCTTACCAAACTTAGAAAAAGGGAATATTGTTTTTTGTGATCGTTTTGTCGATAGCTCGTTGGTGTATCAAGGAGTGGCTCGTGGGATTGGGGTAGAAGAAGTTGCACAGTTAAACCATTTTGCAACGGATGGCCTAGAACCAAGCACGACGCTTTACTTAGATGTGCCGGCTGAAGTTGGATTGGAACGTATTCATAAGGCAAGAGGGAACCGTCAGTTTGACCGTTTAGACCAAGAAGGCTTAAGTTTCCATACGATGGTTCGCAATGGATATTTAGAATTAGTAGAAAAATATCCAGAGAGAATTGTATCGATTGATGCGACAAAATCCATTGAAGAAGTCGTGGAAGAATGCTTCCGCGTTTTAGTGGAACGTTACCCAAAATATTTTACAAAATAGGAGAATGAAATCATGAAATTATTAATTGCGATTGTACAAGATAAAGATGCACATTTATTAGGAGATGAGTTTGCACAAGCAAATATCCGCGCAACTCGTTTATCAACAACAGGTGGATTTTTACGCGCAGGAAACACTACTTTCATCATCGGGATTGAAGAAGAACGTGTAGAAGAAGCGTTAGATATCATTAAAGAAAATTGCCAATCACGCGAACAAATGACTGTGCCACCAGTGCATATCGACAGCATGCTTGATAGCGCGCTAACAACTCCAGTTCCAGTTCGTGTAGGTGGAGCTACAGTATTCGTATTACCTGTAGACTCATTCTTCCGTTTCTAAGATGGAAAAGATGCAAGAAGCATTTATTCGTGCCGTCGATAACGGCCAGCTGAGCCATGCCTATTTGTTTGAAGGAGCAAAGGGAATTGGAAAAGCGGAGATGGCCAAGGAAATCGCAAAGATGCTGAACTGCACGAAGCGAACAAAAGGCGAGCCTGCATGCGGCGAGTGTGAACACTGCACAAGAATTGACCATGGGAACTTCCCTGATTTTATCGTGGTAGAACCTGAAGGCACAACGGTAAAGGTGGACCAAATTCGTACACTGAAATCGCAGTTAACGAAAACAGCGATGGAGTCGAGTGCGATTGTGTGTGTGATTCATGCAGTCGATACGTTGACACAAGGCGCTGCGAATAGCTTATTGAAGTTTCTAGAAGAACCGACAGGAAATATCCATTTCATTCTTCTAACAGAGCAACTTAGCAAGGTTCTGATTACGATTCAATCGCGTTGTCAGATTATTCGATTCCAATCAGATGCAGTAGAAAATATTGTTTCCATGCTGAAAGAACGAGGGGTTCCAAACGCAACGGCGCAATTATTATCTCAACTGACGAGTAATATTGATCAAGCAATAGAGATGCTCGAGAGTGAAAGCTTTGGACAGCTTCGTCAAGAAAGCTGGAATTGGTTTGTCCGTGTATTTACGAATCGCGCGATGGCCTTTGTAACGATTCAGTCCCAAGTGATGCCACTCTTAGCTACAAAAGTGGATAGTGAGCTGTTTTTAACACTATTACAAATTTATATCCGTGATGCTTTGCTGGTTTCTCGAGGAGTCGAAGGAGCCGTTATTCAAAGCGATAAACTTGCTACGATGAAGAGTTTTGCAAATCATCTTACCGTGAGTGAATGGATTAAAGAACATGAAAAAATGACCAACGCCATTGCCAAAGTAAGTGCCAACGTTGGAGTTCAAGCAGTATTAGAACAATGGGTGTTAAAAATCCCAAAATAAGATAGGAGGTGCGTGAATGCCAAACAGACAATTGTATGATCGAATCGAACGGTTAACAAAACAAACTTTGTTGCAACTACATGAGCTCGAACAGATTTCTGAAGAGTTGCAAAAAGTCATCGAAGAGAATCATAATTTAACGATGGAAAATCGTCACTTGAAAGATCGTTTAGACGAGTTAGAGCGAAACACGCACACGAAGAAAGTGGCTAAAAAGAAAAAAAGAAGCCAATCGATTATCAACTTAGAAAATATCTACGACCAAGGATTCCATATTTGTAATTTATATTATGGAAAACGTAGAGAAAACGATGAAAGTTGTATGTTTTGTACAGAAATCTTGTATAGCGAAGATTAACGCGTAAAAAAAGCAAGATTGTCATATAAAAAGCCAATAAAGTACTAAAAAGAGCCTGTCCATGGACGGGCTCTTTTGTTATAATAAAAGATGAAATCGTTTTATCTTTTTTGGGGGAAACAGTATGAATCAAAAACAATCTAAACCAAACGTCATCCTAATCGTAGTGGACCAAATGCGTGCAGATGCATTGTCGATTAACCGCAGTGATGACTTAGTGGTGACACCAACGCTGGATATGATGGCCAGCATGGGATATAACTTTGAAAATGCCTACTCACCAGTCCCGAGCTGTGTACCAGCAAGAGCCGCGCTTTTAACAGGGATGGACCAAGAGAAGTCAGGAAGAGTGGGATACGAAGATGAAGTGCCTTGGAACTACACGAATACACTGCCTCAAACCTTCAAGGATTTAGGCTATCAAACAGAATGTATCGGGAAAATGCATGTGTATCCAAGCCGTAAGCGCATGGGATTTGACCATGTTCTCTTGCACGATGGCTACTTGCATGTCGACCGCAAATACAATAAAAGCATACGGAGAAACGTTTGAACATTCGAGCGATTACTTGGATTGGATTAAACAAGAACTCGGAAGTGATGCAGATATTATCGATGATGGGGCAAACTGTAATTCATGGGATGTCCGTCCATTTGAACTGCCTGAAAAATACCACCCAACCAACTGGATTGTGAGCGAAAGTATTCGTTTCTTGAAGAGACGTGATCCAAGTGTTCCGTTCTTCTTGAAGATGTCGTTTGAAAAACCGCATGCACCGCTCAATCCACCGAAGTATTTCTATGACTTATACATGGATAAATTAGGGGACGTATCGGATTTGCATATTGGAAACTGGGAAGAACTCGAAGAGAAGATTCCAAGTCTTTATGCCAAACGTGGCAAGATTCCAGCGGACGCGCAAAAGAGAATGTTGGCAGCGTACTACGGTTTAATCACGCATATCGATAATCAATTAAGTCGCTTCTTAACGGCCGTTGAGGAGTTTGATTTGCTCGAAAATACGATTTTCTGGTTCGTGAGTGACCACGGGGATCAACTCGGGGAACATTATTTATTCCGCAAAGGCTATCCTTACCAAGGTAGCATTAAGATTCCAGCGTTTATCTTCGACCCAGGTAACTTGATTGCGGGTACGAAGAAGAGCGTCACACAACTCGTGAAGATTCAAGACGTTTTCCCTTCGCTTGTAGAGCTTGCGACCGGTGAAAAAGTTGAAACAGACGGTAAGAGCGTTCGTCAATTATTATTCGGCGAATTTGCAGGTTGGCGAAACGAATTCCACGGCGAACATAGCCTAGGTGAGGATTCGAGCCAATATATTTTAACAGATGAATGGAAATTTATTTGGTTCCCTGTCAAAGACGAGTATCAACTCTTCCATATGACAGAGGATCCAGAGGAAAAATGCAATTTAATTGCTGAGACGAAGTATACTTCTCTTGTGAACGAGTTCAAAGCGAAACTTGCTCGCATTTTACAAGACAGAGAAGAGGGCTTTGTGAGAGACGGGCAACTTTGCCAAGTACCATTAGAACGCATCGTTGCCACTCTAAAGAGAGGTCGATAGTATGAATTTTGTGCCTTTAAAATCTGGCATCTTTCAAATGGGAGATGCACATGGCCAAGGCTTTATCGAAGACCATGAGGCACCACCAGTGATGAAAAAGGTGCTCGCGTTTGAAATCGCGGATACGACCGTGACGAATCGTGAGTTTAAAGCATTTGTAGATGCGACAGGTTATACAACAACAGCAGAAACGATAGGAGATTCGTATGTGTTTCACCTATTGGTTGAGCCAGAAAAAAGAGCAGAGTATGCCTATGTATCAGGGTCGCCATGGTGGCTTCTAGTGCCAGGTGCTTGCTGGAATCACCCAACAGGACCCCAGTCTTCGATTGAAGAGGTGATGGACCATCCAGTGGTGCATGTTTCCTTGCAAGATGCATTAGCTTACTGCGATTGGGCAAAGGTGAAATTGCCGACAGAAACGCAATGGGAATACGCAGCGCGTGGCGGGACAACCACGCAGTTTCCATGGGGAGATGACCTCGAAGAAGACGGAGAGTTTCATGCCAATACGTGGCAAGGAGATTTCCCTAATACAAATACAAAAGCGGACGGTTTTTTAGGAACGGCACCCGTGAAGAGCTTCGAGCCAAACGGATTTGGTCTCTATCAAATGATTGGGAATGTCTGGGAATGGTGTTGTAATCATCGCGGAATTCCGTTTGAAGAAATCGAAGAAGACGCTTCTCGCCCGATTAATTTTGAATACGAATATGCGATTCGTGGAGGCTCCTTCTTATGCCATTGCTCATACTGCAACAGGTATCGCGTTGCCGCTCGTAATGGCGCATTGTGGGACTCAACCTCGAGCCATTTAGGATTTAGATGTGTCCGTAATGTTGGAGGCCGCTAATGCATATTATTATTTATAGTATCATCGTCCTTGGCGCGACGATGATTGGTGCGATTACTGGTTTAGGTGGGGGCATTATTATCAAGCCAGCCTTTGATTTTGTGGGCATTGATACCACGAGCATGATTAGTGTGTACTCGACTGTGGCCGTGTTTACGATGTGTCTTGTTTCGATTTATAAAAGAAGTAAGCAGGGCTTTCATGTCCAAAAACAAATCGCTTTAGGTCTGGCGTTCGGGTCGATTATCGGTGGTAAAATCGGAGATGTGATTTTCCTTCAGGCCGTAGATAGTTGGGGCAGTCAGGCAGTCAGTGCGACACAATCCGTTATTCTGTTTTTATTACTCGCTGGCATTATTCTATTCACGCTCAATAAGGAAAGTATTCGAACGCTAGAAGTAACGAATCTGGTGGCGATTGTGACGATTGGATTAACAGTCGGTATGATTTCTGTCTATCTCGGCATTGGCGGAGGACCGCTGAATATTGCACTTTTGGTTTACTTCTTCTCGATGAAAGCCAAAGACGCAGCAGCGTATTCGATTTTAATGATTTTCTTTGCACAGATTATTAAGATGGGTACTGTCATTCGTGACTTTGAAAAATACAACAATGTCAGTCTCGTGATTTTAGCGATTGCGATTTTTGCGGTACTCGGTGGTTGGATTGGAACAAAAATCCAATCGAAACTCACGCACGAAGCCGTTGAAAAACTCTATCTAGGATTGATGGCTATTTTAGTATTTATGACTGCCTTCAATGTATTTAAATTTATCGGAGTATAAACAAACACCCAAGCAGCTTGCTTGGGTGTTTCTGTTTGTGTTTTATCGTAGAGGAAACCATCATAAAATTCAAGCTCGTTGATTATGGAAAATCTTACGGATTCTATAATAGCGGTAATGGGGAATGATATCAAAACGAATTAACGGGAGTTAGGAATGTATTCCTTACTCCTGTTTTTGAGGCTTTGAAGGTGAGAGACTTCGGCTCGAACCGGTATCCCGTTACAGCTATTATGAAGAAATCCGTAAGGATTTGAAATAATCAACAGATAAATTATTATGCATGGATTTCTTTGTAGACTTCTTGCTTCTTCAAACCAAGATGTTTTGCGACGGCTTTTATCGCATCTTTTTGCGTAAGGTTTTGATGCTCCATAAACCATTCGACTTGTTCCGCAATCGAAAGTGAAGCGTCTGGCGTATTTTCTTCTAACGCACCGGCTAGATCAGTTGTCACTTCGTCTGGATTTTTAGTTCCAATCAAGATGCAGCATTCGCCTTTTAATTCTTCCTCGTTTACAAGGGCAACGAGTTCTGCTGCTGTTCCGCGAATAAACTCTTCGTAAGTTTTCGTCAATTCACGGCACAACACAACAGATTGTTGTTCGCCATATACAGTTTGAATCGCCGAGAAAGTATCTTTCAATCGGAATGGTGATTCGTATAAAATCACAGTCTCGCTATGTGTGCGTAATTGCTCGAGGGCTTCTATTTTTTCTTTTTTCTTTCGTGGTAAGAAACCGTAGAAATAGAACGGTTGAGGGACAAGGCCGCTTGCGATAAGAGCCGTAATTCCCGCATTCGCTCCTGGAAGAGGAACCACTGGGATACCGACTTCAACGCAGGCTTGCACGAGTTCAAAACCTGGGTCACTAATGGAAGGTGTACCAGCGTCGCTCACTTGTGCGATGGTTTTTCCTTCTTGCAACCACTCGATGACTTGAGGGATTCTCTCCTGAGTATTATGTTCATGGAAACTCTTTTGCGGAGTCTCGATTTCAAAATGGTTGAGTAACTTTTGCGTATGACGCGTATCTTCGGCTAGGATTAAATCCACTTCGCGTAGAGTATTAACCGCGCGGAAAGTCATATCTTCTAAGTTACCAATCGGTGTAGGAACAAGGAATAGTTTTCCTGTACCTTCAGTCCGATAACTCTGTTGTCTCATGAGGTTGTTCTCCTTCTAAATAAATAATGACAGGACGGTCGACACTTGCGCCAATCGTCTGTAAAAATGTTTCTTTTTTCGGGCGAGAGAATTTCTTGAACGCCGCTTCCGCCTTCATCGCTTCTTGCTTGGTGGCAAATTCTTTAGCGTAAAGGAGAGTGACGGGAGTTCTCACCCTTGTATATTTAGCACCTTTTCCGGCATTATGCGTGGCGATTCGTTTTTCCAAATCGACCGTATAACCGGTGTAAAAGGTTTGATCCTTGCAGAGAAGGACGTACATAAAAAACTGGCTCATGATTCGTCCCCCCAGAGGATGCTTCTAATCTTCTTCGTATATTCTTGATGCTCGTCTAAAACCGTAATCGGTGGCAATACCTTAAGGCCTCCTGGAAGTCCGTCCTTCATTAATTCGATGAGGACGATGTTGCTTTCTTTGCCTTCTTTTGGATAGACAAATTGAACTCGTTTCGCTTCGAGTCGATGCTTTCTTGCCTCGGTTAAAATATCCGTGAGGCGGTCGGGTCTATGTACGAGATAGGCTTTTCCTTTCATCTTCAAAAGGCCAGAAATCGTCTCGAGTAAATCTTCGAGTGGCAAATGCACTTCATGACGGGCAATTTGTGTAGGCTTCTTTCAAATTAGTTTGATTGGTTTCCTTTACCTTGAAGTAAGGTGGATTGCACGTGATAAAGTCGACCGAATCTTTCGGGATGATGCCTTTTAACTGACGGATATCCTGATTAATAAACGTGATGCGGTCTTCTAAGTTATTGAGTTGGGTCGTGCGCATCGCCATGTCCCAGAGCTGTTCTTGGATTTCAACTGCGGTAATGTGATTTGGTTTTATGGCTGAGTAAAAATGCCACCGCACCGTTACCAGAGCAAAGGTCCACGATTGTAGCTTTTCTACGCTCGGCGATATTGGCAAAGTCGGCTAAAAGGACGGCATCCAGCGAAAAGGAGAAGACCTCACGACTTTGAATGATATCGATATTTTCTTTTTCGAGTCGATCGAGTCGCTCATGCGATTTCAATGGGACTTCCTTTTTTGTCATTACTTTCCAACTCCTACTATTACTGTACTCAAAGTGTAACAACAAATGGAAAGTCACGCAAGATATAGAGTGGAAAAGGGGAGAAACTGCAAAATACAACTTTAGGTTTAGAGAAGTTTGGGATAAAAATCAACCTTAGGACCTATGTTTTCGTTTTGGAAGTTCGGTACACTAAGAATGTAATCAAGAACGAACCGATTTAAGGGGGAAACGAAAATGAATCAAAAAGATAGAATTTTAGAATTAGTAGATAAAGGAATTATTTCAGCAGAGGAAGCAGTGGTCCTACTCGAAAAAATGGGTGAGAAGGCTAGCGCGAAAGAACAACCAACTTCAAGCCAAGTCGATTCTGTATTAGAAGGTGTAGCGAGTGTATTTACAAAATTCTCAGCTCAAAGCGACCAAACAGATGAATCGATTCAAGCGGTCTTAAAACGTACAAAAGAAATTGATCGACGCATCGATGAAATCAGAACGGCTGAGCAATTGGATTCGTTAACCGTTGATGAAGAAATGGAACTTGTTCGCTTGCAAGAAGAAGCGGAGCAATTAAATAACCAATATAAGAGTTTGTTACAAGAAAAGAAACAAGCCGATGCAAAAGTAAAAGCTGAAAAGAAACAAGAATGGGAAGAAAGCTTTAAGAAAGCGAAGAAGAAAGTGCAAGACACTGACTGGGAAGATAAAACTCGTAGAACAGCGGGAAATATCTCTTCATGGGCTGCAAAAATTCGCAGACTCAATTGTGACAGCGGTGGGATCGAGTTATTCAAAAATACAGAAGTGAACATGCCTTACTTAGAAGCCAAAAACGGCAAAAAAAGTACCGTATCATTTCCATCAAGTGATTGATGATGCGAGTATTCTCGATTTCAAAGTGGCCAACGGAATTGTTCGTGTGAAGACTGTTCCTGGTAACACAATGACGATTGAAGGGAATTGCCGCGTGGCTTCACAAGACGAAGAGTTCTTCGATGCGGAAGGATTTGTTCGTGACCGTGTGAAGGTTGGCGTGGACGACGATAAGATTGTCATCAAGAGTGTCAGCAAGCGCGTATACTGCGACTGGACCATTTCCCTTCCGCAAAAAGTGTATGATTATGTAGCCATCAAAGGATTGAATACAACACTTCATTTGAAGGAATTAGAAGGAAAAGATTATTACTTCGAAGTGGATAATGGAGATATTCGCTTGAAGGATGTCAAAGGGGTTCTTCTTGAAGCAGAAACTGTAAACGGCAACCTTAAATACGAACACCTCGAATTCAAAGATATCGTGTCTGAAACGGTAAACGGAAATATCCATCTCGATGGTAAGTTCCTTGGTACAAAACTAGAAGCGGTGACAGGGAATATTAAAGTAGCAGTGGCACATCCTGAAACGAAAAAAGTCGATGTGGAAACAGTAAACGGCAATATTAAAATCGAAGTTGCTGAAGAAGTCGGACTGGAAGCCGAAATTGAAACGTCACTTGGTTCGATTCACTTTGATGAAACAGTCTTTGAAGTGATTCGACAAACGAAGGATTTAGCAGAAAGAAGTGCATTGATTCGTAAGCATAAAGACTCAATGCCGCGAGTAGTCGCAGAAACCACAACTGGAAATATTCAAGTAAATCAGCTACAATCAGATACAAGTAGCAAGAAAGAAGGATAAACAAAATGAAAAAATTAAGACGCTCAAGAAAGAACAGAGTTGTTTGTGGGGTTATGGGCGGTATTGCAGAATACTTCGATGTAGATCCAACAATTGTACGTGTGCTGTTTATCATTTGTAGTTTCTCAGGTTTCCCTATCATCCTTTACATCTTACTTGCTATCATTATTCCAGAAGAAAGCACTGGGTATTATCGTGACAATAGACGCAGAAATACTTACTATTACACTTCTGGAAGCTCTCGCCCGCGTAAAACAGCGCGCCGCGTAGAGGAAGATGATGACGACGATTGGAGTGATTTTTAGTGTCAATTACTAAAAAAATTGCCATTAACACATTAGGGTTCTTGGTAATTGCGTGGTTTGTTCCACAATTTTACGTTACAAACTGGGTAGCAGCGCTTGTTGCAAGTATCGTTCTCGCGGTACTAAACCTATTTGTTAAACCGATTTTATTCCTTTTAACATTGCCAGTCACAATTGTAACGTTTGGATGCTTTAGCTTTGTGTTAAATGCGATGATGTTAAGCTTAACATCATGGTTTGTAGGACCTGGATTCTCATTTGCGAGTCCACTCATTACCTTAGTGGTGAGCGTTCTGTTAACGATTTTCCAACGCTTTGTTGAAAATCTAGTAGACTAAAGCAGTTGAAAGATACCCGATTTTATTTAACGATGGATCGATAGTGTATTTGAATTTAGGAAAGGAATTAACTTAAAGATGAAAATAGCTATATTGGGGCTTGGAGTTATAGGGACAACATATGCCTATGCTTTTCAAAAAGCTGGTCATCAAGTCGAACATATCTTAAGAGAAGCAAAACGTAAAGAAGCGCCAGATAGTTTAACTGTCGATTTGTTGGATGGACGCTATAACTCTAAAGGAGAAGTTAAGCAGGATACTTATACTGTTCAAATCGCTAATCCAGGCACAGAATATGATTTTATCTTTCTAAGTGTACGTAACGGTCTGATAAAAGAAGCCGTGAAAACCTTGAAAGAAAATGATATCAGAGGTACATTAGTTTTTTTCTGTAATTTCTGGAACACTAGAGAAGAAGTTGAAGAGTGGGCGGATGGATATAACTATATCATCGCATTTCCAACAGCAGGAGGATATATGGAGACGGGCCATCTGGAAGGTGTCTTGTTTGAACATCTGATGCTGGAAAGTGAGAGAAACGCACAGATTCCAAATTATGCGGAATTAATATCTCTTTTCACTTCTGCAGATTTGAAGTGTGAGATTCCCCATGACATGATTGAGTGGATTTGGATTCACATGGCGATTAATTCTGGTGTTACATCGACTGCTGCTCGTTCAGGAAATTTAGAAGATCCGCAACAATTAGCTTTGAATTTGATGAACAATTCTTCAGAATTATCTTTAGCAATTAAAACTATTCGAGAAGCTCTTAAAGTTGTCGAAGCTCGTGGTGTGAATTTGAAGCTGTATAAGTCAGAAATATTACCGTACAAAATTCCTATTTGGATTGCTAGTAGAGCGATGAAAGTGATGTTTGCTAAGAATGAGTTAACAAGAAAAATTATGACTCTTCATAATGACAAACAGGATATTCTTTATTGCTGTGAAAGTGTTTATCAGACTGGCCGTGAATTAGGTGTGAATATGCCTTTGATGGAGTCTAATTTGACTGGGATAGGAATTTCAACAATATGATTCTAAATAGTGCACCTTTAGTAAGAGTTGAGACATTAATTTAAATCTTACTAAAGGTGCCTATTTTACGTTATATGATAGTAGTAAATTTAGCAAAAAGATTCCGTAAATTTTTACGGAATCTTTTTAGTTTTTAATTAGTATTTCACAACCATTAATTGGCCGCTATTGTATTCTGCAAGGAATACTTCTGAAACATCTTGAATACCTTGGGCAGCAAGTTGTTCAGTAACCCAATCTTCTGTTTTATCGATAACATCAAGTATATTTTGTTGAATGACACCATCTGTAATGATTGGATATTTTGGATTTTCTTCTCCAGATTTTGTCAGGATGAGTTGACCATTTTGCTCTAAAATTGCACTTTTTACATCGCGAATAGAGAAGACTCCTTGTGAACGTAATTTAAAAGCAACTTCTTGAGCCGTTAGACCAGCTAAACGCACATTTTCAACATCAATTTTCCCATGTTTAATTAATTGTAAAGGTTCACCGTCAAGCATCTTCTTCACTGTACGATTATTTGTTTTTACCCAGCGAAGGGTTAGTACTAACGCAAACCAAATTAATAAGATGATGCAGTATTGTAAGATGGTAATGGATGGATTATAAATCACACCCCCGAGAATTCCCCCGAGTACATAGTTTTGTATTTGGTCACTTGCAGATGTAGGGGCGAGGTTTCCTTTCCCAGTGTAGTTGATTACAACAATTAATGATAATAGTCCAAGTGCAAGTTTGATTGCGACATCGATATATGAAAGGTTCAACTTATTCAGCCTCCTTAATCGTAACTTTTGGATTTTGCAATTCCATTTTTTCGAGTAGGTAATGTTCCGGGCTATCTCCTGTTAATACTCGATAGAATTGATCGCCAACTTTGACGATGGCTCCATCCTTTGCGGCTTCAGTATTAATATAGACATCTTCTTTATTAACATGTAAATCTTGAGCGATCGTTTCAACGAAGCGAAGGGCTCCAGAATATTGATTTTTCTGAATTTTTTTAGAAGACTGTAAGTCAGCAATCTTAGAACCAGCAAGAATTAAGATACCAATGACGGCGATTAATGCTAATTCGCGAAATTTTGTATCTTGTTTATTTTTAAAATAACGATATAAGGCAATTGCTAAAACGGCAATGACGAAGAGTATTAGTCCTAATTGAATATAATCAATTTGTTGAACTTTACTTCTTAAAAATTCATATGAATAAAATATCATGTTTTTTTCCTCCTATTCAGAAACTTAGGCTATTATATAAAAATTCTATAAAAATATTCAAGTAGGTTGCTCAATTTTTTTAAAAAAATATTTTTTTAGATTATTCGGCAGAATGAACAGAAGTTTAATAAATTCTAAAAAGCATACAAGAAAGCGCTCAAATATGGTATAGTAGAAGGGTATAAAGAAATGAGGGATAATATGAAAAGTGTTACGGTTAGAGAATTAATCAAGAATATTCATTTAAAACCAATTTATGGAGAGGAGTATCTTGACCGTCCAATCGTTACAAGTGAAATTTCAAGACCGGGATTAGAATTAGCAGGATTTTTAAATTTCTATCCAGCAGAACGTATCCAGTTATTAGGTCGTACAGAAACTTCTTTTGTGGCATCCATGGATGAAGGGATTCGATTAGAAGTGATGGAACGTCTTTGTAAAACCAGAGACACCATGTTTTATTATTTCAAGAAAACTAGAACCGCCAAAAGAATTAGTGGAAGCTGCTGCAAAAGCGCAAATTCCAATCTTACAAGCAACTTCGAAGACAACACAAGTATCAAGTAGTGTCACAAACTTCTTAGAAGGAAGATTGGCGGAGCGTTCTTCGATACACGGTGTATTACTCGATGTATTCGGAATTGGTCTGTTGATTACAGGTGAAAGTGGCGTCGGTAAATCTGAAACTGCGTTAGAGCTTGTGCAAAAAGGACACCGTCTTGTTGCGGATGACCGAGTAGAATTGTATCAATACGATGAATTAACATTAATCGGGGAAGCACCAGAAATCTTGAACAACTTAATCGAAATCCGCGGTGTTGGTATTGTGGATGTGATGACGCTCTTTGGTGCAGGGGCAATTCTGGATCAAAAACAAGTCGATTTAGTGGTTCATCTTGAAAACTGGACACCTGATAAGAGATATGACCGTTTAGGTGGATATATGGAAAATGTTGAATTGTTGGGTGTTGAGGTTCCGAAAATCCGTATCCCAGTGAAGACTGGTCGTAACGTTTCGATTATCTTAGAAGTGGCATGTATGAATTTCCGTGCGAAGAAAATGGGATTCGATGCAACAGAAAGCTTCACGAATCGTTTAACACAATTAATTGCAGAAAATAAAGAAGTTTAGAGGTTAGTTACATGAATGTTTTAGAAATGGTTTCGGCCATTAATCCGATTGCGTTTGAAATCGGTGGATTACAAGTGCGTTGGTATGGGATTATTATTGCTTTTGCAATTTACTTAGCAACAACATTGGCGGATAAAGAAGCCACTCGTAAAGGGTATCGAAAAGAATTTATCATTGATTTAGTATTCTGGGCAGTGCCACTTGGCTTTGTCGGAGCTCGCTTGTACTACATTCTATTTGAATGGCAGTACTACTTAGCAAATCCTGGTGAAATCATCCAAATTTGGCATGGAGGAATAGCCATCTACGGTGGTGTCATTGCCGGTGCAGCAACTGTCTACTGGTTTGCGAAAAAAGAAAAAGTATCGTTTGCATTACTCTTAGACATCTTGGCACCTGTCGTTTTACTCGCACAAGCGATTGGGCGCTGGGGAAACTTCACAAACCAAGAAGCGCATGGAGAAGCTGTAACGCGTGCATTCCTAGAAGGCTTGCATTTACCAACTTTTATTATTGAGCAAATGCATATTGATGGTGTTTATTACCATCCAACTTTCTTATATGAATCACTTTGGTCTTTTGTCGGCGTATTAATTTTATTCTACTTACGCAGACGTAAAGGCGTAAAAGTCGGAGAAATCATGTCAGGATACTTATTATGGTATTCATTTGGGCGCTTCTTTATTGAAGGAATGCGTACAGATAGCCTCTGGATGTTTGGTATTATCCGAATTTCGCAATTAGTCTCAATTGTGTTATTCTTATTAGGCATCGCTATTATCGTGGTGAGAAGACGTAGAGTTCCAGCCGTGCCAGATTATGTATCGATTGACGATCCACAATCTCCAGTATTGTTTGGAAAAGCGTAAAGGAGAACAACTATGACAAAAGTAGCTATTTTAGGAGCAGGTTCATGGGGGACAGCACTGGCAATGGTGCTCGCAGAAAACCATCATGAAGCTCGCTTATGGGGAAATAACGAAGCTCAAATTCAAGAAATTAATGAGCGTCATACGAATGAACATTACCTTCCAGGGGTGTTTCTGGACCCAGCAATTCGAGGCTATTTAGATTTAACCGAAGCCGTGAAGGGTGTGGATGCGGTCTTATTCGTACTCCCAACAAAAGTCATTCGTTTAGTAGCCAAACAATTAAATGGATTACTAGAAAATAAACCGATGATTATTCATGCAAGTAAAGGGTTAGAACAAGAAACGTTTAAACGTATTTCAGAAATTTTAGCTGAAGAGTTGGACCGTGACAGCTACGAAGATATCGTGGTGTTATCTGGACCAAGTCATGCCGAAGAAGTGGCGCGTCGTGACATCACAACCATAACTGCAGCATGCGAAAACTTGGAATCTGCTAAGTATGTACAAACTCTTTTCAGTAATTCCTTCTTCCGTGTCTATACAAATACGGACTGTGTCGGAGTAGAAATGGGAGCTGCACTTAAAAACGTTATTGCGGTTGGAGCAGGGGCTCTTCATGGTTTAGGCTATGGGGACAATGCAAAAGCTGCGTTAATGACAAGAGGATTATCAGAAATTAGTCGTCTAGGAATTGCTTTTGGCGCAGACCCACTGACCTTTATTGGACTTAGTGGTGTGGGCGATTTAATCGTAACATGTACGAGTATTCATTCTCGTAACTGGAGATGTGGGGACCAAATCGGGAAAGGCATTCCGCTTCCAACGATTTTGGAAAATATGGGAATGGTTGTAGAAGGGGTAGAAACGTGTAAAGCCGTCTACGCTTTGGCACAAGAGAAGAACATCGAAATGCCAATTACAACTGCTGTTTACAATGTTTTATATAAAGGACATGATGTTCGCGAAGAGATTCAACGCCTAATGGGTCGTGAATTTAAATCAGAAGCATCAATTAAAGAACACCAATAAACCAAATCGGAGGAACAGACCTATGACAAAAGTTAGAAAAGCCGTTATTCCAGCAGCAGGGTTAGGAACTCGTTTCCTACCAGCAACAAAAGCGATGGCGAAAGAAATGCTGCCAATCGTAGACAAACCAACGATTCAATATATCGTTGAAGAAGCTCTAGCATCAGGAATCGAAGACATCTTAATCGTTACTGGTAAGAGCAAACGTCCAATCGAAGACCATTTCGACTCAAACATCGAATTAGAATCAAACCTTGAAGCCAAAGGAAAGACAGAGTTATTAGAACTCGTTCAAGAAACAACAGGAATTAACTTATACTTTGTGCGTCAATCTTATCCAAAGGATTAGGGGACGCGGTTCTTCAAGCCAAAGCATTCGTGGGTGGCGAGCCATTCGTGATTATGCTTGGGGACGATATTATGCGTGATGAAGTGCCTTTAACCAAACAATTAATTGAAGGCTATGAAAAAACGCATGCTTCAAATATCGCCGTGATGGAAGTTCCTCATGAAGAAACGTATAAATACGGAATTATCGATCCTGAAAGCCAAGTGGAAGAGGGATTATATAATGTACGTCGTTTCGTAGAAAAACCAAAACCTGAAGATGCGCCAAGTAACTTAGCGATTATCGGTCGTTACTTATTAACACCTGAGATTTTTGAGATTTTAGAAAAACAAGAACCAGGTGCGGGTGGCGAAATTCAATTAACAGATGCCATTGATACATTGAACCTTACACAAAGAGTGTTTGCGAAACAATTCAAGGGTGAACGTTTCGATGTGGGTGACAAGTTTGGATTCATGAAGACAAGTATTGAATTCGGTTTGGAACATCCAGAAATCAAAGACAATTTAAAACAATACGTCATTGAATTAGGTAAAAAACTCGAAGGAACTTTGGATGAGCAATAAAGTTGCCGTTTTAAAGGGAGTATCTTAAACTAAAAAATGAAGAGGAGCGTTGGACTATGTCTCAGCGCTCTTAGTTTATACAAAAGGAGAATCTCTGATGGAAGAAAGAACAATTTATGATGTAGTCATTATCGGAAGTGGCCCTGGTGGGATGACCGCAGCGCTTTATACTTCTCGTGCAAATTTAAAAACATTAATCCTCGAAAAAGGTGTTCCTGGTGGAGAATTATTAAACACTTCAGATGTAGAAAACTATCCTGGTTTCCCTACGATTTCTGGCCCAGAATTAGCCGACAATATGTATAAAGGTGCGATGCAATTCGGTGCAGAATATGCTTACGGCCAAGTTTCAAAAATCGAATTAGAAGGCGACCTTAAAGTCATCACTGCAGGAAAGAAAACATACTATGCCTATGCAGTAGTCATTGCGACTGGTTCTTATCACCGTAAATTAGAAGTGCCAGGGGAAGAAGAGTACGCTGGACGTGGCGTTTCTTACTGTGCAGTTTGTGATGGAGCATTCTTCAAAGACAAGAAAATCTTCGTCATCGGTGGAGGAGACTCAGCCGTTGAAGAAGGAACGTATTTAACACAATTCGGGAAGAGCGTAACGATTGTTCACCGTCGTGACCAATTACGTGCGCAAAAAGTATTGCAAGACCGCGCATTTGCTAATGAAAAAATTGACTTCTTATGGAATTCAGTCGTTGAAGAATTCGTTGGAGACGGTTCTAAAATTACAGGCGTTCGCGTAAAAGATGTGAATACAGGTGAAGTGACTACCCATGATGCGGATGGAGTCTTCATCTATGTGGGACTTTTACCAGTTTCAGATCCATTTAAAGACTTAAACATCACAGATGCTGAAGGTTGGATCGTGACAAACGAGCAAATGGAAACATCTATTCCTGGAATCTTTGCAGTCGGCGATGTTCGTCAAAAAACATTACGTCAAATCACAACAGCTGTTGGGGATGGCGGACAAGCAGGGCACATGGTTTATAACTATGTCGAAGAAATCAAAGAAAAAAATTAGCTAAATAATTGAAGAAACTCTAGTGTGACTCGTGTTGCATTAGAGTTTTTTTGTTTTTAAAATGAAAAGAACCAAATTTATAAAAATTTTTTTCATTATCATTACAAATTCGCAGTATAAAAATACTTTTTTTATAAAAAAATTGTGATAGAATAAGAAAAAAATAACGAAGGTGGTGAATGAATGAATCGCAAAGTCTTAAAAGGATTAGGAATCGCAGTTTTTGTACTGGCGTTAATGGCTTGTTCTCGTAGACCAGAGCAAACCGCTGATAACTCGGCTCCCGTTGTTCAAATTTCAAAAAACAAAGCAGAAGCAGGAGAGTCTACTACGGCCCAACCAACAACGACCGCGCAGGAGACAACAAGTGATACAACACGTAATGCGAATAATTTAGCGCGTGAAGCCATTGCAGAAATCGAAAAACGCAAAAATGTCGTTTTAGGCGAGAACTATGAGATTATCATTCAGGCACAAACGAATGACTCCGTTGACGTGCAAGTCCGTCATATTGAGAATTCAAACACCTCAACTTATGGATTCTTCCGCTATCATGCAAATGATAAAAAGTTAGAAGAAATGGATACAACATCTGGGGAATATAAATCAGTAGAGTAATCTAAGAAAGCAGGGATTATATGACAAACACAGTAAATTTAGATTGGAATAACTTAGGATTCGATTACATTAAAACAGACTTACGTTTCATCAGCTATTACAAAGATGGCCAGTGGGACGAAGGGGCTTTGATTGAAGATAATGTATTAAAAGTAGACGAAGCTGCAACTGCACTTCACTACGGGCAACAATGTTTCGAAGGGTTAAAAGCATACCGTTGTAAAGATGGTAGCATCAACTTATTCCGTGTTGACAAAAATGCTGCTCGTATGGCTCGTTCATGCCGTCGCTTACTCATGCCTGAGTTCCCAGAAGAACGCTTTATTGAAGCCGTGAAAAAAGTGGTAAAAGCAAACGAACAATGGTTACCACCATACGGAACTGGCGGAAGCTTATATATCCGTCCGTTTATGATTGGGGTAGGAAACAATGTAGCGGTTCGCCCTGCAACAGAATATATTTTCTCAATCTTCGTAATGCCAGTAGGAGCTTATTTCAAAGGTGGATTAACACCAACAAACTTCATCGTTTCTGAATATGACCGTGCAGCACACGTAGGTACAGGGGCTGCTAAAGTCGGCGGGAACTATGCGGCAAGCTTACTTCCTGGTAAAGAAGCCAAAGAACGTCATTTCAGTGACTGTATTTACCTAGATCCATTGACACATACAAAAATTGAAGAAGTAGGGGCTGCGAACTTCTTTGGGATTACTAAAGATAATCAATTCATCACACCTTACTCTCCATCTATCTTACCAAGTATTACAAAATACTCATTGCTTTGGTTAGCAGAACACCGTTTAGGTATGACTGTTAAAGAAGGCGATGTATATGTAGACCAATTAGATATCTTCGCAGAAGCAGGAGCTTGTGGTACAGCCGCAGTTATTTCTCCAGTAGGTGGAATTCAAAACGGAGACGACTTCCATGTGTTCTATTCTGAAACAGAAGTTGGTCCTGTAACACGTCGTTTATACGATGAATTAGTGGGCATCCAATACGGAGATGTAGAGGCTCCAGAAGGTTGGATTCAAAAAGTTTTATAAGAATAAATTTTTCAAAAAATCAGTGGTAATCTGAATTGACAAAGCGAACTGCATTTGTTAATATATACCAGTATGAAACTCAATGAGTTAATGAAATAAATTGAATGAGAGGTGTCATCCATGCGTATCAACATTTTATTAGAATGTGCTGAAACAGGTGAACGTTTATACTTAACAAGCAAAAACAAACGTAACAATCCAGAGCGTTTAGAATTAAAAAAATATTCTCCAAAATTACGTAAACACGTTGTCTTCAAAGAAACTAAAAAATAATTTTGAGAAATTCGGAAGAGTTAGGCTGGTGCCTAACTCTTTTTTTATTTTTAATAAATTAATAATAAGACCGCAGGTCTTATGCGAATCATTTGGATATTCCATAGTCGCTACAATAGCTGTACCGGCGTGAGCCTTAGGTCTCACCGCCTATCGAGCCTCAAAGCAGTAGTAAGGAATAAATTCCTAACTACTGCTAATTCGCATCGATTACACTCGCTATTGTTGCTACTATGGACCAAATGATTCTTCAGACCTGCTTGCATAAAAAGTTAGGGAGTGCTTAACTTTTTGAATTTCGCATTTTTTTGTTTCTTTGAGAACGTGTTTAGTAATTTTGTCTTGGAGGGACGGAAACGAGTTTGCGAGTGCATCGTATGGCTTGATAATATTGTGGGCCTTTTTGGAATAATTGTTTCTTCAGACCTGCGTGTATAAAAAGGTTAGGTGGTTCCTTATATTCTGAATTGCTAATTTTTTGTTTCTTTGAGAACGTGTTTAGAAATTTTGTCTCGGGGGAACGGAAGCGAGTTTGTGTGTGCTTCGTACGGGCTAAAGACAGAATGAGGTGCTACTTAAATCACGTGCTGTGAAATTTTGTTTTGTAAAATAATAGGAAGTTGTTTATTTATCCAATCTGGTGAAGAAAGACAGAGCAGCACACTTTTTTACCTTATAAGAATGCAGTGAGGCTCGCGAGGTGACATGGGATTCTATAATAGCAGTAATAGGGGATGCGCTAAAAGCGAATTAGCGGGAGTTAGGAGGTTTTCCTTACTCCCGCTTTGAGTTTTAGAGGTGAGAGACTCAGGCTCGAACCGGTGCCCTATTACAGCTATTATGAAAAACCCCCATGTTCCACAAAGCGAGCCTCCTTCGCTCTTTAAAAGTACAGAAAAATGGATTTGTTCACTGTATGTGTTCACAGCAGTGGGGATATCATGTATACTAGAACAGGTGATTATTTTGGAAAAACAAAATTTTATTACGACGGGGCACATTAATCGTGTGATTTTAACGATTGCGACGCCGTTAATGATTAATAATTTAATTCGAACTTTATACAACTTGACGGACGGGTTATATGTGGCGCAACTTTCTGCAGAAGACTTTGCGGCAACCGCGTTTATTTGGCCGTTGAACTTCTTATTTATTTCGCTTGGAATGGGGATTAGTGTTGGAGCGACTGCACTCATTGCTCAGTACTTTGGAGCGGGAAAATATAGAGATGCACAGCGTTATGCAGGAAATGCGATGATTCTAACGTATTTCTTTGGGTTTGTACTTTCAGTGCTTGGATATTTCCTTGCACCCCTATTCGTGGAATGGATGGGAGCAGAGGGCACATTCTTGGCAAAATCCGTAGCGTATTTGAAGATTAACTTCATTGGGTTGTTCTTTGATTTCTGCTATTTCGGATATCAGTCCTTGCTAAATGCGCAGGGTCGAACACGGACGATCACGATGATTAGTGCGGCGTCTTCGATTTCAAATGTTATTTTAGATCCAATCTTTATTTTTGCGACGATTCCTTTTGTCGGCCTGACTGGGTTGAACTGGGGAATTGAAGGGGCAGGATGGGCGACTGTGATTGCAAAAGTACTATTATTAGGGCTTGCGATTCGTGCCGTTCGTAAGGAATCGGATATTCAAATCTACTTAAGACATGTCAAAATCGACAAAGAAGTGATGAAAGAAATCCTTAAAGTCGCATGGCCGTCTGCCTTCGGGTATGGTGGAGCTGCATTAGGATTCACCGTCTTAAATGGACTTATTCAGTCGTATGGAACGTCAGTACTGGCTGCGTATTCGATGGTAAACCGCATCTCGGATTTATTAACACAACCACAGATGGGCATTGGGGCGGCGCTAACAGCCATCATCGGACAAAACATGGGTGCTGGTCTCTATGACCGTGCGCATGCCATCTTTAGACGAGCGTTACTATGGGTGCTGATGATTTCAACAGTTGGTTGTATCATCGTCTTCTTCTTCCAGTCTCCGATTCTTGGAGTCTTCATTAAAGATAGAAGCGATGCCGTTCTTGGGCAAATGCCGTTGAGTATTTGAACTATACCGCCTTTATCATTTTCTTCATGGGAATGTTCTCGGCGTACAATGGATTCTTCCAAGGATGTGGCGTGACGAAATACTCGATGAATATGTCTGTTGGCCGACTTTGGGTATTACGCCTGCCAATTATTTGGGTGCTTGGAGCCTTTACAGCGCTCGGGGCAACAGGTGTATGGATTGCCATGTTATTATCAAACGCGTTAACGGTTCTTTATGGACACATCGTCTATAAGACAAAAGACTGGAGTACATTACATTATGCGAAAGGAGAGCAGTCATGATTAAAGATTTTATTCATTATTACAAACCGTATAAAAAATTATTCTTACTCGATTTTACCTGTGCGGTCATCGTGGCCATTCTCGAACTTGCCTTTCCGGTGATGGTGAGAAGTGTCATTGATAACATCGTACCGTCTCAAAACTTACAACAAATTCTACTCGTGGGGGCAGGGTTACTTGCGCTATATGCTTTCTCGACAACTTTGAACTTTATCGTGGTTTACATGGGGCATATTTTAGGGATTAACATCGAAACGGATATGCGTCGTGAGTTATTTGCGAAGGTCCAAAAACAATCCTTCTCGTTCTTCGACAATATGAAAATCGGGGAATTGATGAGTCGCTTGTCGAGTGACTTATTCGATATTAGCGAGTTGGCGCACCACGGGCCAGAAGAATTCTTTATTGCCGTGATGACTTTAATCGGTTCGTTTGTGTTGATGTATCAAGTGCATCCAACACTTGCGCTATTGACGATTTTCTTCGTACCGATTATTGCGGTCGCGCTGGCAGTATTTAACCGCCGCATGTCTCGTATCAATCGAAACATCTACAAAGGGCTTGCCAACTATACGGCAGGACTTGAAAATGTATTGAGCGGAATGCGTGTGGTGAAGGCCTTTGCCAACGAAAGCCATGAGCAACAACTCTTCGAAGACCTCATTCAAGAGTATCGCTCGAATAAAATTGCGTTCTATCGCACGATGGGGACAAGCAGCAGTTTCAACTACTTATTAATGCGCAGTATTAATCTCTTCAGCTTAATCGTGGGGGCGTACTTCACGGTGATTGGGGATTTAACACCAGGGGAACTTGTCGGATATATCTTACTAGCCAATGTATTCGTAGGACCAATCAATAAGATGAACTCGATGATTGAGTTGTATCCAAAAGGATTCGCGGGATTCCGTCGTTTCAAAGAATTAATGAATGTCGAAATCGATATTGAAGACGCACCCGATGCGATTCCGGCTCCAGCGTTTGAAGGACGAGTGGAATATAAAAATGTCGGATTCGGATACGAAGAAGATAAGAAGGTGTTGGAACATATCAACTTGACGGTGGAACCGGGGCAAACGGTGGCCTTCGTTGGACCAAGTGGAGTTGGGAAGACAACGCTCGTGAACTTATTGCCTCGTTTCTATGATTTAAAAGAAGGGGAAATCTTGGTCGATGGAACCAACATCAATCGTTTCACCTTACAATCGCTTCGCCGTCAAATTGGGATCGTGCAACAAGATGTGTTCTTATTTAATGGAACGATTCGCGAGAATGTATTGTACGGGCGACTCGATGCAACCGACGAGGAAGTTGACCGTGCGATCGAACAAGCGAAACTGAAAGAAGTCATTGAAGATTTAGAAGATGGTGTGGATACGCATATCGGAGAACGCGGTGTGAAATTGTCAGGCGGACAAAAACAACGTCTCTCAATCGCGCGTATCTTTCTTGAAGAATCCTTCAATTTTAATCTTGGACGAAGCAACGAGTGCGCTCGATACGCAAACTGAGAAGTTTATTCAACAATCGTTTGACGAGTTAGCAAAAGGCAGAACGACGTTTATTATCGCTCACCGCCTTGCTACGATTAAAAATGCAGACCGAATTATTGTTGTGACAGAAGATGGACTGACAGAAGACGGCACGCATGAAGAATTGCTCGCACAAAATGGTGCGTATACGGCGTTATATAAAGCACAATTTAAATAGTAGAAAAATGCGGAGTAGGAATTCGTTTCTTGCTCCGTATTTCTTTTTGCTTTTTTGAATTTATCGCAAACTGTGATACAATGACCCAGAGAAAACTTAAGGAGAACGTTGATGAGTATTTTAAATGTAGAAAAATTAACACACGGCTTCGGTGAAAGAGCCATCTTCAATGATGTGAGCTTCCGTCTATTAAAAGGGGAACACATCGGGCTTGTTGGAGCTAATGGTGAAGGGAAATCAACCTTCATGAATATCGTAACAGGTCAATTACAACCAGACGAAGGAAATCGAATGGTCTAAAAATGTGAAGGTTGGCTACTTGGACCAACATACGGTGCTTGAACCAGGAATGACGGTTCGCAGCGTCCTTCAAAAAGCTTTCGACGATTTATTCGTGGCAGAAGCGCGTATCAATGAATTGTATATGGCAATGGGTGATGCAAACGAAGAAGAGATGAACGCGATGCTCGAAGAAGTGGGCGAGTTGCAAGAGCGATTAGATAGCCACGACTTCTATATTCTTGATGCGAAGATTGATGAAGTGGCACGTGCATTAGGCGTTGCAGCATTCGGGATGGATAGCGACGTAAGTGAACTCAGTGGTGGGCAACGTACGAAAGTATTGCTTGCAAAACTATTATTAGAAAAACCAGACATTTTATTACTCGACGAACCGACAAACTACTTGGACGTAGAGCACATTGAATGGTTGAAACGTTACTTACAAGAATACGAAAATGCATTTATCCTCATTTCGCATGATATTCCTTTCTTAAACAGCGTCGTGAACTTGATTTACCATATGGACAATCAAGAGTTGAACCGATATGTTGGGGACTATGATCAGTTCCAAGAAGTGTATGCGATGAAGAAATCTCAACTAGAAGCGGCGTACAACCGTCAACAAAAAGAGATTGCGGACTTGAAAGACTTCGTAAACCGTAATAAGGCGCGTGTGGCTACACGTAATATGGCGATGTCTCGTCAGAAGAAACTCGATAAAATGGAAGTCATCGAATTAGCCAGCGAGAAGCCAAAACCAAAATTCGAGTTCAAGACTTCTCGTGCTCCAGGTCGTTACATCTTCCAAGCTGAAGATTTAGTGATTGGATACGATCGCCCATTAACAGGGTATGTGAATCTTGAAATGGAACGTGGCCAAAAGATTGCGATTGTAGGGGCGAATGGTATCGGGAAAACGACACTACTCAAGAGCTTGTTAGGCATTATTAAACCGTTGAACGGAAAAGTAACGCGTGGGGACTATATCGACCTTGGGTATTTCGAACAAGAAACACCAAAAGGCAATCGTAAGACAGCCCTAGAAGAAATCTGGGATACCTTCCCATCGATGACGCAACCAGAAGTACGTGCTGCGCTTGCTCGTTGCGGCTTAACAAGTAAGCACATCGAGAGTCAAGTGCAAGTACTCAGTGGGGGAGAACAAGCAAAGGTGCGCTTCTGTAAATTGATGAATGAAGAATCAAACGTGCTCGTACTAGACGAACCAACGAACCACTTAGACGTAGATGCAAAAGATGAGTTAAAACGTGCATTACAAGAATATAAAGGAAGTATATTAATGGTGTGTCACGAACCTGAATTTTACGAAGGATTAGTGACAGATATTTGGGATTTCTCAAAATTCGCATAAAAATTAAATTCTTCACTTTTAGGGAAGAAAGTTGATACAACCGCTTACAAAAAGGGCGCTCGAATTATTCTTGAGCGCTCTTTTTGTGCGCTTAAAAAAGCGACAGGAAATTCAGATTACGTTCGAAAAAAACGCTGTTCCTATGAGGTTTCTGTAACATTTTTTTGGTTTCGAATATTTTTTTCGTGAAAAACATAGAAAATATGAAATTCCTGAAAAAAATAATACTTTATATATAATAGTTAAATTGATATAGCGTTGTATTTATAATTAATATACAGTAGAATATGCGCTGTAGAAAAGATTTTAGCAAATTTTATATAGTGTGTGAATTGTGTAGAAAGTATGAAATCTGTTTCGTCTTTCGAGTTAGTAACCGTTTGTGTGAAAAAACAAACAAAATAAAAAAGAAAAGGAAGTGTCCAAATGAAAGATATCTTTAGCAAGCGCCAACGTTTCTCATTACGTAAATTGACGATTGGCGTGTGCTCAGTCTTATTAGGAACAACGATTTTTGCTACAAACGCAGTAGCAGCAGAAGAAGTATCTGCTACAGCAGCTGAAGCAACAACGACAGCGGCTGAGCCGACAACAACCGCTGAGGCAACTACTGAGGCTGAAACAACTGCAGCACCTTCGGCTACAGAAGAAACAACTGCAGCTCTAGCGGCTACAGAAGAAACAACAACAGCAGCAACGGCAGCAGAGGAAACTTCAAGAACACGTTCTCGTCGTGCGGCTTCACAAGGAAGCGACAACTCTCCAGTAGATGTTGAAACAACTCTTAAAGATGACGAAACAGCAACTCCAGATATGTCAAATCCTAACGGGGCAACTGTAAAATCTCAAGATGTTCCGGATGCAAGCTTTAAAAAAGCAGATTCAAATTATACTTTCCACATTTTAGATTTAACAAAATATAATGCACGATACAATACAAATTACTATACACGTGCTTATAAACCTTTTAGTGATTCAAACAATGTTACTGTTGAATTAGTGGATAAAAATACTGGTTCAGTAATCGAAACAGTACAAATTACTGAAACTAGTGGTAAACAATCTTTCCAAAAGACAAAACAAGCATCAAATGGTGAATTAACATTGTATGTTGTTTATGGAACTAACCCAGGTAAAATAGGACGAGATGCTAGCAAGTTTATCCAATTCCATTACGATATTGATCCAGTTATTCAAACGTACCCGGACTTAGAAGGTCGAACACCTGAAAACGAAGCTAAGATGAAAATTTATCAAGATGTGTATAATGCTCGCACAAGTACTGATATTTTCAATGCGACAGAGCCTGCATATAACGGACGTACCATTACGGATACAAATGCGCTTATTCCACAAGTAGTTAACAATACAACTTTATATAAAATTGTGGACAAATCAAACCCAACCTATCAGGCTGGACGTACAGAAACATCTACACAATCGTATAAAGAAAGTGGAAAAGAAGAAGAATTAGCAAGTTATAAGATGAAAGCAATGGAAGGACAAAATTTCAATGCTTCTGGTGTTCGTCAATTTGATGGATATCGCTTATACCAAGCTGCTGATCCGACAACTACTTCAGGATATGTAAGTTCTCCTTATAAAGTCGGAACAAAATTCATGGACGCAGACCGTTATGGCATAAAACGTATTAAAGAAGTAGTGGATGAAGATGGAACAGTTGTTATTCGTGTGTACTTACTTGACCCTAAACAACAATCTAAACGTTCAGATGGTACTTTGAGTACTGATGGATATATGTTGATTGCTGAAACACAGCCAATTAAACCAGGAAATGCAAACACTGAAGAATTAGCTAAAGTTAAGAGTACTTTAAATACAATTGCATTTACAGGTACCGACGGTGTTAACCATCCTAATGGGATTGAAGTTGGTTTTGATTTCCAAAAAGCGAGCAGGATATACACCATATAAAACTGTCTTCGTACCATTCTTAGGAGATAGAATCGGACACGGTTCTCCAAATAGTCAACTAGAACGTGGTGTTGGAGGAATTGGTACAAACGTTGACTTATTAAATACACTAACTCCTTTCAAACAACCTGTTTACTACTATGAAAAAGTAGAACCAGTTAAAGTGAAACCTGAATTCAAGAAAACGTTAGAAGGTCGTAACTTAGTAGACGGCGAATTCAGCTTCACAATTAAAGAACAAAAATCTTCTCCAGATGGACACGAAGAAACAGTTCAAAATGCTGACGGTAAAGTTTCATTCAGCGAATTAACATTCAATAAACCTGGTACTTACAAGTACAAGATTACAGAAAAAAAGCAGGTTCTGATGCGGCTGTTGATTACGATGCAATGGAAATCACTATGACAGTTGAAGTTACTCAAGATGCTGCTGGCGTATTGAAAACTAAAGTAACGTACTCTGCGGAAGGCGGCGAAACTTCTAAAGCTGACGACCAAGAGTTCAACAACTTTGTGGTACCTCCAGTATCAACTAAATTCGACTTCACTAAGAAATTAGAAGGTCGTCCATTGAAAGATAAAGAGTTCAGTTTTGTATTGAAAGATGCAGAAGGTAACGAAATCGAAACTGTGAAAAACGATGCAGACGGTAACGTTACATTTACAGCATTAAACTATGACAAGACTAAAGTCGGCGTTCACAAATATACTGTTGAAGAAGTAATCCCAGCGACAAAAGAAGATCGTATGGACTACGATACAATGAAAGCCAACATCACTGTTACAGTGTCTAAATCTGGCCACGTTTTAACAACAGTAACAACTTATGCTTCAGAAGGCGGAAACGCTACTGGCGCGGATGACAAAGAGTTCAACAACAAAGTAACTCCACCGCCAACAACTCCAGAGTTCAAACCAGAGAAATTCGTTGTGAATAAAGAAAAATTCGATATCACTGGCGACAAACTAATGGACGATGATAATGAGTTAACAGATGAAGTAGCAGAAACAAATGCAAACCCATATGCTGACAAATCAACAAACAACGAAGCAGAAAACATCAACGGTAAGACACTTAAAAAAGGTGACAAATTCTATTACCAAGTATGGTTAGATACAACTAAATTCACTGCAGACCAAAATATCCAATATGTTGGAATCACTGACGATTACGAAGAAGACAAATTAGATGTGACTACAGATGGAATTAAAGTTTACGATAGCGTAACTGGTGCAGATGTAACTTCTAAATTCGATATTAAAGTAGAAGACGGTAAAATCAGTGCAACTTCTAAAGCAGAATTTGTAAATGAAAACAGCGTCATCGACACAACTAAATTCGAATTCGGCCGTTACTATAAATTTGATATCGCTGCAACTATCAAAACAACTGTTAAAGATGGTATCGATATCGAAAATACAGCAAGCCAAATCGTTCACGTATACGATCCATACAACAAGACTGTTGAAAAACCAGAAAAACCAACGCAAAAACGTGTTGTGAATATTCCAGTTTCTGTGGACTTCAACTTCACGAAGAAACTTGAAGGTCGTACGTTGAAAGACCAAGAATTCACCTTTGTATTGAAAGATGCAGAAGGTACTGAAATCGAAACTGTGAAGAACGATGCTGACGGAAACGTGAAATTCAAATCACTTGAATTCACTAAAGATCAAAGTGGGAACTCACAAATATACAATCGAAGAGGCTGCTGGATCTGACGCAACTGTTACTTACGATACAATGAAAGCTGAAGTAACAATTACAGTGAACTACGATGGAACTGCTAAAGTTCTTAAACGAACAGTTTCAGAAATCGAAGATAAAGAGTTCAACAACACTGTAACTCCTCCAGAAACTCCAGAGTTCAAACCAGAGAAATTCATCGTAAACAAAGAAAAATTCGATATAACTGGCGATAAACTAGTGGATGACGATAAAGAGTTAACAGATAAAGTTGCAGATACAAATGCGAACCCATATGTTGATGATGCAAGCAACAACGAAGCAGAAAACTTAAATACGAAGACTGTTAAACGTGGCGATAAATTAGTGTACCAAGTATGGTTAGACACAACTAAATTTGATGCAGCAAACAAAGACTACATCCAATCAGTTGGTATTACTGACGATTACGATGAAGCTAAATTAACAGTGGAAGCTGCAAACGTGAAAAGCTTATGACAGCGTAACAGGTGAAGATGTAACTGATAAATTCGACATCACAGTTGAAGATGGCGTTGTAAAAGCAACATCTAAAGCTTCATTACAAAAATCTTTAGGCGATGCAGAAGATACTCAAGTATTAGATACAACTAAATTTGCATTCGGTCGCTACTATAAATTTGATATCGTAGCAACAGTGAAAGAAGATGTAACACCTGGTGCTGATATTGAAAATACTGCGGTTCAAGTAGTAAACCAATACGACCCAACATCTAAGACTGTTAAGACTCCAGAAAAACCAACTCAAAAACGTGTTGTAAACATTCCAGTTGAAGTAGAATTTAACTTCACTAAGAAATTACAAGGTCGTGAGTTGAAAGAAGAAGAGTTCAGCTTCGTATTGAAAGATGCAGAAGGTACTGAAATCGAAACAGTGAAGAACGATAAAGACGGAAACGTTAAGTTCAAAGCTTTAGCATTCAACAAAAACCAAGCTGGAACATACAAATACACTATCGAAGAGGTCGCTGGATCTGACGCAACAGTTACTTACGATAAGATGAAAGCTGAAGTTACTGTTGAAGTGAAATATGACGGAACTGCTAAAGCATTAATCACAAAACTAACAGATGCTCCAGATAAAGAGTTCAACAACGTAGTAACTCCTCCAAATGCTCCAAACTTCAAACCAGAGAAGTTCATTTTAACTGAAGAAAAATATGACATCACTGGCGACAAGTTAATGAATGACGACGATGAGTTAACAGATGAAGTTGCGGATACAAACGCAAATCCATATGCTGATAAGACTACAAACAACGAAGCAGAAAACTTAAATACGAAGACTGTTAAACGTGGTTCTAAAGTGGTTTACCAAGTATGGTTAGACACAAACAACTTCACTGAAAAACAAAACATCCAATCAGTTGGTATTACTGATGATTACGATGAAGCGAAATTAACAGTGGATGCTGCAAATGTTAAAGCTTACGACAGCAAGACTGGTGCAGATGTAACTGATTTATTCGACATCACTGTAAACAATGGTGTAATCACTGCAACATCTAAAGCTTCATTACAAAAATCTTTAGGCGATGCAGAAGATACTCAAGTATTAGACACAACTAAATTCGCATTCGGACGTTACTATAAATTTGATATTGTCGCGACTGTAAAAGAAGACGTAACTGGTGGGGCAGATATCGAAAATACTGCAACACAAATCGTTCACCAATACGATCCAACAAGCAAATCAGTTGTAACTCCTGAAAAACCAACTCAAAAACGTGTTATCAACGTTCCAATCGAAGTAGAATTTAACTTCACTAAGAAACTTGAAGGCCGTGAGTTGAAAGAAAATGAGTTTACATTTGTATTGAAAGATGCCAAAGGAACTGAAATCGAGACTGTGAAGAACGATGTAGACGGAAACGTTAAGTTCAAAGCAATCGAGTACAACAAAGATCAAGCGGGTACTTACAAGTACACTATCGAAGAAGTAGCTGGAACAGACGGAACAGTGACTTACGATAAGATGAAAGCTGAAGTAACTGTTGAAGTGAAATATGACGGAACAGCTAAAGCGTTAATCACAAAGTGACAGATGCTCCTGATAAAGAGTTCAACAACACAGTAACTCCTCCAGAAACTCCAGAATTCCAACCTAAGAAATTTGTTGTGAAAGATGAGAAATTCGACATTACTGGCGACAAGTTAGCAGATGACGATAAAGAGTTAACAGACGCTGTTACAGAAACAAATGCTAATCCATATGCGGACGGTACAGACAACAACGAAGCTGAAAACTTAAATACGAAGACTGTTAAACGTGGAGATAAATTAGTTTACCAAGTATGGTTAGATACGAATAACTTCACTGAAAAACAAAACATCCAATCTGTTGGTATTACTGACGATTACGATGAAGCGAAATTAACAGTTGAAGCAGCGAACGTGAAAGCATACGACAGCAAGACTGGTGCAGATGTAACTGATTTATTCGACATCACAGTTGAAGATGGCGTCATTAAAGCAACATCTAAAGCTTCATTACAAAAATCTTTAGGAGATGCAGAAGATACTCAAGTACTTGATACTGAGAAATTCGCATTCGGTCGCTACTATAAATTTGATATCGTAGCAACAGTGAAAGAAGATGTGGCTGGCGGTTCACAAATCGAAAATACAGCAACACAAATCGTTCACCAATATGACCCAACGTCTAAGACAGTTAAGACTCCTGAAAAACCAACTGAAAAACGTGTCAACCAAGTTCCAATCGAAGTTGAATTTGACTTCACGAAGAAACTTGAAGGTCGCGAATTAGCAGCTGGCGAATTCAGCTTCGTATTGAAAGATGCAGAAGGTACTGAAATTGAAACTGTGAAGAATGACAAAGACGGTAAGATTAAATTCAGTAAGATTGAATTCAAGAAGGGTGACGAAGGAACTCATAAATACACTGTAGAAGAAGTAGCTGGAACAGATGCGACAGTAACTTACGATACAATGAAAGCTGAAATCTCTGTTGAAGTTTCTTACGATGGAACTGCTAAGATCCTTGTAACGAAAGTAACAGATGCAGCAGATAAAGAGTTCAACAACACAGTGACTCCTCCAGAAACACCTGAATTCCAACCTAAGAAATTCGTTGTGAAGGATGAGAAATTCGACACTACTGGCGACAAGTTAGTGGATGACGATGCTGAGTTGACAGATGCTGTAACAGATACGAAAGCAGATCCTTATGCGGATAAAGCTGACAACAACGAAGCTGAAAATATCAATACAACAACACTTAAGAAGGGTGACAAAGTGGTTTACCAAGTTTGGTTAGATACAACTAAATTTGACGCAAACAACAAAGATTACATCCAATCAGTAGGAATCACAGATAACTACGATGAAGAAAACTTAACGGTTGATGTGGCGAATATTAAAGCTTACGACAGCGTAACTGGTGAAGATGTAACTGCTAAATTCGACATCAAAGTTGAAAATGGCGTAATTACAGCAACTTCTAAAGCTGATTTAACGAAATCTTTAGGCGATGCTGAAGATACTAAAGTATTAGATACTACTAAATTCGCATTCGGTCGCTACTATAAATTTGATATTGTTGCGACAATCAAAGAAACTGCTAAAGATGGCGTAGATATCGAAAATACTGCGAGTCAAACAGTTCACCAATACGATCCAACTAAGAAATCAGTTGAAAAACCAGAAAAACCAACTGAAACTCGTGTTGTTAACATCCCAACAAAAGTGGAATTCGAATTCACTAAGAGACTTGAAGGTCGTCCACTGAAAGATGGCGAATTCAGCTTTGTACTTAAAGACAAAGATGGAAATGTCATCGAAACAGTAACAAACGATGCCGACGGTAAGATTAAATTCTCTGCCTTAACATTCAAGAGAGGCGAAGAAGGAGTTTACACTTACACTGTTGAAGAAGTGAAAGGAACAGAAGAAGGCGTAACTTACGATACAATGGTTGCGACTGTCACTGTAACTGTAGCGAAAGACGGTAAAGTATTAACGGCTGTGGCTGGATTACCAGAAGATACTGAGTTCAATAACACAGTAACTCCTCCAAACACACCAAATACACCTCCTCAAACACCTCCAACTCCAGGTAAACCAGAATTACCTAACACAGGTGTGGAAGACTTATCAGCAGTCTTCAATGCAGCAAGCATGTCACTCCTTGCAGGTTTAGGATTACTTGCGACTGGCAAGAAAAAAGAGGACGAAGAAGAATAATCTCACCTAGGTGATCACTTCTAAAGTTTGACGAAAAGCCCCGAGAGCAATCTCGGGGCTTTTTTGTGCATAAAAAACGCTACAAAACAATGTTTGTAGCGCGGTCTATGTTGTAAGCCGCGTCGTGGTCGTCTAGAATTTGGAAAAGACAGAACGAATTAAGAGACATTGTCAAGAAAGGTGTTGCCGATACCGTTTTGAGAGGTAAAGGAACAAACGTTCTGATTAACAATCTTAGGAAAGAATTTGATGTCTCGTATGGATACGCTAGACGGTTAGCAGTAACGGAATCAGCAAGGGTATACTCAGAGGCGCAGAGTGCCAACTATGAGGCTAATGGCGTCGAATGGTATGAAGTCATGACCGAATTAAAAGCGTGTCAGATTTGCCAGCCGTTCAACAGGAGGATATTTAAAGTATCTGAGTTGGTTCCAGCATTGAACGCACCACCATTTCATCCCAACTGTCGATGCACGACGGTTCCGCATTTTTTGATAGATTTAAAGCGTGTAGGTAGAGATGAAGAGTTTTTACATGCTGATATGAATAATAAAAACCAATCTAGCAAGTATATTGCGAAAGATAAAGAAAAGATGTATGATCAAGATACAAGGGAAACTAAAGCAAGATTCTATAGCGGGCAACTGTTGTCTAATATTTCGAAAGCCGAGCCGAAAATTACAAGCGATATGCAACGGATTGCTGGAGAAAATCAATTGGCTGGTCTTGAATTTCGAAAGAAGACAGCTGAGTCGTTAGCTCGTAAAATTACAGCAGATAGCCAGGTTGAAAATATAAGCTCGGCTGAGGCTGCAAGTAAAATTAACGATGCTTTGAGGTACACAACCATTTTTGATCCCGACAATTTTACAGAAGAGTATTCCAAGATGAAGCAAAAACTTATTGCAGAGGGGTATCGAGTTGTAAAAGTAAAAAACACTTGGATAACAAATGGACCATATAAAGGCGTGAATACAGTTATTGAAAAAGATGGTATCAACTTTGAAATGCAGTATCATACTCAAGAAAGTTTTGATTTAAAGAATGGTCCGTTACATGAGTTGTACGAAAAACGTAGGCTATCCTCAACAACTAAAGCAGAGAGACATAAACTTGATGCTGAAATGGTAAAATTGAGTAAAACATTGAAAGTGCCGAAAAATATAGAAAGGGTGGAATAGTATGGAAACAAAATATTTTTTCATAAAAACAGAACATCCTCAAATTGTACGCTATAGTGAAGGTGAGACATCGGTATATAGCGTAGAAAAAGGTTGGACAGAAAACGAATCTTGGTATGTCCGTATATTTTTTGGTGACTTCACAGATTTTGAAGAAATTTCAGAAAGCGAGGCATTTGCTTATATTGATAGGATGGTGGTAGCATGATTGATATTGCCTTAGCTATCGCTAAAAAAGCACATGCAGGTCAAGTGGATAAAGCAGGTGTTGATTACATACAACATCCGCTATATGTAGCTAGCCAAGTCACGACTGAACAGGAAAAGGCTGCGGCTATACTGCACGATGTAATTGAAGATAGCGATGTAACTGCCGATGATTTGCTGATAGCTGGCTTGCCAAACGAAGTTGTTACGGCAATACAAATATTGACAAAGAAAAAAGGTCAAAGTTATCAAGAATATCTTGAAAAAGTTAAATCAAATAATTTAGCAAGAGTTGTAAAACTTGCAGACTTGAAACATAACTCAGATTTATCACGTTTAAAATCTGTTTCTGATACAGACCGCGAGCGTGTTGAAAAGTATAAAAAAGCAATTTATTACTTAAGCACCTAGAGAAATCTAAGTGCTTTTTTCGTGCTTATAAACTTTTAAAATAAAACTTAACCGTATGGAATGGGACTGACCCCAAAAAGTGAGAATTTAATAAAAAAACACCCTAGGGCTACCGTCTCCGGTATTCAACCGGAGACAGGTAGTCAATTTTTGTTGGATTCTATTTTTCATTATAATATTTGATGTAATTTTTCTACAATTTGAATTACAATAGAAGATGAAGTTATTACTTCATCTTTTTATGTAAAAAGCTTCGCACTTTAGCGAAGAATGGAAGCTTTCGATGGGCGCATTATCTGCGGGAGTCCCCTTACGGGACATACTGCGGATAATGCCTTTTTCTTTACATAGATTGTAGTATTCAGCGGAAGTATAAACGCTGCCTTGATCACTATGTAGTAGAACATCCTTAGGTAAGTCAATTTGATTTAAAGTATCCAATACAAACTTAGTATCTTGTTTTGAACCAATTGTATACGCAAGGATTTCTCCATTATGTAAATCCATAATGGAAGATAAATATAATCGTTTAGGACCGAAAGGTAAATATGTGATATCAGTAGTCAACTTTTGCATAGGTTTGTCCGCTGTAAAATCCCTATTCAGAGCATTGCCAGTGATTGAGAAAGGTTTACCTATTTTGATAGCTTTTTTCGGTTTCACGGCACAATTCCAACCATTTTTCTGCATAATCCGCTGCACAACCTTATGGTTAATAATCTGATTTAATTCCTTCTGAATCAAATACTTAATCTTTCTGTACCCATAAATAAATTTGTTTTTCTTACAAATTTTACCAATAGTTTTTCTCGATAACGGTTGGAGAAAAGTCTTTCTTTTTTTCCATCGGTAGTAAGTAGATATGGGTACATTAAGGCAAAAACAGATTAAATGAACTGTATATTTACATTTCAATTCTTCCACTAACTTTACAACTGCTTGAGGCGACACTTCCTTTCCAATTCCTTGTATTTTTTTAATATTTCTAATTCAACTTCTTTTCTTTGTAATTCTAATTTTTAATTGATCGATTTCTGAAAGTTCAGCTATTCCTTTATTATAGGAATATTGTTTCCCCACCTGTTGGTGGAAACGATGAGTTTCTCCATTTTTATACCATCTAAACCATGTTTTTACTTGAGTTTCATTTTTAATGTTTAACTCCTGCATCACTTGTTTTGTAGTATATCCCTGTAATTTCATTTCTACGGCTTTATTCTTTGTATCGACAGAATAAGCCACACGTTTTTTTGCCATAAAAATACACCTCCATGAGCATTTGATAATATTGTATCAAATCCAACTTGGAGGTGTTTTTATTTAATTCTCATTTACGGGGGTCAGTGCCGAATCCCGTACGGTTTTTTTGTTGTCCAAACTTTGATGACGTTAAAAGCTAAGGACATCAGTCCACTCGGACTTAAAAAGGAGGGCCTAAAATGGCAGAAGAAGTAAAAGAAGATGTATTGGAAATCGAAAAGGAAACAGTCGACAATTCTGAAACGGTTGAAGATACACCGAAAACATTCACGCAAAGCGAAGTTGATGAGCTAATCAAAAAACGCTTAGCTAAGCAAGAAAAGTCATTCGATAAACGAATGCAAGAAAAACTTGATGAAGCCGAAAAGTTACGTGCGATGAACGAAAACCAAAAAAAGGTGTTGCCGATACCGTTTTGAGAGGTAAAGGAACAAACGTTCTGATTAACAATCTTAGGAAAGAATTTGATGTCTCGTATGGCTACGCTAGACGGTTAGCAGTAACGGAATCAGCAAGGGTATACTCAGAGGCGCAGAGTGCCAACTATGAGGCTAATGGCGTCGAATGGTTTGAAGTCATGACCGAATTAAAAGCGTGTCAGATTTGCCAGCCGTTCAACAGGAGGATATTTAAAGTATCTGAGTTGGTTCCAGCATTGAACGCACCACCATTTCATCCCAACTGTCGATGCACGACGGTTCCGCATTTTAGGAAAGATTCAAAGCGATTAGGTAGAGATGAAGAGTTTTTACATGCTGAAATGGACTTAATGGCTAAGCAACGCGCTTTCGTAGTAGGAAATGATGTCAGAGTTAAAACAAAGAAATTGAATGGAACGGATCTTGATTTTTGGGTGCAAGATAACACCAAGAAAATGAGAGATACTGTTTTCAATGTCCAATCAAGCCTTAAGGAATTAAATGATTTTTCAATCCCAACAGTTGTTTTTCTGAAAAAATCAAGGCTTCCTGGTTTTGATGGGTATGATTACAAACAGGATATTCTATTTGTGAGTGATGCTCTTCATTCGGAAATAGAATTTGCTAAAGTTCTATCTGATAATTATTTTGCTGCTCAAAACATTAAAGATACCATGGTTCATGAACTAACGCATAAAAAACATTGGGATTCTGCTAAAGCATTTTGCAAAGCCAACAAAAAGCGGTATAATAGTGTCGAACAAGCAATGGCTGAGTTGAACTCAAATTTATTTACTTACGTAAAACAACAACAAGCTATAGATCGCAGTTACTTGAAAAATATTAGCTTGAATGCGTACAACGCCTTTATGTATCACAACAATATCAATGAACTTGTTGCAGAAGTTGGGGTTATTGGAGACGATGTAATTGATAAGATATTACTAGAAAAGGTAAAGGAGGTATTGAGATGGAAGTAATGGCTGTTCCAAACAAAGAATTGTTAATTTTTTATAATCAAATTGACGAGTGGGTTGACCGAGTTTATCCAGATCAAGATAAGCCTCTTGTATCTTTTAAACAAGGTACTCCTAAGTCTATTTTGGATTTGTTCGATACTATTAAATCTAAAATTGGTTTTGATTACGCAGTATAGTATAAAACATTAAGCACCTAGAGAAATCTAAGTGCTTTTTTTGTGCTCAGAAATGAGCGAGAAATGAAATATCGTAAAAAACCAGTAGTGATTGAGGCTGTACAGTTTAAAGATAATGGTAATGTATGGTATAAAGAACAATCCTGTAAATGTTGTTGTTGCATGGAATGTTACTGAAGAAGGTGCCCATCTTACGTCTACTTATATCAAGGAGGTTTCTGATGAAGATAGAAGAGTTTGATACAGTCATTTTAAAAAATGGCCAATCTGCAGCAGTTGTAGAAAAGCTAAGCGAAGATACTTTTATTGCTGATATAGGCGATTCACCCAAAGATTGGGATACCATAACAATTACAATCAATGAAATAGAAAAAGTAGCACCTAGAGAAATCTAAGTGCTTTTTTCGTGCTCAGAAAGGAGTTAGAAATGAAATATCGTAAAAAACCAGTAGTGATTGAGGCTGTACAGTTTAAAGATACGGAAGAATCAATTTTGGAGTTATCAGAATTAGGATTAGATCCAGTACGAATTGACTATGCTGATTTAAGCAATCCGCTTTTAAAAATTGAAACGCTTGGAGGCTTGATGATTGCAACAGAAGGTGACTACATTATCAAAGGTGTGCAAGGTGAATTTTATCCATGCAAACATGACATCTTTAAAGAAACATACGAAAAAGTAGAGGAGTAAAAGATGTTTATTTGGGATTGGGTTATATATGAAGGTGATGGCGTAATTGCTAAAGCTGGTGATATATTCGTAATGAATGTTCCAGGTTCTCCTTACGGTCACACAGGGCTAGTAATCGAAGATTCAGACGGCTATACTCTGAAGACAATTGAACAGAATATTGACGGGAATTGGGACTTCCTCGAAGTTGGCGGTCCAGCTCGTTACAATTCACGATCATACGCAGGAATGGTCGGTTATATCCGTTTCCCTTACGGAGAAGAAACTCCGCAAGTAAAAGAGGGTTGGGTAAAAGATGATGCAGGCTGGTGGTATCGAAACCAGGATGGGTCTTATCCTAAAAAACAATGGAAGAAGATTGATGATAACTGGTTCAGATTTGATTCAAATGGATATATTCTTGAGAATACTTGGTTCAAGGATGATGAAGGGTATTGGTACTGGTTAAAACCAGGAGGATACATGGCTATTGGATGGCAATTCATCAATGGCAAATGGTATTTCTTTAATGGTGTCGGAGAGATGAAGACTGGTTGATTCGTTACTTTGATAAATGGTACTATTGTACAAACGAAAATGGGGACATGGTATCCAAGGAAGTACGCAAGATTGGTGATGCGTACTACTATTTCAACGGTAATGGAGAGATGTTAGAGAAAGCATCTGTTCGTGTTGATGAAAGTGGTGCGATTCACTTCGAAGAATAAAGATTGAGCCTACCTCTCGGGGTAGGTTTTATTTTTTTTGCATTTTTTCAAATTATTTTTTTAAAAAAGTGTTGATAGTATAGCACAAAAGTGCTATACTATAATTGTAAGGGAGATACCCTTAACAATAAAGAAAGGAGAAAAATATGAGACAAAAAAAGGTAAAGAAAAAACCACTCAAAAAGAAGAAAACAAAAGTAACGCTTAAAATCAACTTAGTATTCTTCACAATCGAGTGGGAAATTGAGTGGGCGAATAGCCTCACTCCTTTACCAAAATTGTATCATATAGTAATAGAAAATGAAAGTGAATTTCAAAATAACTAAACACGCATTTGACTGGAAAGCTTTTGTCGCATGGCTTATCTTTATTGGCTTAATAGTATGGTTTATATTTAAGTAGGTGATTATATGAAAGTAGATACGGATAAAATTGAATGGCTCCTTAGTAATGTCACTCAATATCGAATTAATAAAGATACAGGAGTGAATTTATCTATTTTAGGAAGATTAGTCAGAGGTGAGCGTAAAATCGAAAATCTGACTATAAAAACAGGATGCTTGTTAACCGAGTATGCTGATCAGCTTCAAAAGCAGGACAATTGAAGACTAAAAAAAGCGGGCTAGTGATAGCTCGCTTTATTTGTACTCTTTTTGTACTCAATTTTATATTATCGTATGCTTTAGCAGGAAATGTAAATATTGATTTTACAGCGTTTTGCAACGATAGGAAACGTTGTGAAATGTAAAAAAACGTCGCCTAGGGGAGTCGAACCCCTGTTATGAGAACCGGAATCTCATGTGATATCCACTACACTAAGGCGACATTCTTTCCTAAGTGTATCTAATTTTCGGGAGTGGTGCAAGTTTGGGAAGAAATATTCAATTTTTTATTTTATTTTGAATGCGAATATTGTATAATCTTTATGTGAAGAAATTACTTTAATGGATAGTTTCCGAGAAAACGGCAGTTATTCCTATGTTTGTGTGAAATTAGATACAACAGTATCATTATAAGGAGGATAAGAATGAAAAATTTTAAACGTTTCTTTTTTTACTTCACAGCAATCTTTCTAGCAGTTATTTCATTATTTTTAAATGCTGGACAAACTAAAACAGAGGCTGCAGTTGTTGACAATGTGTTAACGAATGTTTCGCTGCAAAATAGCCAAGGCGGACCATTAACAAACGGTGTGGGCTCTTGGGAAAACTTCCAAATGAATGCAGATTTCGCGTTCAATAACGGAGAGGTGCAACCAGGAGATACAGCGACGGTTCAATTACCACAAGAATTGATGTTCGTTGGGAAAACATTTGAGATTCGCGACGGAAACGGGCAAGTGGTAGCTAACGCAACAATCGACTCTACAAGCAAACAAGCGGTATTGACATTTACAAACTATGTCACAGAACGTGCAAGCTTTACAGGGAACTTCAATATGACAGTTCGTGTTGACCATAACGTCGTTCGTACAGCACAACAAATTCCATTAACTGTAACGGTGAACCGCACTCCAATGAATGCAGGGGTCGTAAACTATACAGGGATTGCCGGAATGGAACCGCAAGACTTTGCAAAATCAGGTTGGCAAGATCCAAACGATGATAGCAAATTACACTACATCATTTATTTCAACCAAAACTACCTTAACTTCTCAAATGTAGTGATTAGCGATACGATTCAATTTGAGAATGCAACGATCAACAAACAAAGCTTCAAAGTATTGTCTGGTATTTGGTATACAGATCCGTCTGATAACTCAATCCGTTTAGGATATCAAGAGGATGTGACAGCAAGTTATAGTCCACAATTCTCAGCAGACGGTAAATCATTTACATTGAACTTACAACCATTTAATCCAAACCGTGGTTACTATGTAAAATACGACGTGGATTTAGTTGGTGCGCCTGACAATGGTACAACATTAAATAATAACGCTAGATTTGAAGATGCAAATGGTTATAATTCAGTAGCGGATGCAGAAATCGTTTATCAAGCAAACGGTGGTAGCGCACAGAGCAACATCTTCACTGTTGAATTAACGAAGAAATCTGAAACTGGTGAAAAATTACAAGGTGCAGAATTCGGACTTTACTTCGAAGGTACGTTAGTAAAATCAGCAACTTCAGATGCGAACGGTGTCGTAACATTCGATGGTTTAATCAAGCCAAAATACACAATCAAAGAAACAAAAGCGCCAGCAGGATATGTTCTTTCTGAAGAAGAAATTGCAATCAACTCTGCAGACGCAACGGATCATGTGATTCGAAAGGATGTTGTGAAACAAAGCTGAAACAACAACTACTACGACAACTACTACGACAACTACTACGACAACTACAACAACAACTACTACTACAGAAGAAACGACTACTTCAGTAACAACAGAAGAGACTACGACAGAAGGATCAACTTCTGAAACAACAGAAGCTCCAACAGTCACAACTTCAACAACGGAAGAACTTCCTAATACAGGAGTGGCTTCAAATGGATTACTTTCAGTAGTAGCTGTAGCGTTAAGTGGTATTGCAGCTGCAATGCTCGTTATCAAACGTAAAAACGCATAAATCTAACAAATCCTAAGGTCGGAAGAAATTCCGGCCTTTTTTTGTGCGTAAAAGAGAGCAAAAAAAGTATAAGAA
>BNJU01000681.1_pt1 | contig 153410 bp, 234 predicted proteins | sample 8539281 | NCBI WGS metagenome assembly BNJU01 (sample SAMD00202456, study PRJDB9452) | human saliva metagenome | isolation source: human saliva | place: Japan
GAAGGAGGCTATCCCTTTTCTATAAGATTTTTTTCACCCCAGTTGAACTGGGATGATCATGCCTATTCGGCGACTAATAAAACTTCAATCAAACGGGAAGAGGGATTCTCGTCGCGTCTGCAGCGCTCGAGAACTGCAGTTTTACGTGCCTTTTTATTCACTGCGGCGTTCCTTCTCACGCGTCACGCGTAACGAAGCCTGGGCCTTCTGAGTGCAGGGCGCAGCTCTGCGTCCATCTTCTGCAACCGTACGTAGATGCCGTGATGGATCGCACCTGCCTGATCGACACCGCCGCCGGCTACGTTAGCCGACATCATATTATCGACAGTTTCAACGCCCAGCGGCCACGCAATCGGGCCCAGTCGTAGCGTCTTTGCGCCGAAAAAGATTTCGCCATCTCACGCTATTGATGGTAACCCTGTTGTCCTGGGAACGAGGCGACGACGTGGCAACTGAGGTCTATGGCGACCCGTTCCGTAGTAAGTGACTGTTACTGAACAGATTCTCCCGAGTACAAAAAACTCTGAAGAATATCAAACTTGCGTTCAGCTTCTGTGCTATGTGGGATGCTCCGGACCGCGTAGAGCTGAGCTGGTGAAAATCTGTGCGCTGAGACTGTTCTTTCGAAGCATGCCCACCGCGTTCACTGAGCGACAGGGAGCGATCGAGCATCTGGCCGGCTGCTGGTCAGCGCCTTGGCGCCGGCGACGGGCAGGGTCTTATCCACGGCTTTTCCAGAACTTTACCTTTCTTGCATTGATGACGATGATGTGAAGTCGCCGGTACTGGCATGCGGCGTAGATGGCTTGGTTTTTTCAGCGCAGGAACCGGCGATCTCCGTTGAAGATGTCCGACCGTCTGTCTTCGCATCTACGACATACCACTCTATACTCAATATCGGCAGCCAGCGGCAACTGTGTTTTCAATGTAATTTCTCAGAGCAAGAGTTTTCAATGTTGGTTGATGCGGCGCATCACGCTTCCGCCATTGATACATGAAAAAATATCATTATCGTCGCTATTCAAGAAATTCTTTACACGAATAAGAAATCTCTTTCCATAGCACGCTTTACTTTTTCTGCCATCCGCTTACTTCTCTTATTTTTCGGTACGGGAAACATGCCGCAAATACGTATACCCATTTTCAGCGAACGGCGAAGATGAGATCCTCGTGGAGGGCATCGCAGACGGCCCAGGACTACCTGAAGGAATGGCGAGGAAAGAAGCCGCTCCTTAGGAGTGGCGGCAGACCGCACGCCGCAGCTTCCTCGCATGAAGATGCCGCCGCCCTGCACAAGGCGGTGCGCCGCTTCACTTACAGTGTACAGCGCCGCGCTGTCCTGCTGAATGCGCGCTGTAGGCTGCTGGTAACCGCGGTTGATGTTCGACCACGCTGCGTGCAGCGAATTGCTGGGATTTCGCGAACTCATCGATGACCATCTTGTTTGCAGAAAAGATAATGAGTGCCGCACCGCTGTCCGTAGAATGTATACGCCCGGACAGAAAGGCAAGAGTGGTCAGGATGTTTTCGGGAGTCCCAAAACTTCGTATGAAGTGCGTGTCGCATGCTGCCCGCAAAGTCAACACCGAGGCGCGATATCGATCAGAGGAGGCCGTATCTTCTTTCCGGTCTTTACCCGTGCCTTGCCCGAACGTGATCCAGTCCTCCGCAGAAAGACTGTAGCCCGTCGGGTTATGCGCAGGTGTGTTGAGGATGACGAGCAGGTTTGCTTTTGCAAAGAGCATCGACGCCGCGAAAAACGCCCCGAGGTCAGGTTAAGGCTTCGTCGGAACAGCGTGGTGGTCGTGACGAGGTCAAGTTCTGACAGACGATGCCAGCACCTCAGAACCAGTCCGAGGAGCAATTGACGTCGCCTTGTCGTAGTCGTCGACGGCGGTGCGCAGAGCTCAACGCACCTGCCGCTGCGGTGACAGCGCGCGATAGCTCGGTGACGCTTGCGCCGTGAATGTAATATCAATCGCCGCCTGAGACACCCCAAAGCCCAGATCGGCGAAGGAGTATAGTCTCGATGGGGAGGAGCGGGCGACGCGCTCGACCGTCGGCAGGTGTGCGCAGCTTCACCGCTGTCGTCCATGACGGCACCGATCGCGCGACAACGCGCTCTCACCGTGCGTTTCCGCGTGATTGGTGGCGCGGCATGCCGCATTGGCGCCGAAGACGTCCTTCAGGCGGCGGCGCGATGCCGCGTGATGCTGCCATTGAATTGCCATGTTATATGCTCTCCTTTTCGATGGAAAGTACGGATCATCGTCTCCTGCAGGGTATAGGGCGTCGTTGATCCCGCTGTCGTAGCGTAATATGATGATAGCGCACTCCCTTATGTCCACAAGCCGCACAGGTGCATACATCAGATTTCATGCCCTGTCTGGAAGAACTTGTCGCGGGATGTGGCTGACAAAGGTCCTGTCGCCTTGATGAGCAGGACATCTCGGCAAGTTATTAACTGGAGGTTGATGCCCATTGAGAGTGCCCGAACATGCGAGGCACACGATTGCTGAGCATACCGCCCTGACATTAATGAGGATCTTCAGCGACATCACTGTCAATGGATGCCAATTCAGATGCGTAACGTTTGCGTCCTTCGCGACAACGCGCGCGCTCGGCGCCAATGGATGCACGAAAGAATGGCCTGGTTACATTGAGTCGGCACTGCGGAGGCTCTACGACTGGTATCCACGTCGATGTTCGCACGGCGAGGGCGAGAATATCTTGCAACGCCCGGACGTTGGCACACCGAGCACCGTGATCTTTGAAGACGCTCATCGTGTGCGACACCGCGAATGACAGCGTACCTTCTCTCACTGCATATTCCCCTAATGATGATGTAAGGTCTTCGGGTTCTATGCGTCGAACGAACGTGGATGGGATGCCGTATTGTCCCATCTCCACTGAGCGTGGCCGACAACGCCCGTGCCAGCACGTGCGCATTCAAGCATCTCGTTGTGGTGGTAACTTCAGTAAGGCGCGCGCCCTGGTAATGCGCGCGGTCGGTGAGTAGATTCCATCGTCCGTAGATCTGCAAACGCCGCGATTGCGCCCGCGCGACTCGCTTACGCGTAGGTCTGACCCACCGCGTCCAAGCGTCACTGGCCGTTGTCGACATCTGTACCTGGAAAGCCGCGATAAAATGACATAATGTTAGTTCTTTTCAAGCCTCGCAATATCGTTTTGGTCGACCTAGGCGCCCTTGGTATGCGCATGATCTGTGTGCATTCTGCTACGCCACCGGTGGTGAGATGGCGGCGGCGTCCGGTTACCGGAATGCCATCGCAGGAAAGACGAGACCTGCTCTGCCGCGAGTATATCCATCTCGCGTGTACTGATAGGGGCTTCACCGTTTCGCCAGCCAGCGCGATGAGATCATCCGTCGCACGCCGTCGGCAGATACCATGACAATGCGATCATCGGGGCTTTCACGCAATATGCGTCGCTACGTTCTGATCTTCCCGGGTAGCCACCGAACTTCCGCCAAACTTCTACTATTACACGACATACACTGTCATGGATTGCATACCTCACTGGCGGTGGAATTCTCAACGCATTATACGCCAAATGCGCCGTATTTCATCAACCCTTTGATGTAGAAGTGATGCGCGGCACCTGCACACACACAATTGATGAGAATAGGGGCATCACAGCACAATCACAGTGATACAGGAAGTGTGGTGCATCGGTCCCACCGTCGCGTACGGTAACTGGGAAGATCAGCTATGGTCATACACTGCGCCACTGTGGCATCGCGAGAGAGAGGAGGCGATGCTGCGATTCCGCACGAAGTAATTCGAAGCGAAAGAAATTACGAAGCATGCAGCGCAGAGCTGCTTGCCGATGTGAAATCGAATCAAAGAACGTATGGGCATTGATCGTAGACGATACCGTCGGGCCGATCTCCCTCGTCTCGCAGAATCTACGAGCAGACGCTGCATAATATTCTGGAGTATTCGCAATAACCATCTGGAGGATATACAAGCACCCGGCAGACCTTGAAAATGCCCGCACCTGTGCGCTACGGGAACTGGAGACCAATCATGCAGGATAACTACACCCGCGAGATCCTAATGAAACAAAGTTAACGCATCAAAGACGATCTTTTAGCCGCGCAGCACCTGTACGCGCATCCGCGTGCCTATCTGCTGCTTGCAGGACAGCCGGAGCAGGGAAACGAAACTGGCAGACATCTGTGCACGCAGCACATGGCGGAAAGTATCATCTTTATTTCGAGCGATGACCACCGCAGGTATCACCCTCGTTTCACTGAGCTGCAAGCACAGTACTGCGATGATGCCGTCCCATCACACAGCAGATCGCGGGGAAGATGACGGAGGCTCTGATCGACGATTCACGAGCCCGTCGCGGTATCATCTCGGTCATTGAAGTTGCACACTGCGGACGACCGAGGTGGTGCCAGCTGCGACGCATGGATCTTCTGGCCCGTCACGTGGATACGATGTCTCAAATGCGATCCTCGTGCGTCCCGGCGTAAATCATATCTCAGCACACTGAAAGCGCTATCGGCCGATGGAGGAGGCAGGCTACCCGCGCATGACGCCAAGGAAACATCGGCGACCGTGCGTTGTGCGCCTTCCTCGTCGACAACTCCGCATACGCCTTCTACGAGCAGGACGCTAAGACATCCGCGCCCATAACCGCGCAGGAGAACGTCTCTCATGACAAGGAGAAACGCTATTTCGCGATCCGTCTGATCTTCGCAGGAGTCGCGCGAGACCCGACGAGCCGCGAGAAGACAGATATTGGAGGCGACTATGCAACGGGCGTTGGTCGATCGAAGGTCGAGGAGACCCATGCTTAGCAAGCTCCTTCCACAGAGTGAGCAAGAGGAAAAAGTGACATCGAACAGGAAAATAAACAGGAGGGATTTTCATGTATCGGAATATCTTTTGTTCACAGTAACTGATGCTGCTCTCATGAGCAGCGCGCCAACTACGCCACGTGACATGACACGAGGATGCGTCAACAGGTGATTTCCGGCAATGATCACGACGTAAGAAGTATCTACGCGAACCGATGGAGAGAAGACACGAAAAATAGGAAATTATCCATCCTATTTGGTAAATTATTGCGGCAGGGGTTTGTCATCACCTTGTTTCATTATTGGCGGTAAAACGAATCCACTCGTTCAGGCCGTGAGACACGAGCGACAGTGACTGGTTATGCCATCCGAGGCACGTGTTGGAATGAAAATTGCTGACGTACTGGAAGATCTAGCTTGAGGTGCGTCCTGGCAGCAGATAAAAATATGCGAAGGATTACATGTACGCCGTTTGGGGCGCTCCTTTCTCCCTTTCCGCAAGTGGCGAGTGAGGGCATTCGCTTTGTTGTTTTCACGACGGATCAGAATGGCGTTGTTCAGAAAGCTCATTGGCGATAAATACGGTGACGTATAAAACAGCAGAGAAAAGAATTGCCTGTTCCAGCTCCCGCCGGGGCCACTCCCCATGGCAGCTGAAACAAGCAGCTTTCATATTGTTAGTGCTGGCTACGAAAATAAGAGCAGCCGAACAAAAGCGACCACCCTTCAAAGCCAATCCCAGATGTGCACGCATCGGTGATCGAGAGGTGTATCGCTCTTTTCTATACGTAGTCAGCATATGCGGGAGGATGCAGCCGCTCTACCTGACCAATGGTCCGATCTGGCAGAGTGAATAGGCTCTACTCACAAAAGCAGGTAAAATGGTAGCAGTACTGTCGATTGAATGTCTCTTTCCGATGTCTGTTTCGCTGTTGCTGTTATTCGTTGTGAGGAGATGTACATAGCATCGAGATATTTCCGATATCTATAGCGTGACGTGTCTGCGAAATGCGGATATACGGACTTGCAGTGCGGATATTTTCCAGTGGCGATAAGCAGCGGTGCAAAAAGCATTCGGATTTATGGACAAACGCACGGTGGATCGCCCTCGACCACGTCAATTGCAGATCAACATTATCACTTTGTCGCCGGCTGCTATGACAGCTAATCGTTGCTGCCATTGGGCGATACGAAATCTAAACTACCCTCGGCCTCGTGATGATTGATGGGTTCCTATCAACAGTTCGCTGTAAGCACACTGGTGCTTATAAATAATAATGTTAATGCCACCTAATGATGCAATTGATTCACTGTATGGAAACGATGGCGTCGATTGCCGAGAATCTGGAGATCATAAGAGCTCTCCGAGGGGTACATTCGGTTTCCACGAAATATCAACAACAGATTCTACCACCTTTTATTGATGGGCGCTCGAGTTGAGCATGACTCAGGCCCTTGTTCTGGGCTATTATCATCGACACAGATGACGTAAAAGATGTGGAGCTCACGACTTTGCTCAGCTGGAACGAGATATAAACGAAAGGACATGTCTTATGGATGGGACGAAATCAAGGTATTTTACGACGCTCTCCTCAAGGATATGGAGCTACCACACGGCGAGAAAGATAAATCGCTACAGAGAAGGAGGTATCACGATGGCAGCTCCAGTGATAATCTCGACATAGATGCCATAGCGCAGTGCCAATAGCAGCCGGTGCCAGATGCTGACGACGATGGGCAAGACGGTGGGACTCCAGTCTATAAATGCTGAGGCTGTCGCAGATGATTGATCTGGATGAATAATGATCCTAGGAAATCGTGCGACGATGATGGAACGTAATTTCCCAGATAGCAGATGCGTTGATTACCTCTCTTCATGGGCAGCTGATAGGTCAGTTATACCTGGATTTCGGTGTCTGTGCTCGGCTATGCGAATCGGTATGTATTCAGATGCTCGTGATTATGGAATTTTACTAAGTGCAGAGCTGACCTCAGTCACAACACGATTTCGATTCTGTGTGCGCAGCGAAAGGATGGAGTGGCGTTATTCGATGCATCGACGTTAAGCATGGTTTACGATGAGACTGTCTGTTGTAGGAGGAAAGCCTACACGAAGGAACAAAGAATTGTTGTTGGCACATGGTGCGGAGAGTCATTTATACGTGGTTCAATCCAAAAACCGGAAATATGGAGGAAACCTATGAAAATGGCACTCGTACCGACGAGCTGTGATAGTTCATACTGCTGAGTCCTTTGTACTTCATTATGCTATGGCGGCATGTGAGACAATTTGATGAAGGGTCAACCTATCACGGAAAAATAGGATGTCCGTCCGTACGTCTGAACGAAGAAAACTTCTGTCACACAAGAGATCCCAGTCACTGTTTCTAGCGTTTGGGGATCTCTTGTAGTGCTGAGAATCAGTCGCCATGTCCCTCACACCAAGTCATAATTATAACATCTGCGGAGTCAGTATCCAAGAATCGGTTGGCTAGAGGATATTACAGGACGAGACCCAGGAGCCCAAAGAGGTTTGTCGTCCCTGCCGCGGAGCAACGAGGGAGGGAGAAATGGTATGATAGCGTTCAGTGTAGGGGGCTGCGGAGTGATTAACCTATTTACCAAAGATGCAAGACTTTCCACCATGCCGCGCCAAATGTGCCAGGCGAGATCAGCGTCGCGTAACGTCGTCATGATGAAAGCGTTCTTCCAACCATTCGCTCGTGCGAGGGCATGCAGCCTCCGCCAAAGTAGATCGCACGCCGTTGCCGCCAATGCGTGGTGGAGATCCGGCAGCATCGGGCGATGCCGAAAGACGATGGCGACCAAGCAAAGAGAGGATGCACCGACGCGCTGGACATCGACGGCAACGAGTCGCCGCATAGAGGGCACTGATTCGTGCTGTGACACCGGGCGAGAGCGTCGTGGATCATGTGTCAGCGCGCAGAAGAGCAGGACTGATTGAGGGCGTACAAGCAACGAAGCCGAGTCAGGAAATCGCCGCGCGCGCACCATTGACGTCCCGATGATGATGCCGATTTTGCGAGCAGCCGAAGGAGTGTCGTCGAAAGACTGACCCATCCAGAAGATTGCGTCCCGCCGCGCACCTCTCCTGGATGACATCCTGCCAGCTGATGATGTCGAGCATCGTAACATGTGAGCGCACTGCGCTCTGATGGCAGCGGGCGTCGCCGTCGATGATGCGTGAGACCGGAGCTCGCTCCAGGGTGCGAAGAGCAACGAAGGTGCCGGAAGCGACCCTTCACAAGGCTCATCGGACTACATTTCGGTAAGCTCGCCAGCACAGTGCCGAGACCCTTGGCGTCAGGGAATATGCGCGAGGCTGCGCGGCGACAGCTTCATCGCCGACGCGACGTGAGCAGGAGCGCGGGCGGGCCCGGCACGATTGCGGCGCTCGCCCAGCCCATCCACGTGACGAACGCCCAGCACGTCTTCTCTGCGAGCGCCACGCAGAGCGGGTTGCCCGCCATCGCGCATCGCAAACGCATCGTGCGGGTCACGGCGATCCGCATGTTGACGTGGGTACCGTGGTGCCGGCGATACGTGCGTGCGCTCACCAGTTGAGCCCGAGTGCCTCGCGCGGCGACGCACGATTGGATTGAAGATTCCGCCGCCGCCTGCTGGCCGAAGAGGCGTCGCGGGCAGGAGTGCTCACAAGCTCGCTCCGTGACGCTGCGCATGGCCGAGCGACACGCGCGCTTTTGCCGATCGCTTCACAGAGTGGTGCGCGAGCGAGCGCGTGGCGCGAGTCCGTCTCTTTGGCGAAACGCGGGAATAGAGGAACGTGCGACGATCCGGCAGCCAGATCGTTATGTTTGCTGTAACCTGCGAGCGTCCGGACGCTTTTAGCAGAAGCCTGCCCATGCGTGAGAAGGAAATCGCGATGAAGGCCACCGCGCCGACGTGCGACGGCGGATGCAAGGACTAAAACCCAGCACTGTCGCGATAAAGACCGCAAGCAAATGCCGAGGCCGATGATGGTGACTCCGTCAGAGAATCTACGAGGAACCGCCAGGAGTGAGGTCCGGCGCCGATCGTGATGAGTGCATTTCTCTCTTCGATGATCGCGTATCACCCTACCGTAACATGAGTTCTCCGTCGCAGTCTCTTTTGCCGAAAGCTGTTTCCTGCGACGCCCATGGAAGCTGCGCAGACTTGCAGAGCACGCGTCCGAGGCCTTGCGAAGGGTGCTGTTTTGCGAGAGCTTGGACATTCACCGTAAAGGCAGCCCTTTCTGCAAATGAAGAAGACTCGCTAAAATATCCTCTGCCTCGCCGCATGCAGCGCCGAGAGTGCATAAAATCACCGCCGAAAGCGACGCCGCGCAGATGCGGTCGACGCACGACGGCGAATCCTCTCCTCATCGCTCGCGGGTCGACGGTGATCGTCGATCGAGGCGGTTTCTCGCTCCAGTTCATCGCCCTCTGCGCCTTCCCAGAAAGTTTCCTCGCGACGTTTCCGCGGGTCACTTTCCGCTGACACGGTGGCGGGACCGCGCGGCTCTCTTCCGGCTTTCTCGTGCGGTCTTGCGACACCCTGATTCATCAGTATGCTGTTTGATCAGGATATCGATGACGAAGAATATCACTAGCTCACCCGCACTTATTGCTCGTAGAGGCGGAGGCGGTCGACTCATCGGCTTGACCCGTTACGCGCTGATTGATGTTTTGAGATGCTTTGAGCCACGCGGTGTTTATGGTAGAATGGGCGTCAGGCTCTCTGACCTCTGGCAACAGGTGATGTTTTGCGCGGCGACGTTTGTATGGTCTGACTTTGTAATGTCCACTTTCATTTTACAATGAACAAGTTCTTCTCTACATGAGACATTTGCACGTACTTGCCAGAGAGATAGATAGCGGATGGAGCAGCATGATTCACGACAGTTCAAAGACAATTGTGCGCACGGGCGAGCTTTACAAAGGCGGCGCGTCTCAGCTGGCTCACACACCATCGATATCGGTACATTCCACGCTGCTGCGAGATGGAAAAAGCTTGTGGGGGTACCGCTGAGCAGTGCGGCGGCGCATGATCCTGACAAGCGCGGGCGAGCGCACCGTCCTTATGTGGACGAGGTGCTGCGCGGTGAAGAAAGATCAAAGCTTTTCAGCCGCGGCATTGCCGCCTATCGGGGGCACTCACGGTCGGTGCGCCCGGAGTCACGTCGCTCTGTTTTCCGTCTGCACTGCTCCAGCGTCTTCATGCACATACTGCGCGTAAGCGTCTGCGCCTGCAGTCATGCTCACCAGTGCGCGATGTTTGTTGCGGCACTCAGTGAAGGGCAGATCGATGCCGCTTCATGCGCTACGATTCAGGAAAGAGATGAGCAAAGGTCTCGCATTCTGGATGTTTGAGAAACCATCCCGTGCATTTTCTACACCACTCGGTTGATGCGGCGTATGGCTGCAGCTCTGAGCTTTCGTGAGCGGGAAAGTGGAGATGCTGAGATGCCGCTGAGTCACAATGCCAGCGCCCGGGCAAAGATTTCGCCAGATGGTTGGATGATTGTCTGAGGAAACTGGGCGATCTCGATTTGGCGAATATGATTCGCTACGCGGAGCACACAGACGATCATCAGCTCTCGCTGAGAACTGCATGACATTTTCACTGCCGGAGTATGCGGTACGACAGCGCGTCGACGACTCGGTCGGTTGGCTGCAGCGCGAAGTCGGATCCGATGATCGCCTCGCGTCATACTACGGAGCCATCGGAATAACATGGCGCAGCCACTGCACTGATCTTTCCTCGATCCCTATGGAGGTAGAAGTGAATTCTCGGTGTGAGGCACCGCTGCGTTGCTGAGGAAGGATGCGGATGCGAAGCGATACGTCGCTGAGGAGACAGCACTTATAGACGTGCAGGCCTCGACAGACTGTTGGGCACGACGCGATCTCGTCGTCGTCGCAGCAGCCTCATCTGTTTTCGCTCCATTTACCATCGCGCACCTGCAGCGATCGGGCGCCCGGGCAGTTCCGCTATGTACGCCATGCGGAGCCGTGTGTGTCATGCTCGGAAACGGCGGAGTGAAAGCGATCCGAGATGCGGTGCGAGATGCCACGCATGCACCTTTCCCGGCACACGAGAGCGAGCCAGTGATCTGCTCTCCTCGGCTCGACACCCCCACGCGCCCGGATTTGCGTAGATCGGTAGCGCACGCTCTCCGGCGGAGACGGGCCGCATCGTGCGCTGTTTCGCTGCTGCGGACCGCTGGCAAAGGCGGACGGCATCCGACACGAGACCGCGAAGACTCATTGCCTCACTGCCGTCCAGAAAGATGGGCGGCTGGCGGCGTCAGGCTCAGCTGCCGCCGCCGATGAGTGACCACGGCAGGCGGTTGATCTCACACTGCAGGAAAGATGGCTGCAGCGCATGCTCGCGGTGTCACGCCGTGCGACTTCGTCGTACGCGCTCGTGCGCATGGATACTTCATGTCCGAGCGCAGCGACAATGCCGTGCGCTCATCCCGCAGGGCGAGGACTCACATCTTCGGCATGGAGGAGACTGCCGCCGCAGAGTCGGCTGCTCGCGGCAGAGGAACACCGCACGGCACATCTCCTCAGCTCACCGGTGCCCGCGTTTATGGCGATGGAGACGACGCCCGCCCTGCTGGCGGCGGAAGGAAGCTGAGGGTTGCCGTGCGTGTGCATCGCCGACCGGCGGCTTTCATGATGCCGTGTGCGGTACTGCGACATCCTGCCGCACTCGTGCGGGAGGCGCGGCCACGGATGGCGGTGAGGCGGGACGGACGCTTTCTCATCTCGGGTACAGTCCGCTAGCACGGTTGTCGCGACAAGGGCGCTGGATGCTGATTGATAATCGCGTGCGGCTGCAATGTATTGTGCGTGCGAGGCGCGAGTTCTGTCGAGGCGCCCTGCGCGCTGAGTACTGGTTGGTATCTGCTGCTGGTGTGTCTGCGGCGGTATGGCTGCACAGAGAGTACGGTGTGCCCGTGCTGTCCGCAGCCTGCCGCTCGGGGATGCGGGCTGACTGCTCGGCGGGCCGAGATCGCTGCGGCGCTTGGTTTGCCCTCAGAGCACATTTGCGGAGCAGACAGCGGGGATATCGTGCGGATAAGATCCTCATCATCGCCGATCCGATTGCTGCCGCAGCCGTGCTTATCTGCTTCGTTCATATGGGTTTTCTGCATGTGTCAGCGCAGCCTATGCGTGGGGAGAGAGACAGCAGTACTTTATCGGCGAGGCAGCCGATACCGACGTGCTCGTCTTTCCGTGGCTGCTGCAGACCTGCAGTTCTGTATGGAATGCGGCAGATGCTGTCGTTGCCGATCCTGCCCTGCTGCCTGCGATGGGGAGAGCGCATTGTTCCGTTGCCGTCGGTCTGCTTTCGGCAGAGATGCTGCAGGAGAGGAAGTGGTGTGCTGGCGCGGACCTCGCTTCGCTATTACAGGCGCTGAAACAATAATCATTCGTAAAGCAATGTATCATTTCCGAATTTGTTCAGTGCGTTCGATTAAAGACTATGATAACCTTTCCGTCAATTGATAATCTCGACGGATATTTAAGTGTAAGGCGAAAATAGGAGGACATGATGACACATCGTTTTTCGCCGGGCGTTCTTGTTGCGCTGATGCTTCTTTGCGCCGTGCTCACTGGGATGCGGACTGAGAGCAGGCGGCCGCCCCCAGAAAGGCGGGTCGGACGGGACGACCGGACGCGAGTGCATTGCCGGAAGAGGGTTAGAGCATCGCCGTTGTGCCGATTCGTGTGGGCATCTGTTGCCTTTGCGGTGAACGGTTCGGCCGACCGCATTGCGGGCACTCACCCGTCGGCGAAGGCGTCGTACGAGAATCCATGCTCGAGTGCTTGCGCCGATGGCGGCTGCGGCAACGTTGTCAGCGGGACTTCTCCATCACATGGAGGAACTCGGCAAAGCGAACCGAGGCACTACTCGTCTGGAACTATCAGGAGGATGAGATTGCGCAGCTCGAGGCTGAAGGTCCGCGATTGCGCTGAAGTACGGTACGTTGGAGGACGTCAGGAGGGCATCCCGCGTCATCGGGCAGGTGTTCGGCAGAGGAACGCGCGCGAGCGTGCTACGTCAACAGGACATCATGGCGTATTTTGAGACGAAAAGGCGGCACCGAAGGCAGCAACGTCTCATCTGCGCGATCGTGATCTCAAAGGGTTTGCGGCGGGCGGAACCGTCAACGATGATGATCGATCGACGGCGGGCGGGCGTGAACGTCGCACAAAGGACGTCCGGGGCGGTGGACGCGGTCACGATGGAGCTTGAGGTCGCTGCGTGGGACTCCGTGTTGCTCATCACTCAGCTATTTTGACCCGATTCAGCCGGCCGATCTCTTCGAGATAAACTTGAGACTGGGCTGGAAGAACATCGAGAGCGGTGCGCGAGGCGTGTACTACAAGGCTCCGTGGTCTGGCCACCACCCGCTGGGATGCATGCCCACTGCGTCGAGGAACGCCGCTGATGATCGGGTCGGATACGCGCGAGACACGCATCCGGATCGTTTTGTATGACTACTGCATATCGACGGATGACGTCTGCGCGGTTTCTGCCGAAATTCTTCTCGCACGCTGACAGATGCCGATCTCAAGATGATTCTAGCGCAGGTGAGCCGCCCTACGAAACAAAGCAATGCGGCTCGCTGGACGATCGTGACGGTTTCGCTTCATCGCTGTTCTTCCGTCCGCTTGCGGCGGGACGCTTTGCGGTCGATGCGCTGCGAGGTCTGCGACATTCTCATGCGCGCCGCTTCGGAGGTCAATGCGGGTACGAGATATGGCATCGCGACGGTCGTTCTGGAGCTGCGCACTGCCGCGGACGATCTCCGCCATGCTCTGAATTTGGCGCGCTCGCTACTCAGGGCGAGTCTACCAGGGCATTTTCCGCAATCCGCTTGTCGCTTCGACGTTAGCGAGTGTCTCAAGCGGTGCAGTTCGGCGCCAGTGCTTGGCATCCCTCCTCTGGGGGACGGGCACGGAACTTCGGTTATCGCCTTCGATGCTGCGGCATGGCGAGTAGTCGGACTCGCGTGATGTTTCTCTCGCGCAGCCGTGGCTCTGTCTCGATGATGTCGCTCGTATACTCGGGCGTCATCATCTCGTCGATCTTCCGCCTCATCTCGCTCGTGGAAATATGTCGCGGATCTATGACAACTGCCCGCCATTACTTACTGGCTCATGGGCGGTCTTGGCAAGAGCGGACTTTGATAAAATCCAGATTATTGGGCTGCCGATTTGCCGAGGTGTTCTCTTGCTCACGGCGATTCATGGCGCATCAACATCTTTCGCTCGGCGAGAAAGGGCACGCTGCTATGGGGTGAATCCTGCGCGCATCCGCAACATTGCCATTATCGCGGCAACGGTTTCTCACTACACTCTCGGTGATGGCGCTGTGAGCATCGTCAGCGGATGGTCGGGCTCGTCATCCCGCACATGTGCCGCCAGTATGGTCGGTGTCGATCATGCACGGCTTCTGCCCGCAGCGATACTTCACGGGGGCGATCTTCCTCGCGCTTGTCGATATCTGCGCGGAGGTCTCCTTGCGGCAGAGCTGCCAATCGGCATTCTCGCCTCTCCTCGGCGCACCGTTCTTTTGCCTTCCTGCGACACGTACGCGGGAGAAACAGGGGATTGGTCCGTGATTACGGTGAAGAATGCCGCCTTTTCCTACGACGACTTGAAATAACTGTTCTCGATCTCTCCTTCTCCCTCGCGGCGGGCGAGGTTCTCACCATTCTCGGACGAAAATGGCATCGACAAGACGACGTTCCTGCGCTGTCTGCTCGGCATTCTGCGTGGACGCGCGGGGGTGTCTGGTCGGACGAGCGACCAGACACTGCTGCGGTCCGCGATGTGATCGGCTATGTGCCGCAGAAGCCCGTGCACCTGCCTTTCACCGTCTTTGGGATGGTCATGATGTGGGGCGTGCGCAGCGCATCGGACTCTTCCGGACTCCTGCGGCGGCAGCCGCACACGCGTTGCGGAGCTGCTCCGATCTGGTCGGCGTTCTGCCGCTGCGGGCGTGCCGCGACCGGGCTGAGCGGCGGACAGCTGCGATGGTCTACATTGCCCCGTGCGCTCGCGGTCGAGCCGAAGCTGATGATCCTCGACGAGCCGGAGCACATCTGGCTTTTCATAACGCAGATGATTGTCCTGCGCCTGCTGAAAGAAGTTGTCACTAGAGCAGGAACATGACCATTGTTATGAACACGCCTCGCCCGAATGCGCTCAAGATCTCAGGACCTGCTCATGCGGGCGCGAGGGGCAGCTCTTGGGCCGACAGGACCATGCTCAACGAGGAGGAATCTTCGTGATTCTGTGACATTGACTGCCACATCCTGGAGACACGCGTTGGGGATGAGGGTGCATCAGGGGTTATTGACACTGTTGTAAAAATCAGTTTCAATTTATCACGATTTTTAAAGGAGTGGATATGGAATTAGCCTTCGCGGAGAGTAATTGTCTCTGTGAGGCTTTTTGATAGAGGTGAGCGATGTCACGAAAACCAGCAATGGCCGTTGTTTTCAAGGGAGGATTGAATTGGTGTAGAAAGGATGATATGGGATAAAGCAACTGCTGAGCAGAGTCTATAGACGACTGTGGTAAAAACATGTTGGGTGTGACCAATGGACATGGCACGGGGACAGATGTGTTTCAGGATGGAGCGGACGTGAGTGTGTAGGGTGAGAACATCAAATATTTTTGAAAATCTTAAAGGTAAAAGATACCATCGGTATGATATACTTTAATCAACATGAGAGAAAATGTGAGATACCCGACAAAAATGCGAATCGCTGCATACCATATCTAAAGGTGTTACATTTTCAGGAGGTGAGCGTATGTATCTTTATGGGCGGCAGGATCAAAGAAGGCTATAAATATGTTGGTTTGGAGATCTTGAGCATATACGGACGACGATCACCACTTGACGCAACAATCGTGGGATTGTTGGAGAAAAACTATGGCGTTCCATGTACGCGGCAGACGGTCGAGAGTCATCTTACTCCTAAAGAATATGGGTATGATATTTCCATGCGTGGCAGTATCTTCATACGCGCCCTGACGCTGACAATGCGCGGAACTGAGGATGCTGATTGACAGCGTCCTCTTTTCGCTCTCCCTTTCCGGTAAAGCAGGCGAAGCGGTTTGATCGAAAGCTGACAGGACTTGGCAGCAAATACTTCCGCCTAAAGTGAAGCACGTCTGTCATCTGCGAAACTCTACACTCAGACAATAAGCAAGTTCTGTTGAATTTGGATGTGCTGAACGATGCCATCGAACAGGGAGCGGAAGGTTTCTTCACTTTACAATAGTTACGGCAAAAGACTGAAGAGTTGCATCGACGGAAAGACCCGTACATCGTGAACCCGCGTATCAGATGGTGGCAAATCAGGGTAAATATTATTTGCTCTGCAGTTACGACGCTGAATCGACTTTCTCACTATCGCCTAGATATATGACGAAGCTGGAGATGCTCGATGCGAAGGTCGAGCCGATGGATCAAATGGAAGATTTTGTCCAAGGCTGCAGTTTAGCACATGGAAGAAACGCATCTATATGTTCTTCGGTCCGAGCGTGCAAGTGAAGATGCGTCTCTGAGCACATGATAGAACACTGATCGACTGGTTCGGTGAAATTTCGCATTGTTCAAGAGGCGGATAAACTCATCGTTTCGTTGCCTGCAACAAACATGCGATGAGATACTGGGCACTGCAGTACAGGGCAGTATGCGAGAATTTTAGAGCCGGAAAGTCTGGGATGATGTTCGTGAGGTTGTTGATTGTTATGGCAAGTTTTCATCGGTAAAGTTGTATCCAAATATTCGCTGTGGATATAGTATGCGCTCTCATGGCATAACTCAGCAATCCGGATCTGCATATGCAGTTTGACTATAGATTTTCATGCTCATTTCAGAAAGGTTTGATTGAGATGCTATGCCGTTATAGCAAGAGCCGCAGACGGATGGGACGAAGAAAAATGTTCTGCATCCATTGGAGTATTGCAGCTGTGCGGATATTGACGACAAGGAAAAAGATCTTGAGGGAGCTGCTTGTGGCGTCACATGAGCAGAGCTGTATACGGCAGGCGGACTGCTGATGCCCATTTTTCCAAGAACGACAGTATCGGGAAGAACCTGACATCATGGCTCTGGATCAGTATGGGAATCTGGTTCTGTTCGAACTGAGGCGAGGAGGGGTGGGCGGCGATACCACCTTGCAGCTCATGCGCTATGCGCAGAAACTTTAGTCGATACGGTTATGCGGATCTCGATCACCTGTATCGCCAGTACATGCAAATCGGATGCAACACGACCGAAGCGCATCAATCGTTTTTGATCTGACGGTGCCATTGAGCGATGTGAGTTCAATCAGCATCAGAAACTGGTCATTATGGGACACATCTGATGATGATGATTGGAGCCGTCGAGTATTGGCGGGCAGCCGGAGTTGATATCGACTTTTGCCCTATCGTATCTACAAGATCGGAAGGAACAGTATTTCGAGTACCAAAGAGCCTTATGATGTTCATGTCAATCCAAAAGGATAGGAAAAGGCATTCTGTTTGATACCAATAAATCGTACGACGAAGCTGCCGTCTGGGATATGTTCGACAAGTCCAAGGTCGAGTGCCTATGGAGAAGCAGTTGATGAAGTGCGGCGCTTTCAGCAGGGGGACTATGTCTTTTACTATCATAAAGGTGTTGGGTCATCGGTGCGGGTATCATTGATTCCCCGAGGGTGTTCGAGGATCCGACGAAGGAAGAACGTTATCGGTCGGTTAAACTGTTGACACCGAAGCTGCAGCAGGATAGTAAAAATCAAGTCACTTTCAGCGAGTGACCTGAGAAAAATTCTGAATGACCGAGGTTTTTATTACGCGGCTGATAAAAGTTCCTACTTGTCTGCCGATGATTCCTGCTGCTTGCGCAGATATGTGCTGCGGAAACGTTACGGTATGAATCCGATCTGAGGCTTCAGGATATTGGAAGACGCCCGTGCAATAAAGTGATGCCATGAATTTGATGCGAGAATGACTGCTTCTTGCCTAAAAAGTTTACACGGATCGGGTTGAGGTACAATGAGCAAGTTTGACAGAGAGTTGAGCGAGCTCTTATGAGAAACGTGCCAAATGAGCTCGATTATGTTGTGATCGTACCGAATTGAAGGTGCGGTAGAACTGCGCGAGATGACGACAGGGCATGATCATGATGGTCATTATCAGTGACTGCGAAACAGATGCAAAAACGATAGCGCCGATTCTGGATGCGCTCGTTCGATTCATAAAAAGGGACAATTACTTTTGGCTGTCGTATTACAGCGTATGTTTTATGGCAGGATGAACATTTTTCGCCCTGTCTCACCTGCGTGTGTCGGCATCGAGACTTGGGCGGCACTTTGAAAAATCGATGCATACGATAACGTAAGCGGAAGTTGGGAAAATTACAAGGAGATATATAAGCCCCACAAAAATGTAGGGCAGGCAATCCTCATCCTGACAACAGGAAGGTCACTCAGTTGGAGAAATGCGCACGTGGAGCAAATAATCTGCTCCTTTTTATATCCGAAGATGATGAATCAGAAAACAAGGGATGATCGCAGGTGTTCCTTGCATGTTGCTTATTGAAGATGGGTTTAGGTGAGCGAGGAGGGGATATGACAGCTCGAGGCTTTGCACATCAGAAACATGTGGCAATGATTGAGCCCTTGGTTCTATCGGTGAACAGATGAGTTCTCCTGGGTACATTTTCGCAGGTTTTTGTGACATCAGCATCTTGAGTAGGTGAAATGGGTAATCATGGTCGAAAATTTTATGGAAAAATCACGAATCCGGCTCGAACCTATCCAGCACTAATTTGGAGGATAAAGCTGACCAGGAGATTTTTCAGCACATTCAGGTACATAGATTTTGTGATGGACTGCAACCAATCCTATGCGGGGCATTACACAAATCGGAAAAAGCATCAGAAGAAACACAGACTGCGGTCAGCTCATAGAAAACGTGAACTGCACAAATATAAGAGATAGGGAGCATATCAAATTTTGGCCAAAGAAACACGATCGTGAGAATTGGATGTTTGTTGGAATTTGATAATTGCTGCTTCGTATTGAGGTAAAAGCTCAACAGCGGACTGTCCTCGAGACGACCAGCTCATGCGCGACGCAGAAATTTTATGCGATTTGGCCAAAGATAAGGAGAAAATCCTGCTGTTTGTTGCGGGGCACAATCATGCGTATCGGTCTATCGTGCATATAAAAGGCTGTTATAAGAAAGCAAGGTGTCTGTTTTCGTTTTTGCAAGTTGGGAAGACATACTGCAATCGATGAAGGATGTCTTTTGAATGGAGGCAATGAAAAGCAAATATACATTTGGGCAGAGACTGATGATACGTGATTTGGTGAATTAGTGACAGAAAGGCTTCGATACCTTTTGTCTGTAAATGTGTATTTCAGATAAATCAGGCACATCAATAGAGAAGGACGGCTATTTTATGATGGATAATAATGAAAAATTATACGACGAGCTGTAGAATGCTGCGTATGTGGTTTTATGACGTACAAAAATGTGAATAAGTGCTCAGGCTATAAATTCAATCCAGGAATGCGCTATGCGTTTATAAAGTGTAGGTAGTGAAGAGACATACGCATTGTGGAGATTTCTAGCTGACGTTTAGCAAAGCAAAGAGCAAAACTCCGGCAGCAGCGACATAGTGTATGCGATGTTAATATCTTTTGACGAACATAAAAATGAAGAACATCTGTCGGATCCGACTTTCAGCAGTTTTGAGATACGTTTCGTCAAATACTGTTTCAAAAATCTCACTGATGTAGTGAAGGCGATTGATGAAAATGGCGATGCAGAAACGGATGTTTGTGATATCGTTGTGAATGGAATAACAGAAAGTTACGAAGGAGGTATAAATAACACTAAAAATATTCGACTTGCAGTGTTGTTGTGTATAGATTTACCCTTGATGCGCATTTCAAGGAGGACATAAAATGGGTTTTCCATATCTTTGATGAACTGTCAGAAAGCAGCCCTAAAACGTGTGTTCTGATGAAAACGGAGTGAGGAAAATCGGTCTTGAGCTGAAACGAGGGAAAAAATGTTTGAGAAATGTTCAAAGACAAAGAAATACCTCGATGGATCATGGGATAAGCTCACTTATGTCGGATGAGCGTGTTTTCTGCTCACTACTATTCCTGTGTAGAAGGTGGTCGATGTGGGATGCCTGTGCGTCTGTTTTGTCTGAAAGGTGGAACAGGGCATGAGGTTTCTGCCTCCACAGATGAGGTGTCATGGCGGAACACCATGCTGATTTCAGACGACTGGGCAAAAACGACGACCGCAGTACTAAAAGATCAAGGGTCATGTTGTGTCTACCGCGCGGATTCTGAGAAAACTTGTGCGTGTGCAAGAGACGGTTGACGCTGCTAGGAGGATGACGACGACCGATGCCATACCTGCCGTAACCTTTGTTTTGCGAGATGCCGATTCTGCGAAGGCTTATGTCTGCGGGTCCGGGCTTCATGGGCGCCGCGTCAATCTCAGGTGGTTGGTGCGACATGGGATGATGTTACCGCTTCTTGCATCGACAAAAAGGGAATCTGCGATGTATCTCGGAGACATTCTCCTGTGGAGGATGCGTGCCCACACGGATCGAGCAGTAGCAGGGGCGTGCAGCGTGATCTTCCGAGGTTCGCACGAATCTCTCCATGTGTTCGAAGTTATGGAAAAATCGGAAGCCATCGCCGGTTGTTTTGCAGATGGGGTCAATGTTCTATGGCAGATTGAGATATATGATAGAACGAAAATACTTGTCACAGTCGCACAGCCATGCCTAAAAATACAGTACGCAAAGGACAGTGAATTGAGCCAGCTCTGTTTGTGTGCAGGAAATCAACGGTGAGGAGAGAGCGAAAATGCGAGTGTACGAGGGCGTGCGCGAACTTAGAATTGCGTGCAAGCATGATGATTTACTGCCGTCATTGAGCGAATACGCTCCTCATCAGGAGACCCGTGAGATCGAATGCGGTATTTCTGTAAAGCAGTTCTGGCGAGGGACAGAAAAAATCGATTTGACACATGCGAAGATGATGTTTGGGTCTGGCGAGATCTCTTCAACGGCGGATGTATCCGTGGCAGAGCTCTCTGTCGAAATGCTCAAGAAAGCGAGCTATGGTGCTTGTCTATCGGACAAAAAGCGAGAGCAACGCTGGCCGAAATGCGTGCGACCGCTCTTTTCTCTGCAGAAGAGGGAGCCAGGTGAGGCCGTATGTCATCCTGCAGTCTTTGTTTTGCAAATACGGATGCCGCAAAAGAGTTTATTCGCTTCATTGGATGGCAGATGCTCGCTGATGTTCAAGTGATTGATATTGACTTCGATGATGTGATCAAGGCATTCGCATCATAGCGAGGGCGTATTCTCTGCATATCAAGAAAATGCTCATTCCCGCAGGGAAGAACTATCCACAAAAGATGCGAAGTACAGGGGCTTTGTTTATCTTTCGAGGGCTGAACTCTCAATGTGCGATGTATGTACAGGAGGAAGCTCAGCTCTTTTCACGAAGTGCAGACGATTATATGGATGATCATAGAGTGTCATGAGCAGAGCGTGACTGCGACTAACGCAGCAGAGGCTGACCGGTCAAGGTTTTCGCTCGAGCGACGAATTATGATCAAACCGATGGGCAGAGAAGTGTACAGCATTCCAAAGACTTGTGCGCGGGAAAAGGCGTGCGTCAATCGAATAATGGAGTGTACAGAAATGTCATCTTACAAGGAAATTTGGGATCTGCGGATCATGGCTGTGCGGATGAGAGTCTGTTTCCTCCGTTGGACGTGGCCATTCCACACATCCTGTGTTAGGATACGTGATCCTCATATGGTATGCCTGTGACGGCGATTTTATAAAGGCAGCAGCGAGAGGAATACGAAGGATGCTGATGAGCCGTACTGTGATATGGAAGGGGCTTTGACAGCGAAAGCCGCGAGGACGATGTGGACGAGGGACGATGCATGGCTATGGCGCGTCTTTGCTGATCTTCGGATGTCCCACCGCAGCGATTCCGCCAGAGACATTCGAACAACGTGATATGCTTCTCATATACCAAAGCCACGCGAAGCTGCGCGAATTTATCGAATCCGTGCAGCGTTACTGGCTGGCGGCAAACGGATGAGTTTCGCGCATGTTGAATAATCCTGGCATCTTTTGCTTTCGCATGATGCGGATTGTGCAAGGACTTTATGCACCGGTTTGGACCGTGGTGGAGCTAAAAGCCTGTTGCGCGGATATGAGACTTGGACTATCTGCACGTCAGCAAAACGACATTAGCATCGCAGGACAGGGAAAGATTCACGTGGGCGGAGGCAGGAGAAAATTGCTCGTGCGCGATGAGACAGTGCAGAGGCGTACTGATCTCTTTTAGTGTGGACGAGGAACATCTCTCATCCCAGATGAAATGCTGAAATGGTGGGATATGTCAGAGGCGAGGATAGCTCTTTCGATTATATTAGCGAAAAAGTGCAGGAGATCACTCCCTGTTTCCCCGACAGCACGATTTATATGGACTGTGCGGGCGAACCAGAGGTAGTGAGAGGTCGTGTTTTACTTGCAGAGAGATTAGCAAGGTCTGAAAATCTGCGCTCATATCGCACTGCAGGTTGCCAGTATCGACGAGAGTCTGCTTTCATGTGCTGGACACTCCCATTCCAGCATGAAGGTATAGTGACGCAGTGTGGTATACCCGTGCGGAACTTTTACAAAGATGTGGATCTCAAGCTTCCTAAAGAGGCACAGCCGTTAGCAGTGAAATTGCTCTGATGTTTGGAGGGTATTTTATATTAACCTAGAATTATAGATGTTGATATGTTGTTCTACGATACAGAAAGTGCATTATGGAAAAGGTAAATCTGTTTCAGTACGCTACGAGTGAGTTGTCACAGGATGCATTCATTTGTTGGCTGCTTGCTCATGGAAAAAAGAAGCATCAGAAAGAAGATTCTCTTCTCTGTGCGTGTGCATTGGACTCTTATTCGCCAAATACCAGGACTTGAACACGCAACACAAATTGATGAGATCAAGAGACAATATCTCAAGATTGATGTACTTGTCATCGTGGACGGCATCCACATCATCATTGAGGATAAGACCTATACGAACGTTCACGGAGAGCAGATCGCCGTCTATAAGGATAAACTGGTCAAAGAAGGTATACCAGCGGATCGGATTCGGACGGTATATTATAAGATTGTAGAGCAGCTGCATACAGAGCAGTTTGACTGCACGTTCAGCCGCACAGAGATTCTCAAACTTCTACGTAAATATAAGAACTGTACCAACGATATCTTCCAGAGATTATCTTCCATTTAGAAGAACTCGAAAGTCGCAGCAATATATTCAACACAGCGCCAATCACTGAATGGGGATTTGATGGCACACGCGGTTTCTTTGCAAATCTGCAAAAGACACGAGCGAACTATTGTATCGAATCATGGGGCTATGTCTCCAATCCCTCCGGCGGATTCATGGGTATGTGGTTTCATGTTCCTGATGACAGAAATGATGAACAAGCACTTCGTAAAATGGGAATCTATGAGTATATCGAGTCCATCTATCTGCAGTTTGAAAATGATACTGCATTTTCTGGGGATGAGAGAGGTGCAGAGCAGTCATCTCCGTACATTTTGGCGGTAAAGGTACGTGCAAATTGTGACTACAAAAACACACGGTATCGGGAGGGCTCTAAAATCCGCCGTGCGCTGTATGAGGAGTTCAAAAAACGTGTTCCATCCTTCCAAAAGAAGGATTTCCACCCTGGACAATATATAACGGTTGGCTATGTTCCGTACAATGAAAAAAACTATGACGATCAGGTATCCATGCTCAAAAGCACTCTGGATTCCATTGTGAAGGAGTGGAGTTATAAGTAAATATAGAAAGATAAAGCGCGCGAAGTCGGTCAAGATGTTCGTGTGAAAGACTTATCAGATTCAATCTTCACTAAAGCAATACTTTGAGCACAAAGAGATTCCATTCGCCCACATCAGCGTTTTGAATCTCTTTTCTTTGGTCGCCGAATAGTCATGATACCCCCCAGTTCAACTGGGGGTAGAGAAAAAATCTTATTCATTCGCATCGATCCTGTGGGGAACATCAAGGCAGATAAGGAGAAATCCACTGAGAAGATCGACGGTGTGATCGCGCTCATCATGGCACTCGACCGTGCGATCGCTGTGGAAATGATACCTCCGCATCTGTCTATGATGAGCGAGGAATTTTTGTTGCTGTGATTCGAGGTTCGGCTTACAGTGCAGCAACTTGAAGTTTCAATCCAAGCGGCTGCATGAGCTTGAGCAGGGTGTCGATTTTTGGTGTCGTTTTGAAAGATTCGATGCGTGCGACGGAGGACTGGGGCAAACCGCAGCGCTGCGCCAGTGTTCTCTGACTGATGCCGAGGGCGGTGCGCCGCTCAATCATCGAAGAAACAATAGCTGCAATTTCTTCAATCTCCTCTATACTTCGACGGTTCTCTGCGTCAATGGATTTTACATGATTCTTATAATCTTCCCATGTTTTCATTTTCCTCGCTCCTTTTGCTGACGAAGGTAATCGTTTCGTGCTTCTTTTGCACGGGCAAGTTCGCGCGGCGGTGTCTTCATACTTTTTCTTCCGAAAAGTGGTGCAGCAGAACGTATTGACCATCTTCGTAATAAAAAGTAGAAGATGCGGTTGTTTCCAGGGCGAAGCTCCCATATATCATCTTCCAGATATTTTTGTGATCTTGCTCGGCAATCTCGTTCCGTTGCGTGCCAAAAGATCGATGTAAAAAGATGATCTGATCATATTGAATCCGCGCATCTTTGTTTCGTCTTGCTTTTTTCACGTAACTCCTCGAGAAAAATTCCATACGTCGGATGTCCCAGTTCTTTTTCTCGTAGAACTCAATTCGATACATATTTTTACTCCTCTTAAAGATACTTTTGATGATAGCATAAAAGCTATCATCGTGCAAGGAGAATCCTATGAACCTAAGACGCGACGGAAGAATACGGGTGAGATTCCGCAGTATTACGTGGAGGAGCATCATGAGGCGATTATTTCCCGCCGGACTTGTTCGACTTTGTGCAATCGGAGATAAAGCGTAGAGAGCAGAACGGCAAAGCACAGCGGTGTGAGTATCTTTCATGAACAAAAATCAAATGCGGCTGCTGTGGCGCATGGTACGGGTGCGAAGGTCTGGCACTCCACGGATAAGTACCGCAGAGTCATCTACCGCTGCAACAAGAAATATGCCCACAGGGCAAGCCGTGCAGCACACGGCATCTGACGGAGGAGGAGATCAAAACAGATTTTTCGTCAAGGCTCTGAACTCCTTGGTGGAGGTCAAAGAGAACGTGATTGCGGAACTCGAGCCCCTGATTGACGGCATTTGTCAAACGGAGGAGCTTATCGAGGAACATGATAGCATAGAGCAGGAAACTCGTGTTTTGGCAGAACGCCTTGAAACGCTGATCCGTGAGAATGCACGGGTGGCACAGGATCAGACGGCGTATCTGAAACAGGAAAATGAGATTCGTGCATGCTATCTGGAAAAACAGCGGATTTGGAGACGTTGACGAGTCAAATTGCCGAGAGGAGAGGAAAGAGAAAAACCTTGGAAGGCATGATTCAAGTGGTATGTGGTATCAACGGGAGCAGGTTGCGTTTGACGAGGAGCTATGGGGCGGACTGCTCGATCACATTGTGGTGAAAGGAGGATGGGCGAGCTGGTTGTTGTTTTCAAGGGTGGGATTGAGATTGATGTGAGAGGATAATTTCTCCATTTATTTACATGCACTTGGATAAATGTGCAAAAAATGCACATCTCCTGTGCTATACTCTCTGTGTAAGCAAGACGAGGGAGCGATAGAGCAATGTACGGTGCAAATAAGAAAATGTTGAATCTGCTGATTCTCAAGGTGCTGCAGGAGCACTCGGATGCAGACCATCGGCTGACACAGGGCGAGATTATCCGTTTACTGCATTTGCAGTATGGGATTACCTGTGATCGCCGCTCGGTGCGCAGCAACATCCAGTCTCTGCAGGACATGGGCTACGACATAGCGACGCACGGCGGCTGTTGGCTCGTGGAGCGGGACTTCGACGATGCCGAGCTGCGCATGCTGATCGACAGCGTGCTGTTCTCACGGACGCTCTCGACGGCGCAGGCAAGGCGGCTCGTTGAAAAGCTGCGGTCCTTCGGAAATCGCTATTTTCATGCGAAGGTGGCGCACATCTCGAATCTGCCCGAACTCGCACATGCGGACAATAAGCAGGTGATGATTGGGCTCGATGTGCTCAACGATGCCATCGAGGAAAAACGCAAGGTGCGGTTCACCTACAACACCTATGGGACGGACTTCAAGCTTCATCCGAAACGGCGTGAACCCTATATCGTGAGCCCCTACCAGCTTGCCGCGCACAACGGATGGTACTACCTCATTGGGAATCACGATGCCCACGACAATGTGTCGCATTATCGTGTTGACCGAATCACGGCGATTGAGATGCTGCCCGATGCGGTAAAGCCGAAGAAATCCGTGCGCGACTTCGCTCGTGGATTCAGCCTCCCGCGCCATATGGCAGAGCATATCTATATGTTCGGCGGGGAGAGCGTCACCGTGAAGATGCGGACAAACACCTCCATGATGGATGCACTCGTTGACTGGTTCGGCAAAGACTTTCGCATCATGCAGGAGGAGAACGATCAGATGATTGTCACGCTCTCGTGCAATGAGGCGGCGATGAAGTACTGGGCACTGCAGTACGGTCTGTATGTTGAGATTTCTAGAGCCGCAGAGTCTGCGCACGAGCAGTTCGTGAGGCAGTGCGGCGGATGGCAGGTGTGTATGAGGAGGACGCATGAATCTTTGGAGCAACATCTACACCTACGGACTGACACCGGAGGAAACGGAATGGTACGCAGGACATTCGTGACAGACTTTGGGTATCATCTGTATGAGGCAGAGGAGTTCAGCGACCCTGCTTCGCATTTCCAGCGATTGGCCTTTTTCGTGCACCCGTATGCAATGGACGCAGAAGAGCGTGAGATTTTGTGAACTTTTATCACGTAGCCCGATGCGGAGGACAGGAGTCTCGATCATCGTATTCATGGACGCGAGTGGAGATTCCTCCTGCACTCGTACAGATACTTCGCTCTATATCTATGATGAGCGTCCTGAACGGACTACCCAGGTGCAGCGAGGCTCTTGCATTTCTGTGCAGGTAGTACGGGATCGTGAGCGACGCGAGGCTCAGGCAACAATGGGTCGATTTTTAACGAGGAGGAATGAAGGATATGGAACTCATGGAGCGTTACGAGGTCTCAAAGGCAAAAAAGTCGTGCAGCGCAGAGAGGAATTTCGTCAGATTGATGGCGTATATTGAGCGGGGAGACGGCGTATCTGACGGCACCAGCCTCGACGCGCTACCATCTCTGTCGGGAGCGCGGACTGCTTGAACACAGCGTCAATGTCGCAGAACATCTGCTGCGGATCAAGGCGGTGCTTGCTCCCTGAGATCAGCGATGAGAGCTGCGTCATTGTCGCACTCCTCCATGACCTCGGCAAGGCAGGGAATGCCCGGCATGCCGCAGTATCTGCGGCATGAACCGTCATCTGAGTGAGCGAGACATCGCGCATCGCTATCGGTTCAACCGCAGACCTCCTCTATCTGAGTGTTCCGATTCGCGGGCTCTATCTCGCGGCGAGCAGATTCCCGCTGACTAGGAGGAGGTACAGGCAATCGTCTACCATGACGGGCAGTATGTCGAGGACAATCGGAGCGTTGCCGCGCGGGAGGAAAAGCTGACGCTCCTCCTGCAGTATGCGGATAACTGGAGTGGATTCATTGTAGAGAGGGAGTGTGCATGATGGCGCGCGGTGTAAGCAGACAAAGATATGAGGCGATTAAGCAGAGGTGGCTGAGTCTCAATCCGGGGAAAGAGGATCAGTTCTGCGAGGAGTCTCCGTATTACCTCAAGGAACTTAACGACAATCTTGTCGAACCCATGTATGATCGCGTGCAGCGTTCCTACCAAGCGGGTGCAGGGCGCGAACTTGACAAGGATATGCGTGCGCTTCACTCTCTGCGGCAATGACGTACAATCTGTTTGGCAATCGTCCTGCGTGTCTGTACTAATGGCGAAACATACCGCGCATATACTGGTCACGTACGAAAAGCAGCTGACGGCACTCAATCCGACTGCGATAGCCCATCTCGATGCCTGCCTTTTCCGCAGAGACGAGTTGCTGCTCTTTGAGATGAAGATGACGGAGTGGCTGGCCAATTCCGCACGACCCTCTGCCGGGCATCGTATTTCAGCAGTGAGAAGAAATACCCGACTGGGACTTGTTCGTCGGTCTGAAAATGACGCGATCTGTTTCATATAGAGGCGGGAAAAAGGGCTATGCACCACTGGCAAAGCATCTGGATACGGCGCAGCTCTTTAAGCATGTCCATGCGATCTACAACGCCCTGTTTACACGGGAGAGCTTCCTCTTACAGAAGGTGAAACTTACCCTTTGTGTATGGACCATCAGTAACCCTTCGTTTTTGACGACCCTGCGCAGTATGACCTCTATGTGACGGCAGAGCAGGAGCTGCGCGAGGAGTTTGATGCGTTTCGTGCTCGTCTGGGGACTTGATCGGAATGATGGAGGCATGCGGCGTTCAGTTCGATGTGGAGCTGATGACCGTGCGGGAACTCACATCCGCACTGCACAAGGAGAAATCTGCGGCGCTATCTTTGCTGATACTGTTATGGGAGAAGAAAGGACGGCTGAAATGAGAGCACGCTCGAAAATGTTTCACGATCTGAAGAATTCGGGTGGATGTCTGCACGAACTGCTGAATCTGTGCTTCAGGACGCAACGCTGGAGCTCGAAATGCGGGGACATGTTCTGCCAGTATTTACTATCGTGGAGGAAATCTGCTGCGCATCGAGTGGAACGGAACACAGTACGTGCTGCATTTTGACACGAACTATTGTGATCATGGACAAAACCTTTCGGGACAGCCGTCCATTGCGGAGGCGATCGAAAAGGCGCCGTACTATAAACAGGCGATGGATCGTTGGTTTGCACAGCACCCGAAGTACGAGCGTGAGTTTCAGCAGCTTGTTGAGCGCGATAACAATCGTCATGGGAGATTTCTCATGCGACGGACTACTATATCGTCGACACAGAGTTTGTCTATGAGGACGCGCGTTTTGATATGGTTGCCGTACACTGGCCGTCAATCGGTGCGGTACGCAAAACCTTCATGCACCGAAGCTGGCTTTCATCGAGATGAAGTACGGTGATGGGGCGCTGTCCGGTACGGCAGGTCTTATGGAGCACTTAAAGGACTTTGAACATTTTCGACAGACCGCAAACCTTCCCGCCATCTGTGCCGACTACGCCGAGGTCTTTCGTCAGAAATGTGAACTCGGGCTGATTCCTGACATGAAGAACTTGCCGCATGATATTACAATCCAGAGTGAGGACATCGCACTGATTTTTTCTTCTCGGGAATCATGACCCCGAGAAGAATGGTCTCCATACGATTGTGACAGGATTGCAGCCGTCGAACTATCCTTTCCCCGTGAAATTGCGGTAGCCTCGATGATGGGATATGGGCTCTATGATGAGATGATGTACTCGATACAGGAGTTTCAAACATATCTTTCACAGATACCGCTGCGGCGGAGGTGAGTTCAAATCCTGTTGACGTTCGTATATTTTCGTTATGGTGATTGTGAAGAGAGAGGAGCTGTAGAATATGAAGATTGATAAAGAGCAGTGGCGTCGAGAGCGGCGAGCGAGGGCATGGATGAACCGTGGATTTGAGATCCGCCGTGCCGCCTTCGTGGACACAGCGTCGCGTGTTGGAAGATGCACGTCTGAGTCCATATTCTTGTACGGTCACCGAGACGATACTCAACTCTGTGAGCGATGATTGTGATGAGCCTGATTCAGATATGTGCCTACTGCGCGAGTTTTGTGAGGAAGATGCGTGGTGGCATACAATGAGCATGTGAAGTGGCGTCACAAAGAGGGCGGCTCTTTGGTGATCCAGATGATGCTCCCGAGAAAAGAGTTACGAATTTATGTGCAGAGGAGGGGACTGGTAGACACAGCACGGAAACTCTCCTTGCGCATCCGGACAAAGCTGGTTGTGGCGGTGAACCCTGGCTCGGCAACAAGCCCTGGTGGGTACATTCACATCGGTGCCGAGGGCGTGGAGAAAACCTCTGCATTTGTTCCAATCTTTATTCGACCCTTGTGGGCGAAGACATATGGAAAGCTTTTTACAAAAAGAATCTTGCGAACGAGGATGATGAGGGGACGAATGACTGCATCTATTCGAGTGTATCACCATCTTTAAGGAAATTCGTGAGGGCGTGCCTCAGCCTCTCCCCGAGAGCGAGTGGGGACATGTGAACGTTATCACCCTGTTCGCCGCCGAATATCGAGGGCGGTCATATGAGTTCGCCGGCGAAAAGAGTGCTCGCGCATAAGCGTCAGGACAGGTATGATATGACCGACAGTTTGGCAAGAACGACACTGTTTTCCCTGCACTTTCTGCGCGGCAGAATGATTTGTGAGATTGCACTCTGGAGGGAGGGCGAGGCTAATAGAGAGAAGATCCTTGTGCTTCCCGCCTTTGGTTGCGATTATCGGGAGAATCCGCCGGAGATTGTTGCCGAGGCATATACAGCGCTTATGAAGACCTACGCGAAGGAATTTGACGCTGTTGTCTTTGCCGTGAGCGAGCATTGTGATGTTTTTCGCGAGGTGTTTCAAAGCAGAGACTCACATTTTCAGGGTGTGCGGATGAAGATGCAGGGATCCGAGGAGTCGGAGAAGCTGCGGAGCTGAATCTGTGGGCAGATGATGATACGGCAGAGGAAGGAGCTGGATAGTGCCATCGCGAGGAATGATTGAGCATCATGAACTAGGATATTCCTGTGATCCCAATGATAAATTTAATGATTTGACCTGTGACATCCGGATGACACCGTGGAATCCAGATGCACTGACCGAAATGAATGGTGGATATACCATAGGAAAATTCTTTGACGGTACGCCCTTTGTTGTGGAGTCAGTTGATCGGAGTGAAGACCGTGGGTTCTTGATGTTCTACATGCGCCCGATTACAATTTATGAAGAATGGGGAGCAGCGTGTCCATGTACCCGATAATGCCCCTTATCGGTTTTGCCGTGAAAGGTATGAAAAAAGTGTGGGAGGAGGTCGACAGTAAACAGGATACGCTTGCCGTATACCTAGTTCCGCCGGAGGAAGTCCTTGCAGCGCGAGCATTTGCTGCAAGCATGAAGCCGGGAGAAATCTCCGCAGATATGCGTAAATTCGAGTGCTACGTAAAATACCTTGCCGGATGGGATATACTGGTATCGCCGACGAATCGCTATCAGGGGAGCACTTCAGTACCTGACCGATCGGTGGGGAGAGGATGTTGTCTGTGTGATGATCTCCCTGAAGGATGCATATACCTATATGAAGCTCCTCCTCTTTCGGCAGGAGCACGAGGAAATTGATTGGTCTGCACGTATAATCGATTCTGATGCAGAATGAAAAAGAGATTCCATTCGCCCTAACTAGCGTTTGGAATCTCTTTTTCTTTGCAAAGAATCATTAGGCAACTTCCCCTATCTTGTGTTATAATTTTCTTATATTTGAAACGTGGGAGGGAAGGCCGTTGTTTGCAAAGACCTATGGTGCGACGACCCTCGGGATTGACGGACGGATTATCGACGTTGAGGTGGATGTGTCACCGGGGCTGCCGGGCTTTTGAACTGGTGGGGCTTCCCGATACGTCGGTGAAGGAGTCGAAGGAGCGTGTACGCACTGCAATTCGCAACTCCGGCATTCAGCTGCGGCAGGAACGGGTGACGGTGAACCTTGCGCCCGCCGATGTGCGAAAGGACAGTTCCGGGCTTGATCTGCCGATTGCCGTTGGTCTCCTTGCATCCTACGGTATGGTTCCCGGAGACGGCGGTACAGAATGCGCTCTTCTCTGCGGAACTTTCCCTCGATGGGAAACTGTCGTCCGATCAGCGGCATTCTCCCGATGGCAATCACGGCGCGGGAACATGGGCTGACGGAGTTCTATGTTGCGCCGTCCAATGCAGATGAGGCACTCCTGATTGATGGACTGAAGGTCTATGCGGTTGAGAATTTGGCACAACTTGTGCGTCATTTGACGGGTACGGAAACACTGACTCCCGCCGTACCCAAACCAGTCAAAGACACAAAAGACAATGCCTTTACCGATGATTTTGCGGATGTGCAGGGCAGTATCAGGCGAAGCGTGCGCTTGAGATTGCAGCGGCGGGAGGGCATAATGTCCTGATGGTCGGCGTACCCGGCTCGGGCAAGACGATGCTGGCACGTCGGATGAGTTCGATCCTGCCGGAGCTGACGAAAGAGGAAGCCATCGAGATCACGAAGATTTACAGTATCTCGGGGCTGCTCGGCAAGGATACGGGGCTTGTGACCACGCGCCCCTTCCGCAGTCCGCATCATACGTCCTCGACGGTGGCGATGATCGGCGGCGGGAGCATTCCGCGTCCGGGCGAGGTGACACTCGCCCATCACGGCGTACTCTTTCTCGACGAGTTGCCGGAGTTCAGCAAGAAGACACTTGAGGTGCTACGTGAGCCGATCGAGGATCGTCAGATTACTGTGTCGCGTGCGAACGCAACAGTGACGTTTCCCTCTAGTATCATTTTGGTAGCGGCAATGAATCCGTGACCGATGCGATTAACTGTTTGGGATAAATCCCAAACGCATAATGCACCTTAAACGTCATACCTGTGTCCGTCGATATGGCGGTTATTTTTACAAGGATGTATAACCTCAAATTTCAGTTCAACGCTAACCTCTTCCGTAGTAGTCAGTTTTTCTTTTATCTCATTCAATATGTCTAACGCTGCTTCTTTTTCGTTCAAGCGTCGGTGTAGGTTCATATCGACTTTTTCAATGTGGATAACTCAAACTCTATCGCTCTTCTTGTCTGCGCTTTTTCTTAAGCTGCTTTTTCAACCTCATCGAACGAAATCAGCTTCATGCGATATACGTCCATAATACGCTCTCGCTCAGATTCACATTCGGCAAGTTGTGCCTCTAAAAAGATGTATCTGTTGGCTGACTCGTCCTCCTTAGTCTGGCTGCCTCTATTGCTTCAACAATTAGATTGGGCTGGCTGATAAACTTCATACAGTCCTTCCATACTTCGTTGTCTATCCAGTCCATATTGATAGAATGTGCACTGCATTTCTCTCATAATGTTCTCTTATGGTTGAATCTTCCATTGCATGTGTAATATCGTGATTGTTTGGAGTTTATACCGGTGTATATGCTTCCACACATGGCGCATCGAATAAGCCCACGTAGAATATACGTATTTTTGCGTTGCGCACAGACATGATTTGGTTGCTATGCATCACTTCTTGCGCCATGTCCCATGCTTCTTTGACACAATCGCAGGAACTTTACGCTCTATTATTTCTCTGTTGTGTGGCGAACGTTTTCCGTATCTATGCACGCCATAGTATAAGTATTTTTACAATACAAATCACACGCCCAGTTCTCCAAATACCTCTTGTGTGCTTGTGCCGCTTTCCTTTGATTCCACGTAGCACATAGGAAGGTGGGATTCCTAGACTATTCAGCCGATCGGCTACCGCTATTGACGACATCTTTTCTTCGGCGATCAGACGGAAGATCAGACGGATAACATCCGCCTCCGACATCCCTGTCCCCGGAATCTCTGTTTCGTTGACCTCCAGAAAGCGATCATCATTGACAATGTATCCGTAGGGGACAATACCGCCTAACCATTTGCCGGCCGCAGCGGCGCGGTTTTGCTCCCAGTTGCATCCGTTGCAGGATATTGCTCCTCTCTGGGGTCAACAACACCTGCGAGAATCGTCAAAAGAAATCGTCCAGACGGGTCACTTGTATCGAATGGCTCCGTCATAGATTTTAGCTTTACGTTGTATTGCTCTAAGTCATATATCGCATTGATGATGATGCGCGTTACGCGGCCGAGGGCGGTCGAGCTTTAAAAACGAGGAGCGTAGAAAAAGCCCCGCTTTTGCATCGGCTATCAACTCTGCACCTGCGGGGCGCTCTTGCAGGGGAATTGTTCCTGTTATGCCATCGTCTTTATATACCTTTACGATAGCTATCTGATTGAGTTCGCAGTACTTCTCCGCGTACTCAACCTGCGACTCAATCGTTCCGCGCTCTGCTTGGTCGTCGGTTGAGACGCGCAGTGAACAGCGGCTGACTTAACCTGCTCGGTGAAATTCATCATGTGCTCCGTGGATATAATGATTGGATAAAGGTGTTTACTAGACACCCTTTATTTTTATGTTGATTTTATACCTATCAGCGAACGTGTTAGAAATTCTTACACGTTGCACATTGCATTTTGCGTTTTATGCAAATTGGATTTATAATCCCGTCGAAATCGACAGGTATAAATTTGATCCTTTCCAAAGAACCCAATGAAATCAACAAGTTACAAGTGTTTTTGAGTGGCAAAAACTTTAGATTTGATCCGCATACAGTTTGATCGGCGTGTAGGGGTTACTTCCTGCGTGACCGAATCAAAACATAGAGGTAGAACATTAGGGAGAGGAACGCGCCGATCAGCAACACTATCGTCATGCCAATCAAGACGAGACGCCATGTTTCAACTGGTATCAACATGTTCCCGATGCAGGAGATCAGCGTATATGTAATCAGCATCTTTAGGCGATAGAGATGCTGGATTACACCTGCTTTGTTGAGTGTGGCTGTGATGATCGTGGATAAAAGCAAGGGAACAAGAGCCTGTCCGAGGCTGATAGCGATTAGGTCAAGCATAATGTGTTTTGAATCCTCCAATCACATCTGTGTTGTGGCTTTATGAGTGGAGATGCTGTACAGATGCGTTTCCTTTCCAGCGTTTAGCCCGTCGGAACTTCTTCTTCTCCGCTTCTTCCACCGTCCATGCGTAACACTCACCATCTACAGGTGTGATGATTGTCTTGTCATACTGCTGATCGAATGGCAGGTGATATATTCTTTCGCCCGTGCGAGAGATGTTGCACTTAATCATTGGATAGTCGTCGAGAGGGGTTACGTGACATTCGATATCCAGTATTTTTGGCAAAAGCTAGTGCCGTAGGAGAAAAAGGGACGGTTGAATAAAAAACGGGAGTAATACTATATAGGTCAAGGTTTCCTGCCTGATTGTCAGCAGCTTGTCACCCGTAATGTTAGCGAGGTCATCTATCGTAATTCCCATAGATTTTGCCGTCTTATATGCTACAACAGTTCCATATAGTTGGTTTAAGTGTTTTTCTCGAATCATTTTTCTATTCGACCAACATTTACACTGAACGATGTGTACTTCATTTCCTCGTATGCAAATAAGGTCGCGACCTAGATCATCTAACCCTCGCTCAATCCCGTAATAGGTGACGGTATATCCATCGTCTTCATAGAGATACCCAATGTACCTTTCGTGAGTCTCTTCCAATCTCAGCATTTGTTTTCTTGCGTTTTTATACCGTTCAAGTGCTCGTTGATATTTTTCGGTGTCAGGTAGTTTTTGATACTCTTCTGGGGTCAACCAATATCCAGCAGCATCCGAATCCTTGTAATCTGGATTCTTATAGGAGCTCGTCGGTTCTCTTGGCTCGTCTTCGAGATCAGTAAAGCCATAGCGTAGGTTCCTATATATTCGAGTTCCCACTTATGGCTTTTGTTTTCCTGTATGAGTGCGCGTTTTTCTGCACGAATAGCACGCACTTCATCTGATGCCTTGAACGCGCGACGTTTTTGTTTCTAACGTGTGGGCGATATGCTCATCCTTCGCTGTTTCGTAGTCGGCGATAACAGTAGCAACCAGGAAATCGGCTATTTTTGCGTTCAGGAATTGCTGTAGGAATTTCTGCTTTTGATCTACCGATCTTTTCTTTTTCTTTCAACATTTCCATATTCCATTTGCGATGTCGTTCAACATCTAATTGTGTGGTGATTTTATATGCGTCAATACTTCCTACTTTACTTCGTAGGTCTTCATAATCGCCTCGTTTCCCCAATACATGAAAGCCAAAAATAACGCTTAAAAACCAGAGGAATCCTTCCATTTCGCTCAGCTCCATCTATCATTCTACTTGCGTATCAATAAATCGACCAACAATAGATGAACTTCGCGCGGGTCAGGGTGGCGTTGATTGATGATGCGCGCCATCTCGTCACTGTCAATGTCGGTAGAGTAGGCGAGCAGATGCGCAGCGTATTCGTTCGCCTCTGCTTCAAGACGGCTACGAACATAATAAGCACGGTCGGGGGTGGAGATAGTATCCATAGCCCGTGTGCAACCGCGCATGCCCCTAGTTCATGGCAGACAATCACCTTTTTCCGCCGCATAGCATAGAGAATCATTGGGACGATATATTTTTCGTCGCAGTACGTTTACAAAGAAACCACGTATATTGTTGGGGAGAGGAAGCCGTACGATCGTTATGCCAAGGTCACCTGCGAGCTGGAACGGGTTTCCAGTACGGTATTTGTTGACGAGATTCTTGACGCGGACTTTGATGTTGAGCATAGCACATCAGTCCTTCTTTCGTTTGTTCTGCCTTTTCGCATCCCAAAAAAACGAACTCTAGGGCACTACGCAATTTCTTTTGATCTTCTTCGCTAAGGTTATAGGTGTTACCATCAAACAAGACTTCCGTCTTGTTGAGAAACTTCGCGAGATCGTTCATGTCTCGTTTGGTATGGGGGAGATGTCCTGAACAGGAGTCTCAAAAACTGATGAGTTTTCGTCAACCAACTTGTTTACTGGGACTCCAAAGCGTTAGATAGATTGAGAATATCTTCCTGATTGATCGATACGGTATACCCACGTTCCCAGTTCGATATTACTTGTGCTGATTTGTTGATTCGCTGTCCAAGATCTTTTTGCGTAAGCCCTTTTTCCTTTCGGTAAAATTTAATTCGTTCACTAATATTCATTTTGACACCTCACCTCCAAACTTCAATTTATTATAACATAAATAACGGAATTAGTTATAAAAACTAACGGTATTTGAGATTTCCTCTAAAAACTTACCTTGACAATAACGCGAACCGTTAGTATTATATAAATAACGAGATGCGTTATTTATGGATGGGGTGTGATGTTGTGACAGTAAACAAAAATATTGAGCGCGTCCGATTGGCAAAAGGCGTGACAAAAAAACACATTTGGCAAAATCCTTGGGGATGAGTCTACAGGGTATCGTTATCTTGAGAATGGTAGTGTTCGTCTCGACGTTGAGCGAATGAAGCGAATAGGGGCTGTTTTGGGGGTTGACAGCGCTATTTTTTTAGACGACAAACTAACGGATAGCGTTATAAACTCGTAAAAAAACACCTCTCGATTGAGAGGTGTCTGTACCAGTGTATTGTGTGAATGCTTAGTGTCTGTGACCTCTTGCCCCTGTGTAGGGGGTTCGTGTTACCAGAATGGCTCCAGTTGTTGTCTCGGCTCCCGTCTGGGTCGCTGCGATAGTGACCGTCGACGTGAGTTCCGTCGGAACGGTCGTAGCCATTGACGTAGACATCGGCACTTGCCGTGCTGGGCGGCAGGAACGCCGTCACAGCAAAGGGCAGAAATCGGAATCGCGAAGAGTAGCTTTTTTTCATCGTTGCTCCTCCTTTGAGACACTGGTACATACGAATTATACCACAATGAGAAAACATAGAAAACCCAAGGCAAACAAAGGAGGTGAAGACATGGAGGAGGTAAGCGCAAGCCTCGCAAGCCGAGGCACAAGCTCACGCTCATCAGTGAGGCGGGCTCTGGCTCGCCCGCTGAGATGATGGTCGAAAGCTGGCGAAGGTTGTCCTCGGGCGGGACGTGAAGTTCGTGGACAAGGAGGTGTGCAAATGAACAAGATTATGACAATCGGCAATGTACGTGGCTACATTGCTAAAAGACAGTAACGCGTGGCTGAACGCTGAGGACGTAGCGCGCGGATGAGGGATTCACGCAGATTGCCAAAAAGCGGTAATGAGGTAGTGCGTTGGGGAGCGCGTCAATAGCTATCTCAATGAATTTGGTTTCATCCCCACAAGTGGGGACGATATCAAACCCGGTGATTTTTCTTCCTGAGAACATGGTCTACCGTCTCGGCTTTAAGGCAAGCAACGAACAGGGCTCAGGCGTTCCAAGCGAAACTTGCCGACGAGATTCTTCCCGCAATCCGCAAGACGGGCAGTTACACCGTGCCGAAAGCTTGAGAAAAACCCGAAGTACCGCACGCGCATGGTCGGGACGGCGGTACGGGACATCCGCAGCACGGCGGCAGAGCTTCAGAAACTCTTCGGCGTGAAGAGCGGCATCGCCCTTGCCAAGGCGACGAACATGATCGAGCGGGCATACGGCGTGGACATGGAGGAGGTCAAGAACTCATTCCTCCGGCCGAGCACGAGACGGGTTTTCTCAACGCAACGCAGATCGGCGCGCTGCTCGGTGTGAATGCACGCAGGGCGAACGAGCTCCTCCAGCTTGCAGGGACTGCAAGTGCGGTTTAACGGGACGTGGCGCCTCACGAGCAAGGGGAAGGAGCACGGCGAGAGATGCCCTACAGGCGCAACGGGCACAGCGGCTATCAGATTCGTTGGAGCGAATCGGCGGTGTCCGTGGTTGAGGATGATATGACGGCGTGAGGAGGTCAAAGATGCGTAACTCGATGGAAAGCCGCCGTTGCAGGCGCTATCGTCGCGGGAGCGGCGATCCTCTGCGCGAGCATGGCGACGCAGGAGGACACACGCTGTCCTCGTCGAGGAAATCTATGTTGTCCGCCCCGGCGATACCATCTGGGGCATCGCTGAGGAGTTCTGTGCGAAGAACACGGGGACGAAGAGGTACATCCTTGAGTACAAGTCGGGGATGGAGGAGCTGAACCCGTGGCTCCTCGATCGAGACAGGGATGATCTATCCCGGAGATGAGATCAAGGTGACCTATTGGGTCAAGGGAGGAGGAGCAGGAATGACAAAACAGGAACTGAACGAGATCGTAGCAAGTCACGGCAGGGTGGCTTGCTGATAAAAATAGAGGAGAACGCGCCGACCTGCACGGTGCCAACCTGAGCGGTGCCAACCTGCGCGGTGCCGACCTGAGCGATGCCAACCCTGAGCGATGCCAACCTGCACTATGCCAGCCTGAGCGATGTCGACCTGCGCGGTGCCAGCCTGAGCTATGCCAACCTGAGCGATGCCAACCTGAGCGATGCCAACCTGCGCGGTGCCAGCCTGCACTGTGCCGACCTACGCGGTGCCAACCTGCGCGGTGCCGACCTGCACGGTGCCAGCCTGAGCGGTGCCAACCTGCACTGTGCCGACCTACGCGGTGCCGACCTGCGCGGTGCCGACCTGCGCGATGCCAACCTGAGCGGTGCCGACCTGCGCCGTGCCAACCCTGCACGGTGCCAACCTGCACGTGCCATTCTTCCGGCAATTATATTGCAAGTGGGACCAATCGGCAGCAGGAAGGACTATATCGTTTACAACGCAAGCGACGACAATATCCTCTGTGGGTGCTGGAACAACTATAAGGGCGGGACACTGGAAGAGTTCGAGGCGCATGTCGAGGAGGTGTACTCATTCGAGAACAAAGAAACTTTGATGTTCCGCAATGAGTATTTGGCGGCCATTGGGCATTTCAAGACAGTACGGGAAGAATGCCTGAAGGAGGAGACGAAATGAAAGTTTCGGTCAAGAAAGAAGTCGCCGCGTTCGTGTTGCAGGGCAGCAGCTACAACGGCTGCGGTGAGCCCGTCGAGGTCAGCTATGAAGAGCTTGGCTTCGCAGGTGTCGGTGATACATGGGAGGCACACGACAACCACAACTGTGGACGGGCCGTACAGCGAGTCCGCCGAGGTCATCTACAGGACGGCGCAGGGGGCTGCGGTGCTGTTCCGCAGCTGGGGACAACGGATTCCCCCGACCCGCAGAGGTGGGAGGCGGTTCCCGAGCTCGTCTGGTATGAGTTCGCGTAAAAAAGCGCCCGATGCGGCGGCAACCGCACAGGGCGCAGAAGAATAACAATCTACCGTGAGTATATCACGGGATAGGAGGAATAGCAATGCGAAAGCCCTACAAAGTATTTTTCACTCTCAACGGAATGATCGGCGTCACTGCAACGAGTGAAGACGAAGCCGCTCTCATTGTTGAGAAAATGGAGCGCGAAGAGATCATCGCGTATGCAGAGGAGCACGGATTCTCGGCATACGCAGAGGAGGAGGAGGAGGAGGAGTAACATGCGCGTACCAAGGAGACTGCCAAAGCGGCTGGCAGACTACGTGTCCCGAATGGAACGGGACGGTGCAAGGTTGATTGCGGCATCCATGAGCCGCACAAGGGGACGGGCTTTTATCAGCCTGACCCTTACACAGCCCACGAGTGGATTTCGCCCGACCTCATAACGGCGGAGTTCTCCATCTCGTATGACCGCAAGAACAAGAGCTTCAGGAGCGACTTAGCTCTCATCGACGCAGCTTTGACATTTTCCGGAAGGCGGTGCTGGCGTCATGAGCGAACAGATTGAAGCATACGGGGAGGAGAAGGAACGCTTCACGGTGACAGACGAGGCAAGCGCGGGTGGTGCCTCGAAAAACTCGAGGAGAACGCGAAGGCGCGGGCACTCATCGAGGAGCAATACCAGCAGATGACCGCACGCTACGAGAAGTGGCGGGCGGATGCGCTACAGAGCTTGACGGGAGCGACGCATATCTGAAGGGGCTACTCCTTCCGTGGGCGCAGGAGAAAGTCGCGGACGGGAAAAAGAAGTCGGTGAAGCTGCCGTCGGGGCGCGTCGGATTCCGGGCGGGAAGTACGTCATACATGATTGGCGAGGATAAGGTGACGGCGACGCATCCGAAGCTTCTTGCGTTCGTCAAAGAAGATTATGCCGCCTTCATCAAAGTCGAAGAATCAGTACGCTGGGGCGACTTTGAAAGACGCTTCACGTGGCAAAAAGGACGGGCAGGTTGTGACGAAATACGGCGAGGTTATCCGGGGATGAAAAGCCGTACAGGGAGAGCCGAGCTTCTATGTGGAGGTGGCGAAATGAGCAGGGCAATTCTGGTGTATGGGGAAAGCGGGAGCGGCAAGACAACGTCGCTCCGCACGCTCGACCCCGAGCGCACCTTTATCGTTGACGCTGATCGTAAGGGCTCTCGTGGAAGGGCTGGAAGAAGCAGTACAACGGTGCAAAGAAGAACTACACGCAGACATCGAGGCGTCCCGCATATCGAGGCATCTATCAGAAGATGCAGGGAGAATGGGCGGATAAGTTCGACACGCTCGTCATTGACGGGCTTACCACAATCATGGTGGACGATGAGATGCGCAGAGCGAAGAACGCGGATTTGATAAGTTCGTTGACCTCGCGCAATGCGTGTGGAACATTGTTTCGGATGCACACCTCTTGCGCGAGAATTTGACCGTCGTCTTTATCGCGCACTCCCTTACGGAGCATGATGAGAGTGGCTACCAATGGACGCACGTCAAGACGGGCGGGCGCAAAGCTGGACAAGATTGTGCTTGAATCCAAGTTTACAACGGTACTCTGGGCAAAAGTCGCTGGACGGGCGGTATGTATTTGTCACACAGGCAGACCACTCCACAGCAAAAAGCCCGATGGATTGTTTTGAGAAAGAGATTCCGAACGACATGGCTGCGGTGATCGCGGCACTGAAAAAGTATGAGGAGGACGATGACAATGATGAAGAAGCCAAATAACTGGGACGCAACCCCCGCAGTCACGGGGAATACATTCCTCTTCCGCCGGGTGGCTATGAGTGCCGCATCGTGAAGGTGCAGCTGGGCGAGTCAAAAGAGCGGCGCAGAGATGCTGACGATTGCTTTCGACATCGAGAGCGGCGCGTATGCGGGCTACTATCGCAAGCAGTACGAGGGGCGCAAGGCGGGGAACGCTGAGGCGAAATGGGGCGGAATGTATTACCAGCTCACTGCGGGCGAACAGCAGGGGGCGGTTTAAGGGGATGCTCCAGAACATTGAAAAGTCAATCCCGGCTATACGTGGGATTGGAACGAGCAGAGCCTTGTAGGCAAACTCTTCGGCGGTAAATTCCGCGAAGAGGAGTATATCTACAACGGAAAAATCTACACCTCTACCAAGTGCATTGGCATCCTGCCGATTGAGGGCATTGAGGCAATCACGCCGCCCGAAAAGAAGCGCATCGAGCAGGAGATGCGCAACGGATACAGCACTGACGACGACATTCCGTTCTGATGGTGCTCCTAGGGGATGTTGTGGAGAGCAGGATAACGGGCTTAGCATCTTTGTCCCGTTCCCTCATGACAAGAAAAAGCCGGAGGGCTATCAATCTGTTGTCGGTGTGGAGCTTGTCGATAAGCGGCACATATCGGCAGACCAACGAAAGAAGGCCTATGTCCTCATCTCCTACATCGCCGCATGGTGGGGATATACCCGCTGGAAGCAATGAAAGGAGATGCTGAAGCTGATGTTTGTCGGTGAGGCTGAGACGCTGAGAAGATCATTCTCTCTCTCGGACTGTGATATGACGACCGCACGGTTGTTTATCACGTATCTCATCGACTTCTGCGTTCTCCACGGCGTGGACGTAGGAAAGCCAGTGTATCAGCTCTCAGAGGACATCCCGCGCTATGTGTGGGCGTGCCTCATGAACAAGCGTTGCGCGGTCTGCGGCAGGAAAAGCAGAACTGCATCATTGCAACGGTAGCGTGGTAGGCATGGGGCGCAACCGCAAGGAGATATGTCACATCGGGATGCGTGCGCTTCCCTTGTGCAGGGAGCATCCACGGAGATTCACAGCATTGGGCAGGAGGATTTTCTGAAGCGGTACATCCTTGAACCCGTGAAGATTGATGAGCGGATTGCGAAAGTGTATCGGCTGAAAGCGAGGGTGAATGATTTGTTTGTCGTCAAAGACTTGGAACGCCTGAAGGAGTATGGGTTTGTCGAAACAGGGCGTAAAAACAGCAGAGGAAGACTGAAATATTGGAAGGAGCTTGGCGTATCAAAGACTGATCGCGCCGTTGCGAATCTCACATTAGTCGTAAATTCCGAAGGCTCGCGAGAGAATGAAATCATCGTGTGTTGTGAACCTGAATTAGAGCGATACCGATGAGAGCGTGCAGCCCGTGATGTGGGCATTCGACGAGCTTTCTGAGATGCTGCATGATGATGTGATTGCGTGGAGCAAGCTCCCGAGACCATAGAGCGAGGTGGTGAACAGTGTTTAGCATGATTACCCAGCTGACGGCATTCGGAAGAATCAGCATTGACAACCTTTCGGCAACGGCTCAAGCCCTCTATCTCAGATTGATTCTGATTGATAACGGGCTTGGCTGGCCGGAACGTTTCTACGCTTCGAATTCTCGGCTAATGACAGAGGCAGGGATTAACAGCGAGAAACACTTATCACAGCAAGAAATCAGTTAATCCAAATGGGACTTGTCGAGTACAGAAAAGGTACTGCCAAAGGAAAGGCGAGCACGTACAAGCTCAAAATTATCCCGACTACTGGCGTAACTACTGTAGGAACTACTGTAGCATCGGCTGGCGTAACTACTGTGGAACTACTGTAGCATCGGCTGGCGTATCGGGCGCCTATATGACAGACCAATATAGAACAAGAAAAGACTAGACAAGAAAAGACTATAGCTGCTGCTGCAACGCGCGCGCGCGAGGGGGACAGTGCCCTTGCAGAAGTAGTGCGCGTGTTCGAGGAAAACATCCACCCTCTTGGTGGTGACATAGAGAGTGATACGCTCATTGACCTTGTAGACGACTACAGTGCGCCATGGGTGATCGCCGCTGTCAAAAGAGGCGGTGATATACAACGCACGCAGCATGGGATACATGAAAAGCCGTTCTTGAACGGTGGAAGCGTGACGGGTTCAAGGCACCGAGGAAAGGGGTGAAACAGCATGGAGCAGGCAGGAACGATAGCTGCGCGGCTATTGAGGAGCGGTATTCCGATTTCGCAGAAGCCGACCGCAACTACATCCCTCCGTGGAAGTTACGACCTCCCGGCGGAGGAGATCAGGCGGCATCGGGAGGAGATTGCGGACATTGAGCGTGCGCAGGAACGATGCAAAGGGATGCACGGGGAGGCCTGCAAACAGCCTTCTCAGGGCATGATTCCCGTCGTCGAAGTCCATGACGGGCGGTTCTGCTATGCTCTCAGGCGGTGCCGTCACGAGCGGAACCGTCTGGCACGTCTGCGCATCTCACGACTCTTTTGCCTCTGCCCGTGTCCCTAGGGGCGTACGAGGGGACACGTTCACGGATTACATCGTCACAGCGGAAAACAAGGACGCCGTCGATGCGGCGCACATGATGGTTGTTGACGAGATCAAGGGGCTGTTTCTCCACGGCGAGAAAGGAACGGGCAAGACAAAGCTCGCTGCAATCATCGCCAACGAACGGGCGGCCGCGGGAAAAGCCCGTACTCTTTGCCTCTGTGCCTGATCTCATGGCAGACATCCGCGCATCGTTCGCGAGCGGCGGAACGTCGGAGCGGTGCAGGCGGTCAAGAGACGCCGTTTCTCGTGCTGGACGATCTCGGCGCGGAGAAGATGACAGAGTGGGTCGGCGAGCAGCTCTTTTGCATCGTGAATCACAGGTACAATGAGCAGCTGCCGACGGTCGTCACGAGCAACTACAGCCCGACGCAGATCATCCGCCACATGGCGACGGTGGATAGAGGCGGCAATGTGATTGACGACATGCAGGGGCAGAGGATTATGTCGCGCATCTACGGGATGTGCGAGCGGGTAGAGGGTTAGGGCGCCGATTGGCGCATAGAAAGAAGCGTGCTGAGATGGATTTGAAATGGGTGCAAAGGGCAGAGTCGATCATTGCGGAGGCAAAAGACATACAGTCCCGTATTATCCAACTGGAAGTAGAGAACGAGGAACTGCGACGAGAAAAATAAGCGGATGGGTGAGGGTGACAAAGCCGCAGCCGTGCACGAAGTTTCGCGATGCGGGTACGGTGGAGTGGATCGCCAAGCTCATGGAGGAGACGAACGAGGCAATTCAGGAAGCGTATATCATCTCTCAGCATGAGCAGAGCAACAAGGAATTTCCGTGTGAGGCTATGAACGAGGTGATTCAGGATGCACGCGTACGCCTTGCCATGGAGCTTACGGACGTTATCCACGTGTGTGTCTCGTGGCTGAATGCTGAGGGCTGGGATGAGGAGGCACGCGGCGACCCTGCATCGGCGCGTGAACGAGAAGAACGAGGAGCGCGGGTACTTCTGAGGAGGCGGCGGGGTGCGTATCGGGCTGATCGACGTGGACGGGACGAAGTTCCCGAACCTCGTACTCATGAAGCTCTCGGCGTGGCACAAGCGGCAAGGAGACAGCACATGCCTTTTGCGCCCTGACGATGTGCTTCTCGGCGGTGATCTGTTCGGCGGTTACGACAAGCTCTATGCGGCGTGCGTATTTACCGAAAACGCTGAGACAGTGCAGCGGCTTGAGGACATCGGCGCAGAGGTCGGCGGGACGGGAACAGAAAGCGTAAGGTGTACGTCCTCACAAACTACTGGAGCACGCACGCAGAGGATTTACGGCGTGTGTACTGGCTGAGAGATAACGGCTATGACCCGTACGTCATGATCTACGACAAGCCACACGCACCGAAAGAGACACGGCGGCTGCAACGATGGGTGAACAACAAGATCATCTTTCGGAGCTGCGAGCGGTTTGAGGATTATCGGAGGTGAAGAACATGGACGAGTATCATCCCTGCAAGAAGGCCGACCCGACGGCGAGGAAGGCAATCGAGAACATCATGCGCCTTGTGCGGGCGCAGAACAGAAGCCGAACAAATACCACGCACGCAAGACAACGGTGTGCGGTCACACATTTGACAGCAGGAGAGAGGCGGAAATCTATCTTGACCTGCTCTCACGCAAACAGGCGGGGGAGGTTCTCCGAATCGGCCTGCAACCGCAGTACACGCTTCTTGAGGGTTCCGTGATAACACGGGCAAGAAGCGAGACCAATCACCTACACGGCAGATTTCTTTTGTCGCCTACGCCGACAGGCGCAACGAGGTGATCGAGGTTAAGGGCGTTAGGACGCGGGATTATCTCCTGCGTAAGAAGATGTTCCTGCACATGATGAGGGACACGGATATTATCTTTCAGGAGGTGCGGTAATGAAATATTGCAGATACTGTTCTAACTGCATTACCTGTGAGCACTGCTATTACTGCGAGGAGCGGAAATAACTCTTTCGCCCTGAGCAGATACGTCAGTCAACGACTTGTCCCGCATTTCACCTGTCCTTCACGGGGGATGTGGATACAGGGCGCAGGTATCGACCAAAGAAGGAAAAAAGTCTGCTGTGAGCAATGTCGGGATATCGTTATTTTAGAGAGGTATAAAAATGAAATACGAAGTGGTATATAACATCAGTCAGTTGGGGGCTTGGCGGTTACAGTTGCCATTTTTGAGCATGACGGAGTGAAGTATTTTGCAGACCTGCGCGGCACATACGACAACGGAAACAGAGTGCATGATCTTTTGTGGAAGGGGAATGGAACGGGCTGTATTGTCGTGATTGCATCCCAGTGACGAAAAGAGCAGCTGATCTCCTGCATTGAGGAGTTTGTTGCCAGAATTGGAGGCGCGGTAGTGGGGTACAAGATAGAGAGGCTAGGGCGTCGTAGGGACGCTTGTCTGTCAATTCGAGCACGAGGGCGTAGATATTCCGCGCAGGTGGACAAGATTCCGCTGGGCGGCGGAACGGGATGCACGATATGTCCTGAGAACGGGTTTGATGAACTCTACACAAGGACGACGTTCCCTTGACGGAGGAGGGGCTAATCGACTGCATCGAGGAGTTCGTACGGATGCAGGAGGCGAGATGATGAAGAGGGCTGGCGCATAAGTACTACTGCCCGCTGCGGCCGCCTGATATTGGCGCGGTACCGCCGCGTCCTGTGCGTGTGGAGCATGTCGCGTGTGGCACATGGGCGTGAGTGTTATGGGGCTGTGTACTATGACCGTCGGCTATCGGCGGTGGAGGTTGACGCCTACGAGCTTTTTAGAGGAGGAGGAGGAGCCGAAAATGCGTGAGATAAAAATTCAGGGCATGGGATTCAAACCATGGTGTCATGTGTTGTGTGTTGGTAATAGATGGCTGGGGAAATGATAATTGCGGGAAGTTTTCAATTCTAGGGCGTGATTCTCAAAACGGAATGTATAGGCCACTTTATGTAGACCGTCTAATGCAATTCATCGGCATGAAGGACAAGAACGGCGTCGAGATTTACGAGGGAGATGTTATTCGTGGGCATACAGGACGGTATCAGGTGGATTGCGTGGTTCGATGGAGCCAGGGAAATTGTGGATTTATCGCCGAGCCGACAATTATAGAGCGCACGTACCTGTGTTTGAACCCAGGATCGACAAAAAGATACGAAGTCATCGGCAGCATCTACGAGAAATCCGGGAGCTGGTGAGCGATGAAACAAATACTTGATGCCTGCTGCGGCTCTCGGATGTTCTGGTTCAACAAGGAGCATCCGGCGGCCGTGTTCATGGATAACCGCAGTTTTGCCCAAAACCTTTGCGATGGCCGACGATTCGAGGTCAAGCCTGATCTGATCGCGGACTTCCGGAGATTCCATTTCCTGATGAGAGCTTCCGTCTTGTCGTATTCGACCCGCCGCACCTGTGCAGAGCCGGAAAGAGTTCATGGCTCGGTATCAAAGTACGGTGTCCTGAGAAAGCTTACGTGGCAAGACGACCTGCGCCGGGGATTCGAGGAGTGCATACGCGTCCTGAAAGATTACGGCGTGTTGATCTTCAAGTGGGTGAAGATCAGATCAGTACAGCGGACGTTTTGAAATTGCTCCCGATGCGGCCTGCTGTTCCGGAAACCGGAGGGTAAGACAATCTGGATGGTATTTATGAAATTTCCGGAGGAATAACAACTATAATCGCGTTTTTGTGGTTTGAAAGCCTTGAACAACATCAAAAAAGCGGAATATGTGACACTTATCTACGTGAAAAACGAGATGAAGGAGTGGAGATCATGTTTAAAATACGCCTACATCTACAATCTGGAAGATGAAAAGTGGTATACGGGTTGTTGTCTTTTGTCGGATGCATTATATAGCGCGAGAGAAGAAAAACCCGATGCTAAAACCGATCTATATCGCAGAGATAAGGGAGTATTACCCGCCTATTGGGGTTGATTGCGTGATCGATAACTTGCGCAAGGCTGCCGATGATGCGCTGGCGAAGAGTTCTGAGATTTTTCTTTTGTTGTTTGACAGATCAGAAATGGAAGATTTGGAATGGGACTCTAAGAGAGGCGCTCGCCAAGTGAGGGGCGTGAGTCGGGCGTCAATACTGGATTGAAATACCGATAAAAGGCACAGAACGCCTGTATGATCTGAAAACAGGAAAAGCCCGTAGAGGAGGAATCGAATGAACATCTGGGTAGGCTCGGGACGGCTGACGAAAGACCCGAATGTGAGAGTACACGCAGAACGGGAAGGCGGTATGTCGCTTCACACTTGCGATTGACGACGGATGGGGCGAACAGAAGAAGACGCACTTTATCCCCGTGACGTGCTGGGAGAAGCTCGCTGAGGCGTGCGGGAACAATCTTGTGAAGGGCAGAAGGTCACCGTCTCGGGAAAACTCACGCAGCGCACGTACGAGAAGGACGGAGAAACGTTACGCGTACGAGTGCTTGCACGGGATGTGGAGTTCGGCGAGAAGGCACGCGGCGCACAGGGGATGTAAGCGGTATCTGATGAGGATATACCGTTTTGAGGAGGGCAAAGATGACACCCGGATGAACAGACGCTATACTTCTTTGCGTTTCTCTATGCTCTGCCCCGACAATCCTATGCGCTGTCTCTTGTGTCTAATCTCATCTTGGGGCGCGTGAATGAGTTTGAAGATTGGCAGCTGCGGGATATGATCGGCGAGATTGAGGCGCACTGGGAGTGGAACAAGGACATCCATCCGATTGACCGAGATGTGCAGCGGTTCTTTCGAGACAGGCTGCGAGGAGCACTTTTGGAACGCGGTGTGCATCAGGCGGTATAAGAAAAAAGAGCGGCGTATAACCGCTCTTTTTGGTGCGATTCGTAACATATTGTCGACGCCGACGAAATGATGAGACGGGAGGAATAGATTTATGAACTGTCCATGTTGCGGTGAGGATGAGCTTATTTTACATGTAAAGGTAGAATTGGGGGCTTATATTGATGAATGCGACTGCATTCAGCTCTTGAGACGAGAATATGGGGATGTGATGGATTGTGTTCTGGATAATCTTGGTGTCCGTGGTAAATGCTATGGATGCAAGCAGGGAGTTTGATGTGAAGGTAACCAAATCGTTGAAAGTGAAAACAAATAATACCGAGAGGAGCGTTCTAAATGAGCCCGTGGGTTTTTTTATGTGATTGATATAGTTCATTCACTACGCATAGTGACGGTGATTATTTCAGGTATATCAATCTTTGGGTGGTTTTGTCTTATTTCAGACCATTGCAGACGACAGATTCACCCAGTGATGATGTGAGATTTATTACTTTAACTCTGTTTATAACGAGTATTATCGCTGCTGTTCTTGCAATCTTTCTCCCAAGCAATGAAACGATGGTGCAGATGCTTGTGGCGGCAACGGGGACGGATATAGACCATGTACGGCAGATCAAAGAAGTGACAAATGCAATTTTGCTGAGATAGGAGGTATAACCTTGCTCGATACGGCCTTGCAGATGGCAGATGAGATACGACAAGATCGCAAGCAGGCAGAAGCCATGCTGCTGAACTATACGGAGGAGCTGAAAACGTACCGCCTGAGAAACGTGAGGAGTATGTACGTGGAACTGTGCAGGGAGGTGGCGGAATCTGCCGGGGCATCCGACGGAGGCAGAGGCTCTGCGCGGCGTCAAGTTTGACGAGACGTATCCTGCCTACACATGGCTGCGTGCGGTGGAGTTCGTTGAGCGCGGACTCTCAGAGCGCAAGCGGATATTCCTTGACGCGCGGCGCAAGGCGTCACGCGACAAGGCAGGCAGAGGACGCAGGGCATGGCTCGTACGCACGCAGATGATGTACTGCGCGGCTATGCGGGAGCGGTTTCTCAATACGGAGTTCTTTGTGTCGGAACGGTCGCTGAGAGCTATGTGGCAATATGTTGTTGATCGTGTGGTCGAAGCGTATCTGAAAACTTGAGCAGAAAAATTAAATAGACATGTCTCATAAAACGCCTTTTTCGGTGCTAAAATGCTAGTGTGGGTAGTTTGGAGATAGCCCCAAGCTGCCGCGCATTACCTCCTATACTCCGTGACGAGCCGTCTCAATCGAGGCGGCTTTTTCTCGTCGGGGAGGAGGGCTGTCTAGGAGGTGTATGGATGAGTGATACTGAGCTGTTGTGTGGTGATTGTTTTGAGCTGATGCAGGGGATTCCGAGCGAGAGCATTGATATGATTCTCACCGACCCGCCGTATGGGATTACTCAATGCAAGTGGGACAAGGTACAGCCGTTTGAATTGATGTGGGAGCAGTACAAACGTATCATCAAGCCGAATGGTTGTATTGCTATATTCTGCAGGCGAGCCGTTTTCCTCGACACTCGTGCGGTCGAATCTCAAGATGTACCGTTATGAGCTGATCTGGCAGAAGAACGCAGCATCGGATTTTTCTCAATGCGAATCATAAAGCCGCTAAAGATTCACGACAAGATACAGATTTTCTATCGCACATCACCGACGTATCATCCGCAGAAAATAAAGGGGAAGCCTTACAAAAGAATTGAAAGACGTGCAAGGCGTAAAACACGGGATTTATACCGTGCAATTGATGCGATTGACCGTGTCAATGAGGCAGGGGATAGACATCCGACTACCGTGATTCGCTTTCCGATAGAACGCGGGTTGCATCCAACACAAAAACCTGTGTCGCTTCTTGCGTGGCTGATTCGTACCTACACGGACGCGGGGGATACAGTTCTTGATTCGTTCATGGGTAGCGGCTCTACTGGTGTCGCTTGTGTGCAGGAGGGACGACGATTCATCGGGATTGAGAAAGAACAGAAGTATTTTGAGGTGGCGAAAGAGCGTATCGCTGAGATATAAATCTCGGCGATTTTTGTAGGTCGTCGGCGGAGATATAAATTTTATGGGACACAGCTGCGGCGGTGTCCTTTTTCATAATGAGGGAGGAGGTGACGATGTGAAGCTTACACCGAAGCAGATGCGCTTTGTGGATGAATGGTTGATTGATTTTAACGGCAAACAGCAGCAATTCGGGCGGGATACAGTGCAAAAACAGCTGAAGTAACTGCGGCAAAGTTGCTAAGGAATGCTAAGGTTCAAGCTGAGATCGCACGTCGTCAGAAAGACCTCCAACGACGCACTGAGGTGACACAGGAACGCGTTGTCAAAGAGCTTGCACGGATTGCCTTTGCAAACATAGCAGACTACCCACATGTTGAGACGCAAACGCCGCACAAAAGACGATGGTACTGAGGTCACATATCAGATTGTTATGCTCCAGTGAGACAGAAGATCTCTCTGTCGATCAGCGTGCTGCACTTGCGAACGTTAAGCAGAGCGTGAACGGTGTCGAGATCAAGCTGCATGACAAGATCAAGGCCCTGAGCTTCTGGGGAGGCATATCGGTATGTTCAGAGATAAGCTCCGAAGTCAAAGGCGCGATAGATATTGCGTCAGTTTTGGCGGCAGCAAGAGGGAGGGTGCGGGAGCGTGGAGAGCCAAATGGGGACTTTTGAGGATATTGTGAGGTTCATTGGTGAGTTCTCACATGACCCGCTTGGATTTGTCTACGCGGCTTTTCCGTGGGGGCAAAGAGGAACGGAGCTCGAATCGATGGATGGCCCCTGATGTATGGCAGAGGGACATCCTTGAAGATATTGGACGTGGTGTAAAGACCTATCCGCAGTAACACGACGAGGCGGTCGCCTCGGGGCATGGCATAGGAAAGTCGGCACTCGTTGCGTGGATTGTCATCTGGGCACTCGCAACACACGAGGATACGCGATGTGTCGTGACAGCGAACACAGATACGCAGCTGCGCTCTAAAACATGGGCGGAGCTGGCGAAGTGGTATCGCCTGTTCATCGGACGGGATATGTTCTGTTTTACGGCGACCTCGCTCTTTTTCGGCGCAACGCGGACATGATAAGACATGGCGTGCGGATGCAATTCCATGGAGCAGGGACAATCCAGAGGCGTTTTGCAGGACTTCACAATCAAGGAAAGCGGATTCTTGTCATATTCGACGAGGGCATCCGCTATTTTTTGATGAGATATGGACGGTCACAGAAGGGGGCGATGACCGACCGAGACACGGAGATCATCTGGTGTGTGTTCGGCAATCCGACACGCAATCAAGGAAAATTTTTCGAGTGTTTCCATAAAATCGTGCGGTCTGGAACTGCAAGCAGGTGGATTCACGCACCGCTCGCATCTCCAACAAGCAGCAACTGACCAATGGGCGCAGGAATACGGCGAGGACAGCGATTTCTTTCGTGTCCGTGTCAAGGGAGAGTTCCCGTCACAGTCGGAAAAACCAGCTGATTTCACGAGAACTTGCAGAGGCAGCGCGGCGCCGTGTGTTGGAGACGCGCTCCTACGAATTTGCGCCGGTAATTATCGGTGTTGACCCTGCGTGGACAGGAGAGGATATGCTTGCGGTTGTTCTGCGGCAAGGACTTTATAGCAAGGTGCTCGAGACCACACCTCGGAATGACAATGACATGGAGGTCGCACGACGCGTTATGCACTATCAGGACGACTATCGAGCGGACGCAGTGCGCATTGATATGGGATACGGTACTGGGATATATAGTGCTGGAAAGGATTCGGGGCGCGGTAACTGGCAGTTGGTATCTTTTGCGGAGCGTTCCGATGCACCCTAATACGCCAATAAGCGAGCGGAAATGTGGGGGAGATGAAAATCTGGCTGATGGATGGTGGGGCGATTGATGATGATCGGCTCGTTCGGGAACTTATGGCTCCTGAATCCGCATCAATTCTGCCGGGAAGCAACTGCTTGAGAGCAAGGATGAAATGCGGCGGCGAGGATTGTCATCACCGAATATTGCAGATGCACTTGCGCTTACGTTTGCTTATCCCGTCCGATTAACGGATAACACAAAGTATCGAGAAGCACGCCGCCGTGGGAAAAATCCGCAAGGCGGGCAGTATGTGAAAGGAGGTGAGGCAATGCAAGGAAACGCAGCTACCTATAGCGCGGCGCAGAACGCCATGTCGGAGGAGATCAGTCTTGAAACGCTCGATGCCGATGCGGTTAAGAAGATCATGACGGCGTTCGCGGCAGGGGCGTGAGGTGCAGATCACTATACACATCGACGGTAGAGCCTGCGCTTTTGCGTCGCTATGATGTGTACCGCGCGGACAAAAAGCATTATCGCGGCAAGTTCCCGCGTCTTTCGGAGCTTAGCGACTGGGTGTCGCGGGATGTAAAGACGACGGTGGATTGGATGATGCCGTCCTCATGGAGGTGTTCACGGGCGCAGATGACCCCGTGGATATTACGGGGGTTAATGTCGGTGACGATGATAACGCCCGCAAGATACAGCAGCTTCTGAGCTATTTCGTGACGCGCAAGAACAGCTTTTTCACGTTCATGTATAACTTTCTGCGTGACGGGCTGACAATCAACATGGGGTGCGCCAAGGTCTAGTGGAGGCGCGAAGAAGAGCGGCAGCCGATGGAGGTGCTTGCCGATGCGCAGATGATGCAGATGATTCTTGCGGGCGAAGCGGCGGGGCAGAGTGGAGATTAAGGAGGCCGTTCCCGTAACGCCGCTCGGTGATCTTCTGCGTGTGACGTTTGATCTCGTCAACGTCAAGGTCAATCAGCCGATCATCGAAAACATGAGCCCGTCGGAGCTGCGCTTTACACCGGAGACACGTGACCTGCATGCAGGCAAAATTCGTAGCGCAGCGAAAGGTGGTGCGCGGCGACTATCTAAAGCGCATGGAGGAGCAGGGCGTATACAAAAAAACGTCGATGCGGCGATGGAAAAGGCAGGCGGGAATACGACAACGACGCCGCTCCTGGACAAGAAGCACGACAGCACATTGAGGAGATGCACGGACAGCTCTTTGATGGTGATGATGCGTCGAAAGAGTTTGAGCTCTGCGAGGCATATCTCAAGGTCGACTTTAACGGCGACGGTATCTATGAGAATGTGATCGTTCACGCAGTCGGAGATGTCCCGCCAAAGATTCAGGACAACGTGTTTGAGATGCCGCCGTTCTTTATCTTCTCCCCGGAACACGACGCCTATGCCATATTCGGTGAGGATTCTCTCACGGATACACTTGAGCAGCTACAAGACCTCAAGACCGCTCTCATCCGCCAGATGGTGATTGCCGTCGCGAAGAACAATGTCCCGCAGAAGTTTGTGGATGAGAGCAACATCGACATGGACGCGCTCTACGAGGGGCGAGATTGTTCCCCGTCAAAGGCGGTATCCCGCCGCAGAGCGTAATGTTCCAGCCGCCGCCGATACAGATGGACGGCTCTGCTATGACGCTTGTGCAGTACGCGCAGAATGAGGTGAAAAGCCAGTCGGGCAGCACGCGCTACAACCAGGACTTGACTCTTCCAGCCTAAACCGCACGGCGGCGGGTATCACAGCGATCATGGGGGCAAGCGACAAGAAGATCAAGCTGATAGCGCGTCTTGCTGCGGGAAACGGCGTGGATTCCGATTGTCAAATTCCTCATCCTGCTCTGTCAAAAGTTCGTCGATGACGGACAGATTGTACGCCTTGCGGATGAGAATGTCTCCATTCAGCGCGAGGGAGATCAATATCGACTATGACCTTATCGTCAATGTCGGACTGCGCGCGCGTCAACGAAAAGAGATGCAGATGCAGTATCTGATGGTGCTCATCCATCAGATTTATCCGAAAAGCTCGAAGCAATCGGGATTGTCAATGCCGAATCGTGGTACAACGTCACGAAGGAGCTCCTCGAAACAATGGGTATCCGCTCGACGGAGAAGTCTCCTCGACCCGAACGGTCAGGAGTACCAGATGCAGCAGGCTCAGCAGATGCAGATGCAGCAGGCGGCGCAGGAGAAACAGGGATGCCATGATGCAGGCAGAGCTCAGCTAAAGCAGGATGATGTGAAGGCGAAGACGCTGCACGCCTCTCGGCACAGTTCAAAGACCTGCCGATTGATGCACAGTTTCGGCGCTCCAACAGCTGGGGACTTAGCGCTTCTTCCGCTTCCATGCAGGGAGAAGATTGCACGGGATGAGCGACTTGCAGAGCAGCACAACAAGGCCGTCCAGATGTGGCGGGAAGGGAGGATGAACGCATGGAATCAGGCGACAAGATGAAACTCCAAGAGCGCGCCGCCGAGGGCGTGATGCGACGTTCCTCCTTACGGAGCGGTTCTCTGGGAAATGGCTCGATGAGGTGAAAGCAAAGACACTTGATGCGCTCTGCCGTGCTCTGCCGTCGGAGCTTTTGACTGTTCAGGCGGACTACAAGGCGGCACTACGGTTCTATGAGTCGCTGCGGAGCGCAGAGCGAAGAGGCAGGGAAGCCATGAAGAAGCTGTACGAGGATAAGGACAACTGATTGGAGGATGTCGGATGAATGACTGGGTTTTTGACTTACAGAGATTTGCAGAGGAGAAAGCGGCGCAGGATGCGCCAGCCGATACGCCCCCTTATGAAGCACAACAGGGCGCGCAGGAAAGTCCTGCCACGGGTGCGGGAACGCCGCCCACCGTAGAGAGCCGCCACGGAGGGGTAGCCATCCGTATTGACCCCACGACGGGAGCGCGGACGGTCGTCAATATCGGCGCGGAGCAGCAGACAGCGCCACCCGCAGAAGGAGCATGCGGAGGAGCGCAGAACAGCCTGCTACACCGCCGCAGCCTGCACCGTATACGGCGGAGGAGCTTCTTGCCTCCATGACGACAGGACGAACGGACGAGACGCGCATCCCTGAGGAGCTGCGTGCACCCTACATTGCTATTCGCCAGCAGCAGCAGATCGCCGCGCTCACAGCACAGCAGCAGATGCAGCAGAGCGTGCCTCCTGTTCAGCAGACGCAGGAGACCGTACAGGACGCGGAGATTTATCGGCGTATTCAGGAGGCGGCCGAACAGAAAGCGCAGCAGGAGCTTGGCATCACGCCCTGAGGAGCTTTCGGGGATGTCCCTATTCCGACGACCCGAACGAAACGAAGAAGGCGGAGGAGTACCGCATTGCTGTCAGATGAACGTAAACGCAATCGCCCGTGAGATTGATGCGTATCAGTCGAATCTTGCACAGCAGCAGGCCGAAGCGCAGGCGTTCGCCGCAGAGTTCCTGCCGAAAATGCAGCAGGCACAGGCGAAGGAGCCAAACTTTAACCAGATCGACGTGATGATGGAGAGCTACTATCAGGAGCTCCCTTATCATGAGGCGGTACGGGTGGAAGATGCGGTACGGCGATTCCGAAACGGCACGTGTACGCGCGCGGATGTCCCTGTGCTCGAAGGGTACTACGAGAAGACGGGCGGCGTTCTACGCCAAAAAGACGGGGCTCACACGACCCCACAGCCCGCGCCAAAAGCCGCCCCTCCATCGGTGGAAGGAGCAGGGCGTGTCGCGCCGTCTGCGCCGCAGCAGACGGACTGGAGTGCTATGCGCTCGATGGATGTGCGGGCACGTAACGCATTTTTGCGGGAGCATCTCTTTTCCCGCTAAGGATAGGTTCTATTTTTACGAGGTGATACATTATGGCATTGGTAGCACAGTCGGCATCGCAGTCCGTCACGTATGAGGCGGTCGGCACAAAGGACGATTTTAGTAACATCATCACAAACATTGACCCCGAAGAGACGTTCTTTCTCTCGAATTTTGGGCGGGCGACGGATGCAAAAGAGCCTGAAATTAACTGGCTCACGGAAGGCCTTAAGCCGCCGCAGGAGAACGCTCACATGGAGCTGACGAACTACAGAGACGGACAAGGTCGGTTCGCTCGCACGCTGGGACAATCGCTGCCAGCACTTTCATCAGCACGGGCAAACAGTATCCGATGCGCAGAAGAAACACGCAAAGGAGTACACGCCGGAAGATGAGTTTGCACGGCAGAAGACGAACGCCTTCAAGCAGCACGCGCGTGATATTGAGTATGCGCTCGTATTCAACCGCGCGCCGCGTGATGAGTCTCCGGCAATCCAGCGCTCACGGGCGGTGTGCGTTACTTCCTCGAAGAGGTTGAGGACGTCACCTTTCACGGGCAACATCTGTGCGGCGAACACAGAACATAAGCTCGATACGGGCGATTTTCGTCTACTTCAAAGGCGAAAGCCTGGGCACGGGCAACAAGCTTCCCTGCGGAGCTTTCGGCGAAATCTCCCGTACTATATCCGCAAGGACGCCGACCCGAAGAAATTCACGCTCTTCAACAGCATGGATGATGCGATCAAGAACGCCAACCAGATCACGCTTTCGACGGCGGGGCAGGGCGTCCAGATGGTAAAGAACAACGTCTTTAGTGCGGGCAACGCGCTCTTTACGGAAGACCACATCAACGATTGTATGGAGATGTGCTTTAAGCGCGGCGGGAATCCGACGCTTGCGGTCATGTCCGGGCGCAGCAAGCGTCGCTTCTCGCAGATCGTCACGGGCGGCGCGACGAAGCAGCGCGGCTCGAAGGAGAAGACGGCGACGAACATCACGGATGTGTATGAATCCGATTTCGGCGTCATCCGTGCACAGGTGCACCGTATGTATGCGGATACGGTCATTGACTTCATGGACATGAACTACTGGGATATTCGGTGGTTCGACCCGACGCATGAGGTGACGGGGCTCGGAAAGAAGGGTTCGTACGAGGAGTTTGTGATTGAGTCGTGGCTCGGTCTTCAGGGCACACAGCCGAAGGCCTCGGGCTCGATCTATGACATCAAGCGCGCCTAAGAAAACAAGATTGAGGGCTTACCTATGAGAGGTGAGCCCTTTTGTATTGGGGTGAATACCATGATTTTGGAACAGAAACTTCATGAGGAGGATGGGAAGACGATACTCACCAACCGTATCGACTGCTCGGAAGCAATCGATACGGCAAAGCAGGTGTCAGATGAGGGCGGGCGGGGAAAGAATATTGTCCCATTGGGTATATTCCTCCCGAAATGTGGATGTTTGACCCGTGGTTAATTGAGGCGACGCAAAGCGCAGCAGAGGCGGCGACAAGGCAGAGTTTATGCGCCTTGTGAAGAAATTCTTCTCCATGCACCCTGCCTTTGCTGTAAACACACGATCACACGCGGCGGTTCTGGGGAGGAGGTTTGACGAGTGATTGATGCGAAAGCATGATCAAGGAAACGGTGCGTTGGAAAGGAAAAGGACGTCAACGAGGTTACATTCTCAGATTATGAGATCTACCACGCCATCACGAAGTTCTCCGCTATATCACGTGCGCGCCTTGCCAACATGCAGAGTGATCTCTTGGAGCGTGAGAAAACCTATGGACGGGATGAGTTTCGTCGGCGGCGCGCGTGTTCCTGCCTGATGATTTCATGTCTGTTAAGGGCGTTTACCGCACGGCCGATCACTACCGCCTGCATGCGGTATCGGACGATCATGTCGACACGGATACGTTCCGCCTCTTTGCCGGGCGTATCTATGCGACGCAGGAGATTACGCTCCACTACTACGGCAAGCTCCTCCCGTGTACGAGGGCGGACAGGTCATGCTTCCAGACATGTTCCTTGATGCGATTGTCAAACTCACGCGCCTTGTCCTCAACAACACGGACGTTGACACGATGACACAGGCGGTGACAACGGAGACCGATGCGATTGTTCCACGGCGCAAGTACAACAATATGCGCCCAAAGATGCCGTTTTTTGCGTAGTGGTGATGCCATACGAGAACATTGGATGCAATCCGCGATCTGCGTGCGGCAGGGGCACGACATATCCGACGAGTACACGACGGAGGAATGCCTCGGCTTTCTGAACACGGGCAATCTGTGAGGTATCAGGACTTCTCATTGCGGCACGCTCCCCGATGATGGTACAGGAAATCCGCATCCATGACGGGGAGAGCGTCCCTGAACGCTACGTCCATCGGCTGGGACAATATCCGCTGCGCATCACAGGGCAGACGGTACACTTACCGACCCGATGATGGAGGCATACGGTTCCGCTATTTTGCGACGATGCCGCCGCTGTCGGATGAGACGGAAGTCTACCGTTTGCACACGACGGGCTGAATGATTACGTCCTGAAAGTCGCCACGCTCCTTGCCCTCAATCGGAATGAGTACGACATATCGCAGTGATAAAGCACTCTATGACGAGCTGCGCAGCATCCTTGCTGAGGCGGTGGGTGTGAATGGCTGAGCTGAAAAGAAACCGCTTTATGCGCCACACCTCCGACGTCGATTCAAGGTGACGGACGCTATCTGCTTTCCATCCTGCGCGACCTTCTTACAAACGCAGGCAGAGCAGATCAACGCGGCAAAGCAGCTTTACCGCAGAGGACGTGGCGGCGGAGAAGGAAGGAAAGTCCTCTCACCGCGTAACTTTCGCCCGACGTTCTCCCGGCTCGGCGGGCTCCTCCAATGGGACCACATGACTAGCGCAGAGGGGCTGAAATGCTATGAGGTGCGGACGAGACAAGAACGTCGGCAGCGAGGTCGGGCTCTTAGAGCGAACAACGCAGAATCATTCCAGCTGTCTTCCGCTCTCCTACGTGGACATCTCTTTCTCTACGCGATTGATCTCACGGATACGGCGAGTGCTCCCGCAGAGCTGCATTACACAAAAGGCACGCCCGATGCGCCCGCGTGATCTCACAATGACTAAGACGCAGGAAGGGACGCTGATTACGTTCCTTGACATCCCACTTGACTGTATAGGGGCATACGTCTACGTCAACGACGTGCGCCATGAGACGCTCGATAACATCTTCCTCTACACAGGCGGAGCGGTTGTTGAGCGTGTGCGTCGCGTACCACGACCAGTACGGCGAAGGAACATCCGAAACGCTCACTGCGTTATCCCTGATGTGGAGAACTTTCTCGTAGAACGAAACGGAGCACAGCTGGATTTCTACTGGGATGCCCTCCCTATCTACAACGTGCGCTATGAAGTCAAAGTCGAGTGTGACGCCGGAGTGGGATAAGGCACTCACGATCTTTTCGACGAAACTCAACAAACACCGCTATGTGTATCCGAACACGGGGCGGTGCTATATGCTCGTCAAGGCGATTGATGAGCACGAGAACTACTCAAAGAACGCCGCGTACTCCTCCTAGCCAACGAGAAGGACGAACACAAGAACGTCATCTTGCGGATGGACGAGGAGGCTGCAGGTTATCCTGGCGCCAAGCGCAACCTCTACTACGACCAAGCACGTGAGGCTCTGCTCCTTGAAAAAGACGCCATGAGCGGTGAGTACCTGCTACGCGTTCACCTGCCGAAGAAGTACCGCGCGCGGAACTGGCTGGAAGCAAGCGTCATCGGCGAGACGAACAGCGACTACGTGTTTGACGACCTCGATTTTCCGTGGGAAAGCGAAGAGGCGGAAAATACCATGTGGAACGGCACGGTCGGTGACCTCAGAGGTGTGGAGGTCACCTATGAGATTGCCCGTGACGACCCGCAGGACGCGGCTGGCTTCCCTGTCCTTATTGCACTGGACGGGCACTTGCGGCGACGGGGGCGGAGGTCACTGGAGAAAAAGGCTAAAAGCTACTCACACGGGCGGTGAGGCACAGGGACTGCTGGCTCTCCATAAGACGCGCGTCACGTACGGGAAGCTGGCTCTGCCGCAGACATTTTTCCTTGATCTTTTGGCTGCATCTGCGCGACACGCTCCCAGACACACTTCCTGACGCTCTCAGGGGACGGAAGCCTTTCCCTGATGTATGACCGCCGCATGCGGGAGTTTCAGCTTGTCGGCAGTGATGGGGCGTACGTACGGGCACAGCTGACGTACCGCCCGAACGACTGTATCGCCGTTGGCATCGTGCAGGAAGCATCTATGCGGCGGCTTTTTTTACACAGTCTCGGCAAAGACGGAACGGCAACGGGAGAAGTCCCCGCAAAGCCACTAAAGAAACTGAACACGCTCGTACTCGGGCAGTATGACTAGAAGGGTGATCGGTATGATCGGAGTTAAAGGGAAGTTTCACGGGCGTGCTGCGCCGCGCAGACTGGCACAGAGGAGGTCATAGAGAAAGACAACCTCATTGTGAGCGCGGGTTATGACCTTCTCTTTAGCCGCCTGTTCCAAACGCAAGATGAAAACTACAGCAACAGCAGAGCACTGCAATATATCGCCGTTGGCACGGGGACAAATGCACCTGCGGCGGAGCAGACCAAACTGACGACCTTCCTGGCTGCGGTGAGCGCCAGTATTTTCACACAGCTGGAACGAAGGGTGCAAGCTCGTCGCGACATTCGGCACGGGACAAGCAATCGGAGCTATCACGGAGGCGGCTGTGTGCTATTGGAACAGGGACAGGTGCCATTGATAAGGACAATCATGCAGCTTTTTGACCGCGTGGTCTTCCCTGCCATCAACAAAGGGCGGGAGGACGTATACCTTGTCACGTTCAAGTTTGTGTTTGGAGAGCTGAAGGAGTAAGGAGAAAGGCGGTGCGTTATGCCTACGGAAAGAGAGGAACACAGCATCCGCCTGACAAAGCCGCGCACGTTTCGTGACAGTCCTTTCGCTTTTACCGATGCCCGTGCGGCGGTGCTCTTTGACCGTTTCGGCGAGGTCGCAGTAACGCAGGATGTAACCGAAGGTATCGGCTTTTTCTGAGTGGATATTCCTCTGCGACGACGTACCATCGAAGCGTCGAAGAAGGGCTGACTCTCACGGATGATACACCGCCAACGCGGGCGGGAGTCGCTTAGTGCCACGGGTCCATCGGAATCCGTGATGAGGATACTGCCCCACGTGAACCGATTCGTTCGCTCTTTACAGAGCACATCGGCGTCGGACGCTTCCTCCTCCACGAACAACACGGGCACGTCTACATGGAGTTTACGGAGGGTATTGGGCTCAGCGGGCGGATACTTCCGCCGATCTCCTCCCTGATTGTGGAATCCGTCGGGCTTGGGCAGGACACGCCTGTGTCTCCATCCATGCACGCACAGGAATCACTGGCGCAGGGACGGAGATCACGCAGGAGATGAAGCATGCGCTGCGCGAGTGGCTCGGGATGCGTGACGAACGTGGACAGGTGTTTACGGCGCATCGTTCCTTCCGTGAAGGTGTTTCCCTAGGTGAGGAGATTGGAAAGCTCCTGATGATCAATACAGCGTTCGCAGAGGGCATCTCGATTGACGCATCCATTTTACCGCCGATGCAGACGATGATAACGGAGCGCATCGGTATACACGGAGAGATTTTGCCGCCGCTTGCGTCTGTCTTTGTCGAAGACCTTATTTTCTATGACGGCATCATCCGTGCGAGTGAGGCGACGATTGAGGGAATTGCGGCAGGGAAGGAAATGACCTTTGACGCATTCATGAAAGCGTATCGACCGCCCTGTTGGGTATAGCCTTTTCATCCGTTCCGCGTCGGCGAGTACGAATACGAAAAGGCACTTGTCCGCATCGGCATCACGGCGGGAAGTTACGGGGCTATCCCGCAGATTTATAACGTCGTGATGAACGTGGACATCGACGATACTGTTGATCGCGGTACGGCACAGGTGGACGCGAAGGTGACGGCAATCTTTATCACAAGCACTACTATACGAAGCCCGAGTAACGGTGACACTACAGAGCGGGAGCGCGGAAGATGGCGTGCTGACCCCTGAGATCACCTCCATTGGAACGGAATCCTTTACGTGCGTTCTGCGCCGACGTGACGGAGCGGCGGCAAAGGACGTATCTCGTGGACGGCGGTCGGGTATTGAGGGAGCGATATGCAGAACTTCAAACGTATCGACGGGCAGGAGCGCGTAAAGAACACACGCGTTATCCTCAACGAGAACTTTGAGACAGTCGCCAGCATGTTTGCAGGGGATTCCTTTCCAACGGCGGGGCTGATGCTCGGGATGAAGTGTTACCGCACCGACCTCAAGTCAACGTTCACGTTGAAGAACCTCGACCCCGTACAATGGGACGAGGACGCATCAGAGCAAAACTGAAGAACGCACAGCACATCTCTCTCGGCAGCAAGGCGACGAGCGACCCCGTCATATTTGACGGGACGGAGGATATTGTTATCCGCGTGAAGAGCGTGGAGGCAGATTCCTGTACGGGCAACGCGGCGACGGCAAAGCATGGCGCTCGGCGTTCGAGGAACAACGGCACAGCAGAATGCACCGCGTCACGTGTGGTTCTCTGCCGTAGGGAACGAGACACAGCGCGAGTATGCGGACAACCTCGTCTCTAACCCCTGTCACAGGGACGCTTGCTGTACCAAAACTCGAAGGACGGCCACGAATGCTGACCGCGCGACGATTGCCACACGTGCGATTGCAGACAGCTCGGGAAAAGAATATTGCAGATCTCTACGCGAAGAAGAACGGCGAAGGCGCGACGGGAACATGGAACATCAACATCTCGGGCAAGGCGGCTGCGGCGGCCATTGCAGATCGGGCACTGCGGGCGGACACAGCGGCGCGGGCGGAAGTTGCCGTACGCGTTGAGAATGCAGGAAGCTGCGAAGCGCATCCCTATGCAGCAACAGCAGGACGTGCCAATACCGCTGAACGTGCATCTCTGGCTGATCGGGCAACGAATGCCGACCACGCGTCTGTTGCTGACCGTGCGAGTGTTGCTGATCGTGCTGTCTCCTATGAGAGTAAGAGCGTTACCATGACGACGGTCGTCAACATTCCGACCAGTGATGTTGGCGGGAATATATGGCTTGCGGGTGATGTACGATGCCATGGAATGTATCGAAAAGTAAAGGTTCATCTCAGACACTCATTAACCGGGGCGCATCTTGTTATTCCGATTTACGAATGGTGGCCCGGGGCACAAGGCATCGCACTTCCACCGCGTCCTTATCTGACGCTCGTATGGCACGGAGTCCGCTTCTATACTCGTCTCGTTGACCCGAAGGATGATTTTGCTACACCGTTGCGTTTTCGCGCACGTGGCAAGGTTTATGCACTTGCGTCGACCGACCGAAATGTGCGCTGGGTTGTTTCCGGCAGTGTCACAGTGCGTGTGGGAGAACGGTTTACCATCCCTGACGGAGCGCGTCGTATCCGTGTGAGTGCGGCGGCGGGCGGGATGAGTCTTATCCGTACGCAGTGGGCACAGTCCTCAGCAACGGGGAAGCGCAGACCTTGTCACGCCGGCAGGGGCGCGTTATGCGCAGTTCACCGCACCTGCGGGAGCAAAAGGTATCGTCAACAGTGCGGTGCAATACTTTACGGCGGGCGGAAGCCTGATTCAAAACTTTGAGAACGGGGCGGTCTATTACAACATCCCCTATAACGGCGACCCACGCAGCTGGCATCCGTCAAACTTTCCTGCGGCGTTTACGGTTGCATGGGGCTAGGAGGTGACACAATGCAGGAATACAGAGAAGTCCTTGAAACAGATACCGTGCGGGACGCACGCGAGATTTGGAACAAGAACATGGAGACGCTGCGCTCGACGCACGCGGGGGAAGCGTTTCCCACAGAGAACCTTGCGCTCGGGATGAAGTGCTTTCGCTCTGACGAGAAAAAGACATATACGCTTGTCTCCCCTAGAACCTGTGGAGTGGAAGGTAGAGGCGAGCGGAAAGAGCACGATTGATCGCGAGGACATTGTGAGCGCACAGGCATTCCTTGACCTCGTCGGGCATGAAGCACTCGGGCGACTGACGGACTGGACGGGGCTCTTTTATCGCGGACTGTCCATTGAGGTCGTGGACTTTTTCCGACCTCGGGCGCGGAACGAACGTCACTAACATGAGCCGCATGTTCGCGAACTGCGCGTCCCTCAAAAACGGTGCTTAACTTCAACGTGTCGGAGGACTCCCCGCTGACAGACGTGCACGGAATGTTTGATGGATGCGACCATCTCACGGTGCTCGACACGTCCAAGTTCGCCGCAAAGAAGGTGGAGAACTTCTCGGAGATGTTCAAGAACTGCCGCGCACTGAAAACCATTGATGCGGCGTCAATCACCGTGGACAAGGCGACAACGCTCTATGCTATGTTCTACGGGTGTCAAGAACTGCGTTCGCTCGACGTGTCGAAGTGGAACGTCTCGAACGTGACGAGTTTTGCGGATCTCTTTTCGCGACTGTCCCCGCCTGCGTGGACTTGACCTCACAAAATGGAGACACGGCAAAGGCAACGGGGATGGGCGGAATGTTCCGAAGCTGCGGGAATGAAACGATTACAAAAGCCCTCAGAGAAGAATCAATATGGGTATTACCCTCTTGCTGGCGCACCAATAGTAACACTTGCTCTTGACCTTTCTCCTTTGATCTCACGAATGTGACAACAACAGTACATGTTCGCCTATGCCAGAGCGGAGCTCACCATTGGCGAGAAGATGCGCAAAACGGGGAAAGTGCAAGGACGAGCGGGATGTTCTTGCAGTTCAGCTGTAAAAATCCGCCTGTGATTGCGGGTGCAAAATACACATCTCCTGTGACGGGGAAGGAGTACCCGCAGACGATCTTCACGGCGTTTGACTTCTCATCCGCAGAGTCTATGGGTGCAATGTTTGAGGGAACATGCGCCGTAAACACTGAGGTGAAGGATGGCAAGGAAACGAAGTACGGGCTTGTCTTTCATGTCGCGACACCGAAAGCAAAGGACATCAGCGGGATGTTTCGGAACACGCAGACGGATTTTATCTACCTCTCCATGGATACGGGGAAGGCAACCAACATAAGATGCCTTTTTGCAAACTCAACAGCAGAGTGCATCCGCCTGCGGAACTTTGACACACGCCACATAAACTTAGAATGGAATCAAGGTAATACGGGGTCAGGGATAAGCCAGATGTTCAGGGATGCAATCACTTGAAGTATCATCATCGACGACACGACCTTCATGTTCAAACTTGCAGAGGATGTGCTCGCCGACCTGCCAAAGGACTGCCGCTTTGTTGTCCCGCGCAATATGATTCCTGTCTACACACAACAGGAGTATTGGAAGAACTACACAGCCGCTTTATCGCCTTGCAGGATTGCGTAATTGATGAAGCGTACGTCAAGAATGCGCCATAAGAAAGGAGACCATGATGCAGTACAAGTTAAGTGATGCGTGGCAGAAGATCACGGAGACCACAGGGACGCTCTATGCAACAGAGCGTGCGGTGAGATTTCGACGGAGGAGAAGAACGGGTCGGGCTTTATCCTCAGCCCGATGATACCGTTTCCATTCAAGGGGAGCATCTACGCACGGGCGACGAATGGATTTGCCGATCTCAATGTGGTTGCGGTGACCCTGCCGACAAGCTGAGGAGTGTGATTCCATGCGGCGGATGATGAAGCACAACGCAACACAGGTGGTGTTCAACGACCTTTCGGGCGGGATTAACATCATGAGTGAGGGCGATCTTATCGCACAGAACGAGATGCAGGAATGTGTGAACTTCTACTTTCTTGGACACGAACGATCACTGCGCCCACGCGGCGGTCTTTCCCGCCCTCTGATGACGTTTCCTGTGGCGGTACGCGGTACGTTCTACGACGTGGACAGCAATACGTTCTTTGTTTTTCTCGTTGACGGGAGCGTCTACCGCGTTACGTCTCTTGTCGTTCCTCCTGAGAAGGTGGGCACGGTATCAGGAGGACGAAAAGCCGATCTGTGCAAAGTTTCAAGACCGCATCTGGATTGCCTCGGGCGACAAGCTCCAATCCTACGACTTTTCCGCATCGGGCGGTGTGGAGACACACGCGAATGCACCTGTCTGTGACCCTCATCTTTGAGCGCGGGGCACGGCTCTGTGCAGCAATGACGGCAGCGACCGCGTGATGCTCTCAGCACTCGGTGACGGTACGAAGTGGAGACGGACGACAACGAGCGCGAGCACGGGGCGTGGGTGGATATTGGCTACGGGGACAGCGGCGATATGATTGCGGTCGTTCCTCTGCCACGAGACCTCTTGATCTTCAAGAACAACGGGATGATCTACCAACTCACAGGGGATAGGGACGTCTCCACGTGGGTGATCTACCGCATTGCCACGCAGACGGACGCCATCGGGCGCAACTGCGCGGCGGCGGTCGGGAACGACGTTGTCTTTGCCAGCCGTCAAGGGATGAAAACCATGCTGACGACGATGGACTACGGGAATATTGCGCAGGGTGAACTAGGGGAGAAATGGAGATGCCCTCGTGACGAGCGGGTTATATGAACCGGCTCTTTTTCATTTGCGCCGTCGAAAGCTCCTTCTCATCCAGCCGTCGGCAAAAAGCGTGACCTGATCGCTCACAACTACGCCGTCGGTGCGGCAACGGTGCTCTCTTTCCATTCCCTGTTACGTCGGTAGAGGAGACAGCAGAGGGCGTTGCCGTCGCAGCAGGAAGCGCACTCTATGAAATCAGTGAGGCGTATATGAGCGACGGGGATACACCGATTGACTATCACATTCGGACAAAGGCACTCATCGGGACGGAGAAGATTCTCGCACGCAGCGTGGACTCGCTCTATGGCAGCGGCGCAGGCGGGGAATGTGACCGTTGCCATTGACAACATGACGCTCTCCATGCCGACGAACAGCCGCCGCAGGTACGGTGCAATCACTCATCACCACGCATTGAGACGAGCATTCGCGGGCACACACCGTTCCAAATGAAACATTTGATCTTGGAGGTGGCAGACCTATGACGCTCTACCGAGTGGATTGACTTCACAACAAAAAATCCGCAAGACCCATTTCAGCCGACGGATGGATTTGAACTCTTCTATGTCCCTGAAAAAGGCTTCGCGAGGTGCGCTTTTTCGGGGATATGGTAATCATCAGGGCAGCTCGCGGGGGATGCGCGGTACTTTCAAAGAGCACGTCGATAAAGTCGCGGCGCAGATGGGGATTCGTGAGGGCGGAACGATCTGCATCCGCAAGGAGATTCGCGCTTACATTCGCCTTTTTGGCTACCGCATCGACCATGTAGAGGAGCTCGGACGGGACAAAAGCGGTACTATGGCATTCATAAGAAAACAGGGAAGTGGGCACTCTACAGCCCCGGTTATACTTACGACGCGACGGGGGAGCTTGCCCTATCTTGTGACATGGGAAATCTAAAGGAGTGAGGACATGAGAAGATATTGGCATCTGTGAGATGAGGATGAAGCGGGCTGGCAAGACAGCGACGCTTATCTTCACTGCACCTACGGGCGCATGGTGCGCTACAAAAAGGGCGGCGGCTCGACGACTGTGCAGAACTCCTACACGCCGACGCCGGGCGAAGTCCAGCTGACACAGGCGAGCGCGGGACTATGCAAGGAAAGTCGCACCGAACGCGTACTACCTCAACGACCCTGGACGCTCTCTATTGCAGGACTCCCTTGGCGCGGTGCAGGTTGACTTTAACTCTCTCAATCGCGGCGCACAAAGTCAAATCGGTATGGCACAGAGCGGTATGGCAGGCCTTGTCGGCGCGAACAATGGAGCAACGGCGGCGGCGAACGGCGCACTCGGCGACGCGTCACGGCAGATGGGGAACCTTACGGCACAGAACGTCGGGCGGCTCGGCGGACTTGAGGGGCTCTCACCGCAGCGGTGCGGATGCGGCAAGCAGCGCAATCAACGCGGCAAGCGGCGTGATCGGCGCGTCGGCGGGCGCAGCGAACGATGCGCTTGCACGTCTTGCACAAGGGCAGATACCGCCGCAATACCAAGCGAACATGGAAAACAGCATCCGTTCAGCCATGCAGAATACCATGGGAAAAACACTTTCGGGACTTGGCAATCGCGGCGTTCTTAACTCCTCGGTGACAACAGGGAGCAATTAACGACATCCAGCGCAACGCTGCGGACGAGGTAGCGCGACAGTACCACGCGAACATCAACCAGATCGCCTCTCTCACACAGCAGCAAAACGCGAATGCGGGCGGAGCGGCACAGACGATCGCAGGGCTCATGCAGCAGCAGAACGCGAACGCACAAGGCCTTGCTGGGAATCTCGGCAACCTCTACAACACGCAGTACACACAGGGCATGGGTGCACTCGGACAGCAGGACGAATCTTGCGCAACAGCAGCTTGCGAATGCACAGGGCAACAACAGCCAGAACAGCGCACTCTACGCGAACATTGCGAACATGGCAGGGCAGCCCGTCGCGCTTGCAGCGCAGCACAGGAAGCGGCACAGAACCCAGCGTTCCGTGCGTGGAATGCGTCGATGGGGCTCAACGGTGCGACGACGACTGCACTTGCAGGTGTGGCGGGCAAAGGGACGAACACACAGACGACCACCAGTCTGGCGGCGGTGGGTTTGGCGGCTTCCTCGGTGGTCTCGTCGGCGGTGCAATCGGAGGATACACAGGGGCTTGGGATGGGACTGTTCGAAATTGTTTCCCACCCGGCACAAAAGATCAAGATGGCAGACGGCACGGAAAAAGAGCATCGAGCACATCGACGTTGGCGAGATGGTCATGTCGCATAAGGACGGCAAGGAACAGCCTGCGAAGGTGCTGCGCGTCATGCAGCGGCACTATGCCGATGTGATAACATCCAGTGCCAGCTTGCGCATACCTCGGCGACGCTCTCACAGCCCTTCCTGATGGAGGATGGGACATATAAGACGCTCGGCGATATGCGCATCGGTGACGTGCTCCATGATGTTGGCGCGGTCTCACGGGCTCCAGCTACAGCGGCGAGCGTCCCGTGCACGACATCGAGGTGGACGGCGTGAATAACTATATTGCAGACGGCTTTATCGCCAAGGGCGGCGACGGGGAGCAACGTGGCGGGAATGAACGGAGGTTAAGTAATGGACTGGGGAAAAACTCGGCTACATGGTCGGCAATACGCTTGCCCTGAATCATGCGCAGAACTACTATGACCGTGGCGTCGACAAGGCACGCAAACAGATCGACGGAGCGGGCGGTGTGACGGATGGAGATCGGGAACAGGCGGCGCAGATGCTCAATGCGGGGCTCGGCGGCGGTGGACTGATCGGACAAAGCCCGCAGCTTTCTCTGCTCAAGGCAAAGCGTGACTGGATGCAGGCGGACAACGATGCGCAGTATCTTCTGAATAACGGATACGCAGAGAACTCCAGGAGGTACAGGGATTCCGTAAGATACAGGCAGATGCACACACGGCTGCCGACGGAATCCGCGCCCTCGGGAAGAACATGGGGTATAACCTCGACGACTACGGCGCGGGGCTTAGTCTCCAAGAACTGAACGGCGCGGTCAATCGTGGAATTGCGCCGGGACTCTATCAGGAGTTCCCGAACCTCGGCAAACAGATCGGTGACAGAAACGCATGGGCAGGGAAGACGGCAAAGGAGATCATGCAGGGCGTCGCGCAGAATCCACAGGCGGCACAGAGCGTGCCCGTCGCACAGGGGCTTCCCACACAGGGATTCGGCACGATGCAGCCGCAGATGGTCGGCGGTGTGTCTCAGATGATACCACCCTGCCGCGCGGCTCGATGCGGGGGGATATAGCCAGGCAGACGCAGCGCAGGCACAGGCAATCGCGCAGAACGCGGGCGTTGTCCCTCAGAGTGCTCCTGTTCCTCAGCAGACGGCGGCAGGCTTCCCGACGGGCGTACAGATGAACGGATACGCACCACAGCAGGGGGCGAACCTCATCGGCTTTGACCCAAACGGCGGATTCGGTATGACGGGCGCGGCAAACCCTACTACGCCCGGCGGTACGTCTAAAGAGCGAACCGTAACGTCGGGCGATATTTATAAGTTCCTCCAAGCGCAGGGCGTGATTCCGAAAGACCTCACCTACGAGCAGAAGGTTGAAGAGATCGCGCAGATGGTCGCGAAAAAGCGTGCGGCGGCCATGAGTGCCCGCGAGGTCGAAGACTATCTGAAAGAGCGTGGCGTTCCGCGCAAGATCGCACAGCAGGTCGCGGCGGAGCACACACAGGAGATGCAGCAGATGATGAAGCAGGAGGCTCTTGCGCGCGGCGGCGGCGTCTCCTAACAGCCAAATGGCGCAGCTCCTCGCTGTAGCGGCGGCAGACCCGAAAATGAAGCTGTCTGATCTCACGGGGATTATCAATGCGACAAATCCCAATATGGGCTTTGAGACCATTGACCAAGGCGCAGGCGTCAGTGTCATTGGGTATGACAAAAACGGACGCGTACGGAGCACGGCTGAGTTCCTTCCGAGTCGCTGTCGCCGAAGGATATTGCGGAAAAAGAAGTTCCAATACGATAAGCTCAAAAACAGATGTCGATATCGCCAACCAGAACGCAAAGCTGCGCAAGTATGGGATAGATGTGGACGCTGAAACGAGCCGTGGAAACTCGATGCGAAGTGCACAAGCAACGCTCGGTGCAGCGGACATTCGTGGGCAATATGGACTCGCGGCGGCAGCGGTACGAGCGCAGGGACGTAGCGCAGGAGAAGGCGGCGAAGAACGCCGCAGCGCGGCAGAAGAAGCTCGACGCGCAGTTTACGAACAAACTCAACAAAGTTTTGAGTTCTACAACATGCAGGGCGACCCCTCACGTGAGGATATGGGATGCTGTTGAGGACTTCGCCTTGCCGTTGAGGATGGAAAAGAACATGGCGACATATCTGCTCAGGAGGCAGAGGACTTTGACAATGTGGCGATAGCCTTGCAGGTTCTTTATGCCGCACGTTTCGGCGACAAGAACTATGCACGCGAAATGTGGGGCAATTTCAATGAACAGTGGCTGCAAGACCCCGAACGGAATCCGCTCTACTACCAGCTGGATAACGTTTATGGATGGTTGACCGAAAAACAGAAAGCCCCTTTGACAAGGCACGTGAAGCAAACAAGTTGCCGGATGAACCACAGAAAGAATACGCATCAACAAGTTATGAGGATTCAGGCTCATGGATGTATCGGTAGGATAGAAAAGGAGAACGACCATGGCACAAGTAAGCTTTAAGAACGTGCGCAGTGGAATGTCGAAGAATTTGGTTCTACGCCTCCCGAAGCGTTTGAAGCAGGAAAACACATCGGCGAGGAACCGCGCGGGCTCGTCGGCACATTTGTCGATAATATTGCGGGCGGACTTGAAGGCTTTGCCAGTGGTGGACTGAACGCGCTGGGGACAGCGGGGAAAGCATTCTATATCAATGGAGAAGCACCGCGCGCCGTTGGTGAAATGGGCAATGGCTCGTTGATCGCTCCATTGGTCTTGACGAGATGGCAGCGGAGAATCAACGACGTTCAGGGTTATTAAAGGAGTACGAAGAGCAGGGGCTGCTTGACCGCGCAACGAACCCAAAGTATTGGATGGATGCACGTGGTTTTGCTGCGGATTTCGGGAATTTGTTCGGCAGTCAAATTCCGTTCTTTTGCCATGAGTGCTAGTGATGCCGGAGATTGGCGTAGCGGCGAAGGTCTCGCAGGTGCTGAATAGCGGGCTTTAGCAAAAGTCAGGCTGAATCGGGCGGCTGGCCTTTTTGCTCCACGCGTTAAGGCACTTGTCGGCGGAGAGGAGCGTACGTTAGCCGGCGGTGCAGGACGGGAAGCCCTCGGCGACTTTACGAGCTGGGCACCGACAGGCGTTATAGACGCAGCGTCGAATACAGGCGAGGTCGCACAATACTTGCGCGAACAGGGCTATAGCGACGACGAGATTTACGGGCGGATGAAAAAGCGTTTGGCTATGAACTCCCCGTACGACATTGCATCGCAGGGACTTTTCGGTACGTTCATGGGCGGGCGTGGTGTGCGCGCGGCACTCAGCGGAAAAAGCAAAGCACGCAACATCGGCGTCAACGCAGGGCTTGGAGTGGTGGATGCCGCCAACGAAGGCTTTTCAAGAGCATGTGCAGACACAGGCAGTGGAGGGGCGACCGATCAACCCGTCGGAACGCTCTGGAACCAGACACCGGGCGAAAGAAGTGCGTCGACCTCTGCGTTCATCGGTTCAGCTGTTCCGATTCTTGGCGGTGCTGTACGCAATGTTCTCGGAAGTCATTTTGCCAATTCAAACGAGGGCGGGACAACAGAAGTTACGACCACTGAGCAACAGTCGGAAGAGTCTGCGCAGCCAAAGATTAAGACCTCAGGCAACGCCGACATTGACAGCATCATGACGGATGCGGCAGCGGAGTACAATGTTCCCGTCAATCTCATTCACGCTGTGGCACAGACAGAATCTGGCTACAATCAGGATGCACGCTCAGAGGCTGGTGCAATCGGCGTCATGCAGCTCATGCCCAAAACGGCGGAAGGACTCGGCGTTGACCCGACCGACCTCAGGGGGAACATCTACGGCGGCGCAAAGTACCTGCGTCAGCTGATGGATACATTCGGCGGCGATATGCAAAAAGTAATTGCCGCGTACAATGCGGGCCCGGATGCTGTTCAAAAGCACGGTGGAATCCCGCCCTATGAAGAGACGCAGAACTATGTGCAGAAGGTCATGGGCAATCTTGAGGGCTATGACCTCGGCGCGTCGGGGGATGTCCCTGTGCAGGTACGCAGCCTGCGGATGATGCCGCGCCTTTTATCGGTGTCACAATGTCCAACGGCACGGAAGGCTGCGTTGAGGCAGTCACAAAGATCGGCGCAAACTCCTCGGCGTTCCTTGCGCAGGAGCTCAAAAAGGTGTTGTTGGCGTCGACCGTCTTGTTGAAGATGCAGGGGATAATGTCATTGCCTTTTGACCCGAATCAGCTTGAAGAAGGCGACGTGATTGTCTCACGGAGACGAAAAGCGACCCGCAGCGACATGTGGTACTCTATGACGGCAAGGGCGGCTATATCGGTAACTCGTCTAGCCGTAATCAGGTTGTTCAGGGGAGCGACTATAACCAGATGGGAGACTGGCACCCGACGAAGATCATCAAGTCGGGCGCGTCGTTCAGTGGTTCCTCTGCGCGTCCTATCTCTGCGCCGCAGATGGACTTCACGGGCTTGTCTTTGACGAAAAAGGATATAGCGGCGACACAGAAAGCCCTTAACAATCTTGTGCACGGCGGACAGCCGACACCGGAACAGAGCGCGGCGATTCTCTCGGCGGCAGAGGCAATCCGTGATATGCCGCTCGGCAGCGTCGATAAGACCGCAGAGGCGGAATCCTACAATGAGTGGCAGAACCTCATCGACACAAAGGACATTGCGGGCATCGTCGACAAAGACCCTGAGGGCGTTGCACGCATGGTACATCAGCTCGCAGGGGCACAGAAACAGCAGCAGACGCGGGCGGCAATCGAGAACCAGCAGCAGATTGAAGCGACAAAACAGGCAGCTTGAGGGCCGTACAGAAACAGCGTTATGAAGCGGCACAGGCGCGTATCAATAACGCGGTAGCACAGCGGAACGCGGCCATGCAGAATCCGCAGATGCAGGCGGAAACACCGATGCAGGGCGCGGTGCAGACCCCGCAGATTCCGATGCAGACCGCCCCGACAAATAACATTGTCGGTGATACCGTCGTAGAGAATGCAGCCCCGCAGACGTTTTCTTCCCCGTAGAGAGGCGGTGAAGAACCTCCTGTCTCCCGCGAGGAACTCTCTGACATCCTCGGAAAAGTCCAACAGTGGGAGCAGCCGCTTCTTTCCATTCCTGCCTACGTACAGGCGCGTGATCGGCAGGACTGGGCGACGGCGGCGCAGATCGCGGCGAACGCAGGACAGCCCGGCGTTGCACAGTTCTACAACACGCTCATGGAGCACGGAAGCCGAAACGCGCAGAACGTTACACCTGCTCCTCAGGAGAACGCCCCGACGGTTACGCCACACGCGCCACAGGGAAAAATGTCGTCGCCGCACCGCCCGTGCAGAACGCAAGCGCACCTATCCCCGTGGTTGGCGTCCGCCCCCTTGTCCCAGATCGTCTGCCTGATAGCACATCGGGACGGCGCGACCTTGCTCATGCACTCGGTCGCTTCATGGTGGCGAACAACATTCCCATCTCCAAGGGATTACGTGACGACCTTTCGATTGGCTACGGGAAAGCAATCCGCTATGCCGATGAGAAGATCAGGAAGTGGGAGAACGAGCGCGCAGGGAACGCCCCTCAGACCGCGCAGGGCGGCGCACAGAGCACGGAAGCACAGGCAGACGATAGAATGCTTGCACAGCGTGGCGAACGCGCTCAAAACAGCTCTAAAGCAGTAGGGGAAGTCTGCCCAAAAACAGGGCAATAAAAAGCCGCCGACAAAGGTGGGCTTGTAGCTGCAGATGGATATGAGACGGATCGGGCAGACCTCTTACAGAGGCCGACCCGAAAGAATTTATCATCAAGCCGAACGGGAGCAGAAACTTCGGGGAGATCACAAAAGGCGGTTTCGGATGCTGTTATGGAGCAGAGCGGAGAAAAAGCTGCCCATCGGCGAGATTCGTTTGCGCGTTGGAAACAGTTCGGAAGGGTTGATTCATGCAAAAGCGCATGAAAAAACAGGCACAGGACGCAGGCTATGATTCCGTTGAGGACATGATTGCGGATGTCGCGAGAACTTTGACCGCATTTATATGAGACCTCCTGCAAAAAGAAGGGCAGAGGCCTACATACTCGCTTGTAAAATCTGGAAACAAAAGCAAGGGGATTATGAACGGTGTTGCCCCCATCTATTTTTGAACTGCAAACAGACGGGAGCGGCAATTACTATATTGTTGTCACCGCTATTCCCAAAGGAGATAAAAACTTAGGGCATCAAAACAAAAAAAGACCGCCTGATTTACAGCAGCCCGGGCTTAGGTGCTGCCACCGAGTCCAACGCTGGTGCGGTCTCCGCGTCGGCAAAAGAAGGTTGGAGCCGATACTCGCGGGGTACCCCTGCATCCGATAAATCAGGTGATCTTGATGCCTCCACTATATCACCTGAGGAAGCAGAAAGCAAGGAGAATCCGCTTCACGAGGACGAACAGGCGGCACTAAAGGGGCTGAGTGCAGACGCGAAAGACGTGTATCGCCTTGTACGCGACAAACTCGCGGGCTCGTCGAACAAGAAAGTCGCCCGTGCAGCTTCGGTCGGCGCAGTCCTCCTTGCGCGTCATGCGGATATTATCGCACGTAAGATTCGCACGGCACTCGGGAAGCCCTTCACGGCAATGGACTACTACCGCAATATGTTTGCCCTCAAGACAGAGGGAGACAAGACGGGCGCGAACGCACTGCATCAGGCGGCGAATGCTGGTGGAAGATGTATGCGCAGAGCGCACATGCAATTCCACTTGATGATGGGCAGGGGAAAGTTGTCGACATTCAGTTTGTGGATGTCGACGAAAAGCGGCACTGCAATCCCCGCATATTGGGATTCGATTTTCTGATGAAGAGTACAAGATTGGTGATGATGTCGAAAACTCTCATAACTGGGTAGATGGGGACTGGACAGACGAAGAACTTGACGGCGCAAGCACTGTAAATGTCGCAGAGCCGTGGAGCTATGACAGCCCTCGACGAACTCAAGGAAACAGCAATAAAAACGCCTGAATAAGGCGGGAAGATACCCCTATGACTATGCCTATCTTGTAGCTGGAACGTCTAGCGATTATGGGGAGGATACCAACGAGAGCATTATCCGAAACGCAGAAGTTGTCGGGATCCTCAAATTGGTACGTGAAAGCGAAGCCGAATCGTTCAACCAATCCGCATGGCACGGCACGCCGCATGACTTCGATGGCTTCGACCTTGAGCTATCGGAACGGGCGAAGGGCACAGGCACATGGCTGGGGGCTGTATTTTGCTGGCGAAAGGAGTACGTCGGAGGCGTATAAGGAAAGACTTTCGACGAAACGCACGACTATCCATCTTGGCGACAATAGCTATATATTGAGTAGGTCAGGGTGACGCTTTTCTGGACAGCCGTAGTGGGGGAAAAAGTGTCTCCGTTTTCTCCTCTTGGATTTGCTTTAGGTAACTTGCTTGCTGAGAATGGGAACGTATCTGCTGCCATTAGGGGAGCTGAACTCTCTCAAAACCTCCTTTTATTAACAATAAAAGGAGGAGAGAGGTTGTTGAAGAGGCTATCCGCCTTTTGCAGAATAATGATGTTTCTTGCGAAAGCACTTCGGGCGGCAAGCTCTACGAGGCAGAAATCCCCCGACAACGATGTCCTCCTCGATGAGCAGAAGTCGTTCGATGCGCAGCCGAAGTTCGTGCAGGAAAAACTTGAAGCTCTTTGTGGCACAACATTTTTGCACAGGAGCGGATGCTTGATCGTCTGTCGGAGAAGGATGGGCGGTATGATGATGTGTTCCAAGATTATTGTGCCTATCTCGATCTCGCGGAGAGCGAGGATGCTGATGCGCGCAAAGAGGCTGCGGAGAAGAAAGAGGCGGTGGATGCGGCTCTGGAGAAGCTGCTCGGCGGTGAACCACTCGCGCGTGCTTTCCTGCGCACGTTTACGGACGGGCGTGAGATTTATCAGATGCTCGGGCGCATCCATAGTGCGCGTCAAAATGATAAGGCTGCTTCGCTTGCGTTGAATGAAGTCGGCATCAAAGGCATCACCTACGACGGGCGGCGCGACGGCCGCTGTTTCGTTGTGTTCGATGATAAGGCGATCTCCATCATCAACAAATTCAACCAGCAGATGAACGAGATCATCAAAGGGACGACGCAGGACATTCCGAATGGGCAGCGTATCATCTCTCTTTGAGGCGGCGGATGAATCGACGTTCCTCCCACGAGATGGGGCATCTCTTTCTCCTTGACCTTGAACATCTTGCACCTATGTCGCCGACGGCAGAGAAAGACCTTGCCACGGTGAAGAAGTGGGCAGCGTGGCGTGAAGGACAGGCGGCAGAGTACAAAGGCACACCGTTTGCCCGTTCCTTTGCCGAGCTTGATAAGAAAATCCGCGCGGCACTTGCGGCGGGGAATGACCGACGTGCAGACAACCTTAAGAGACAGTGGGAGCACGAACGATTCGCCCGTGGTTTTGAGATGTACCTCAAGACGGGTGACGCACCGACAAAGGGCTACGCGCCGTATTCGCAAAGTTCCGTGCGTTCCTCCAGCGCGTCTATCAGGCGTTCACAGGGACGGGCGGCAAGGCAACGCCTGAGGTGGAAGAAGTCATGGCGCGGATGATCTCCATCGAGGATTCTTCCGACCTCTCTGCCTATCCACGTGGAAAAGAAACGGAGGTATACACAGACAGCGGAAAGAGCATCCCGTACAGTACCGTGTTGTGTCTGCGGATGATCTCATCGCGTCGCATGATGCAAGTGCGCTTGAAATCAATCCCGGCTATCCGTCTGCGCTCCAACCGCGTGACCGCGAACGCGTCGTCATGCGCCAGCAGGTGGAACGCATATCGAACACGCTGCGCCCTGAGGGAGCTGGGTGAGGGCGCAATCTCAATCAGGGCGCACCTCTCATCCGCAGCGACGGTGTTGTCCTCAACGGCAACGGCCGCACGATTGCGATTGCACGCGCACAGGCACGCAACAAAGAGCGCGCGGCGGCCTACCGCGACTACCTCATGGAGAACGCGGAGACGTTCGGGCTTTCTCGTGAAGCTGTGGAACGCGTTGACAAACCCGTTCTTGTACGCGAAGTACAGGGAGACATTTCGGCGGATACCATGAATGACATCATCGGCTCAACAACGGGCGGGTCACGCATGGGCGCAAGCGAGAATGCACAGGCAGACGCAGACAAGCTTACGCATACGGTCATGGATACGTATGTCCCGAATGAGAAAGGAGACTTGACGACCGCCGCGAACCGTGACTTTGTGGCGGGCGTCCTGCATAAGGTTGTCGGGCAGGGCGAGCTGAACGCCTACCTAGATAAAGACGGGCATGTGAACGCCGACGGAATCCAGCGCGTAAAGCGTGCGCTCTTTGCCGCCGCCTATGGGGACGATGAGATCGTCGCAAAGATGGCAGAGAGCACCGACGACGACACGCGCAACGTGTCAAACGGTCTCATGGCCGCCGCCCCGATGATGGCGCGTCTATCCGTCAAGAAGGACGTACCGTACATGAGGGAACTGCGTGACGCAATCGCCGATGCGGTAAAACAGCTCGACACGCTGCGCAGGAGCGGCGAGAGCGTCAAGGACTATCTCGGTGCACAGGCACTGTTCTCAGAGCACGAGGACAGCGCGGAGATGCGTGAGATTCTCTCCTTCTTGGACGAGAATAAGCGCAGCGGCAAGCGCATCGGAAACTACTTCACGCATATTGCAGAGGCACTGACGGGATGGAGAACCCGACGGACAGCGATCTCTTTGAGACACAGCTCCCGTCTCTCATGGATGTACTCAGGAGGCGAAAACGCACGCTGAGACAGGCGGGCAGGATGGTCTGTTTGGGGACAATGCACAGGAGGTGACAGATAAAAACACGCAGTCTGAGCATCTGCCAGATGTGCATAATTCTACTGAAAAAGGAGGACAAGACACACTTTTTGACGAATATATAGGTCAAAAGAAGCAAATGCGCTGTATGATCGGGCGGCGAAGAAGTTTCCGGAGATCACAAACGAGGAGGTAGCAGATCATGTTAGAGAAGCAATCCAACTCACACTTGACTTCGGACAAGGCGACGGAGAGATCAAAAGCCGCTGGAAAAAGGTATCCTCGGCGACGGAAAAATCATCCTCTCGTAGAAGAACTGTATACCACGATGATCATCGAACCTCTACCTCCTTACGGAAGAAACCTGAAAAAGAACTAAAAGCGTGGCAAGATATACGGCCTCGGCATCACAAGGAAACTCGTGAATGACGGGGCTATTTCATTGGTGGGCCAGAAAGCTGAAACTGCGGCCGACCTTGCGGAAATCGCACAGGTTCTTCGGCACCCCGGCTATGAAAAGTTCCACTACATCTACGTGGACGACGACGGAATGTGAGTATCGTGAAACAGTAACGTCTGGGTTGCCTGGACGCACGACCGTTTTCTTTCCTGGTGAAATCAACAGCCATTCAACGCCAAAAAGAAAATTTTTGATAGAGCCGCAAGACGGATTCGCGAAAACATGAAGCAGAGCGGTGCGACAAGATTTTATCTTCTGCATAACCACCCGTCTGGGCATCCTCATCCATCTGCTGTCGATTTCAGTGTAACAAAGAATATTCTAGTGATGTTGACCTGCGAAGAGCGTTCGCGGGACATATTATCATCGACCACAACAAATACGCTGTGATTGATAACGGAGCTACGTGGCCTCTTTCCCTCAGATCAACAAACTTCTGCTAGTGGGCTTCCGTTTGCGATTCGTGACATGAAGCAAAACGGAAAAAGTGAGCTATGACAATGCGGAACTAAGGCATAAGGCTCTTGGCGTTCAGATGAGCAATGAATCCATCTCTGCATATATTGCGGATATGTATGCAACAGAGGCGGAAACAACGGCGTTTTTCTTGGATGCTAACCTCAAGATTCGTGGCATACAGAAAATCCATGATAACTTTAAGGACGCTACAGAGGCGGTACAAACACGTTATTTGAGACATTGTGCCCGCGTTTCTGCGGCGCGTTTGGTTATTCTTGCTACATCCAGTGAATCTTTATATCAGAAAATCAAAGGCCGTATCGAAGACGGAAGAGACGAGGGCTTATTGACGTTGTTCTGATGAAGAACAAAAGAGCACAGCCCACTGAAGAAAAGATAGTGCGAAATGCGCCTAATTCGTGGTTCGGCTTAACAATTTCTCCTGATAACACCAAGCGTGTCCTGAAAAATTCCGCCCGTTATGGCAGCCACAAGAAAGAGCCCACGCTTGAGGAGGTGTTACACCTTGCGCCCGCACTTGAAAAAGCAGCACTCGAATACGGTGCAAAGAGCGAGAACGGGAAGGTTACGTTCACCGATGCGGCGCAGGAAAAAGAGTTCCTGCAAGTCGCAAAGGCTCTGCTCAGTGCAGGAGCGCGCAAGTTCTCTAAGGCGTGGACAGGCTCTGCGGCAGACTACGATGTACCAAGCATTGACTACGTTGGGACGGGCACAGGGGGCGCGGCGTATGGCTACGGCTTGTATTACGCCGAGAAGCGCAAGACGGCGGAAGGCTACGGAGATAAACTCTATCATGCTGAAATCCCCGGATGCGGATGTCTTGCTCGATGCAGGCAAATCGTTCGATGAGCAGCCGCCAAAGGTGCGCAAGGCGTTGGAAAAAAACTTGTTCGCGGGCTGACACTTGAACAACTTGAGAACTGGAACGATGTACGCCGTATGGGCAAAGCGAAAGTCGTTGCTGAGATTATGGATGCGCTATCCAAGGCGGACGGCACAAAATATCTACGGGACGATCAGCGATCTTGCGGAAGGGCAAAAAGGAAAGCATCGGAACTCCTCAACAAGTACGGCGTCAAAGGGCGAGTCTATAATGACGAGCAAAATGGCCGTACATTCGTTGTATTCGACGACAAGGCAATCAAGATTCTTGAGAAGTTCTCCGCACGTCGGCAGGAGGAGCTCAAGAAGATGCTGGATGTCATCACGCTTGTCTCACCGAATCGCCTTAGCCCGCGTAAGCGTGCCCTGCGTGACTGGGGACATGAGATGGGTGTGCCTGTTGTATTCTTTCAAGGGCGACCCATCTCTTCATGGATTCCACTCTGACGGTGTGACCTTCCTCAACGTCGACAGCGAGATCACGCCTCAGTGGACGTTCTGGCATGAAGCCATACGCACTGGATGAAGGCAAACAACCCGACCTCTACAACGACATCGTTCACGAGATCAGCGGTGCGGAAGGCTCACGAAAGAACAGCTGGACGCGTACCGCAAGGAGATCGGCGCGGGCACATGAGTGATGCAGATGTGATCGAAGAGATGATCGCAGACGCTCTGCCTGATGTGCGCCGCTGTGCCGCTCCTGCGTGATGTGGGAAAGCGTGACACAGGGATTGTCGAACGTCTCGTTGCGTGGGTGCATGATGTTGTGCGACGCTTTCACGACCATTTCTTCACACCGAAAGGAGGACTCACAAACGACCAGCGGCGGGCAATGGTACGGGCATTCGGCAACCTCGTCGGCTCCATCCGCGACGCAGACGGGAAACAGATATTCCGTGTTGCAAAACGACGGCGCACGAATCACGCTGCGGGATGGAAAACCCTCTGCCTGCTGTGAAATATTCGCTTGACAAGGCGGGAAGAGGGGGATAATGAAAAGCAAGATAAGCGACGCTGTTTTCGGAAAGTATCTCAACGACGGTATCATGAAAAATGGTGCAAGACAAGGTATCTGCTGAAATCGGTGAGCACGTTGATCTCTCGGCGGTGAGCGACCCTGTAGCACGGGACGCGGCGCGTGACAGACTGCCCTACATTCGTAAGATGTTGGCGGACTACAACACGAATACCATTCAGAATAAGCCCGCCTATCGGGATCGTCTGGCGGCGAAGATTGAGTATGCGAGGAGGTGCTTCGACAATGACCCAAGAGTACAACATGGAGCTGTTCGACAAGTGGACGGACACGTCCGACCGCAAGACCTATATCGAACTGGGCAAGCAACTCTTTCCGGGCGAAATGACGGACGAGGAGTGGGAGAAACAGGCAGACAAGGCACTCGCGGGGTATCACGTAGCGTAAGCGGTGAACGCTCGGGGGCACGTGAGCACTTTGACAAACTCTATGAGGATATGCGAAAGCACCTTGAATCACAGGGATGCTTTTTCATGCCCCAAATTCTCTGCGCGTACGAACGGTGAAAGCCCTAAGGGCAACTTCAAGTTACTCAAAGACCGTATTCGCAACTTAGTAGGCGTTACACCTGTGGATAATGTCGAACTGCCAGGGCGTATAAGCCGCACGGTTACCATCACGCCAAAAGAACTTGAGCACCGCATCGAGGAACGATGGATTCAAAAGAAAAATATCATCTCCGAGGAAAAGCAAAAAGAACGGGAAGATCACTGTTACCTACTACCCCGACACGCATGATGTCGGCTATGCCGACTATGCAAAGAGCGTGCGGCAGGTGGCAAAAGCGCAACCCGTTCGTCAAGGCACTCTATGACCTTGCGAGTAAGGCCATGCACAAGCAGGAGAAGCTACGCAACGACTTTGCCAAGGCTCTCAAAGAGTTCGCGGAACTCGTAAAAGAATTCCCGCCGACATGGAGAAGGTCACAGAGATTCTCTGGACAGGAGACGCGACGGGCAAAGAGTACACGAGCGCAGAGCTGCGGGCGGCGGGTGCAAGTGATAATGTCGTGCGCGCCTATACACTTGTACGCCGCGAACTGAAGAAGGCGTACGAACTTCTGAACGAGACGCGGATGCAGGTCAAGACGCGCTCAAAGGTGCTACGTCCTGAGGACGTGGAAAGCTATATGCAGAGTCACTGGATTCGCCCGTCGGATGTGCTGAGTAAAGACACAGACGCAGGACGGAAACATTGAATTGACGTGGAGAGGAGGAAAGACATACGAGACAAAAACAAGCTCATGAGTGCAGAGGAGCTTCTCTCATGGAGAAGGATGAGAACATCAACGTGACACGCGCCGTTCCCGCGAACGCGAAAGCATACGGGCGGGGATGTATCACGTGGGCTACGTGGAGCGCATCAAGCCGATCAACAACCTCACGGGCTACATGCCACACTTTTTCCATGAGTGGATGGTTTATGAGCAGTACAAAGACCCCGTGTCAAAGGAGATACGTTACACCTCGGTCGGCAGCGGGCGCACGCTGAACGAAGCCGTGAAGATCGGCAATACCATTGCTGAGAAGAACAAAGACCGCAACTATGTCGTTCGCCCGAAAGGGTTTGACATGGATGCGGGGAACGCTGTTGTCGTCGGCGATATGGAGTTTGCGCAGATGGCGAAAAAGCTCACAGAGAGCACGCAGATGTCACTTGCGGATGCGCGGACGTTCCTGCGTGAAAGTGCGGGTGCAACCCTTAAAATCCGTCACCGTTTCTTTTGGAAACATGATGAAGCGCAAAGGGTGCAGAGGGCTTCGACAAAAACATCATATGGGTACTCGCACACTACTTCAACAGCAGCGCGCGCTATATCGCCATGGAGGATTTCAAGCCATCCGCAATCAGCCTTTATGAACGGTGCTTCGGTGCGTTTGACAGCGAACCAAAGAACATGACAGCGCGGTATTGCAAAGACCTCATTAACGACGTGAACGGCAACCCGCGCGGCGTGGAGGTGTGGCTCAACGATCTCATCAAGGGAACGTGGCTCGGCAAGCGCATTGCAGATAGCTACGGCGACCGCGCCGCACTTGCGGTCAACGGGGAGCTCTCGACATGGAACGCCATCACAAAGCTGGGGCTCTTAAACTTTGCTTCGGCAGCGGTCAACTTCTCGCAGTTCATCAACGTAGGCGCGGCACTGAACGACTACGGCTATGCGGCAAAGGGACTGATGCGCGCGCTGCATCCGTCGGCACTGGATGAGAAGATCATTGAGGCCTCTGGGCTTCTTGAAGACATCAATCTTGCGGCGGATAACGGCGGCTACTCACAGCAGCGCGGCGGCAAGGTGCGAGGCATTTACAGTGGTATTAAGAATGTCGGTGAAAAATCCCTTTTTCCTGTTCCAAAAGGCCGATACACTCATGCGCAAGGCGGCTGTGCTCGGTGCATACTATCAGGGGTGGAAAAGAAGGGGATGGAGAAAGCCCCCGGCGACGAGCTTTCGGCAAAGGCAATCGCCTATGCGCAGCAGATCAACGACGACGCGAACTTTGACTACTCAGCGGCAAACGCGCCGGGGATGCTTCGCGCGGGCTCTGTTATCACGCAGCAGCTCTTCCAGTTCCAGAAGTACCCCATCATGCAGTTTGAGTTCATGTATAACATCCTGAAGAACGGAACGCGCGGGCAGAAAGTACGCATGCTTGTCCCGTATGTTCTTTTCTGCGGGATTGGCGGAGCATCCCATTCGGCGAGCTCATCAATCAGCTCTTCTCGTTCCTCTTTGGCATTGCGACGGGGGACGATGAGGATATTGCCCGTGACATCAAAGCAGAGATTCTGCGCTGGGCAGGGAAAGACCCCGTGAAGAAGTCCGTCGCAGAGACGGCACTTTACGGCGTGCTTGCCCCGACGTTCGGGCTCGACATCTCAGGGCGTATCGGTATGAGTAATGCGTTCTCTGGCGAGTTCTACGGGCAGAAGCCCGATAGTGTCTCAGGCGTTGTTGCTCAGCAGCTGGGAGGCCCGATGGCAGCGACGGCAATCAACATGCTGCATCAGGCGCATGAAGACAATCCGATTGAGGCACTCAAAGCCGTGTCGCCCGCGCTGGGAAATATGTTCCAGGCGGCTGTTGGAGTGTCCCGCACTAACGCATCACCGCGTAAATACGCGCTATGATAGTGCCTATGACAAGATTGCACATGCGCTCGGATTCCGCAGCGTGGAGGAGAGCACAAACGCATTTGTCACGAACTATGATTATGAGATGCGCACGAAGGACAAGCACACGAAACAGGATGCTATACAGTCCTATATTGACGACCCGTCCGATGCGAACCGCCGCACACTGAACGCGCTCGGTATCACCGATAGGCAGGTAAAGGAGGCAAAGATTCAGCAGGAGCGCACGGCGAAAGAACGCGCAAAGAACGGTCGCCCGAATACCAATGGGAAAAACAGATCGTCGCAGCACAAAAAGGAGGTGAAGCGAGAGACGCTGCTTAGTGTAACTGATGATGAGGAATGAGTATGACAGCCGCTGTGGGAAAGCGGCTGTTTTTTATGGGACAAGGAGAGATCGGGCAGATATGGGAAAGATAGAAAAGGGAGGCGTGCGCCTATGAACGTGCGCCCTTTCCATGCAGGAAAGGAGTAATATGAAGTGGAGGTTTTTATGTTACACGTACTTCAAAAATTGCAAGATGCATGGGGTGTTAAACTGTCTGTTACCTGCGCTCTGTCTATTGCGTACGAGGAGCACGCACAGATTTTCGGTGCATTCTGTATTCTCGTATTTGCTGACCTCTTCACGAAGTGGCTGTTCCTCTCGCGCAAGCGTCTGATTGAACAGGGAATTACAACGCCGACGATTTTTGCGGCTGCGTATGGAATCCGCGGAGCGATACGTGATGGCTATATCACAAGCAAGGACATGTTAAAGGGGTTCGTGCGTAAAATCCTGACCCTATATCGGGATTGTCATCTCGGCGGTGGTACTTGACTTTATGTTGATACACGCACATGCACCTGCATTCGCCGCAACGCTTGTGATTGGTTATCTCGCGGTAACGGAGTTTATCTCCATACTAGAAAACATGCGCTCTTCGGGGGTGGAGGAGGCCGGAGAAATCGCCGACCTCGCCCGCCGCAAGGGCGGTATCACAAAGAAGAATGAAGGGGGACAATAAGATGGAGAGGGTTACACTTGTTGATACAGGCCTCAGACATTGATGCAGACGAGCTCAGAGCGCGTGACACGACCGACCAGATCGTCGTGCATCATACCGGGAACCCAACAGACGACGACCTATCGGCGGCGGAGATTGACGCGTCGCATAAGGCACGAGGATGGGCGTGCATCGGGTATCACTATGTTATCCGCAAGGACGGCACAGTGGAGCTCGGCCGTCCCGATTGAGCGGTAGGAGCACACACGTATGGCAATAACAGCCATACGATAGGCGTGCATGTCTGCGGGAATTTTGAGGAGGCAGAGCCGACGGACGAGCAGATCGAGAGCCTTGCTATGTTGCTTTGCGAATCTGTGTGTGGACTATGGTCTGCCGATTGATCGCTATACCATCGTCGGACATCGTGAGCTGATGCCGACGGCGTGTCCTGGCGCGAATCTCTTTGCGCAGATGGATACCATTGTCGGCAAAGGCGAACTTCTACGCCGTGCAGTGAGGAGGGCGTTATATGCTTGAACGGGTGAAAGATACCATTACAACGCACAAAACGGCCTGCGCAGCAATCCTCGCCGTCCTGCTCCTTGGCATCGCCTACGCCGTCGGGCGATACGCAGGACACGAGGCGGCGGAAGTAAAACCCGTCGTCATGATGCAGGAGGAGACGCAGGACGCGCGGAAACCGGAAGACCGACTGGATATATCCACCGCGAACGCCAACGCGCTAGAAAAGCGCATTACGGCGATACAGGCGGGGCAGCGTGCGCCGACAACAACATACTACGTCACCGCCCCGACCGTGGAGCGGGCGGCTACGGTGGTAGAGCGGCAGATACGCACAGACGATGTGGCACTACCTATGGCGGCGCGGGAGAAGAGTGACCGAACCGTCGTCACGCCGATTATTAAGGACAAGGACGGAAAGGACCTGCCCGCCGATCAGCAGAAGGTTGACGTGTATAAGATCAACCTCCGAAAAGATCACCGCATCAAGGCGGGCGCAACGATGATTGACGGCAAGGCACTAGCGACAATCGGGTACGAGCAAGGGCGATTTGAGGCTCTTGCGCATTTCGATGGTGGCAGGTACAAAGGGTGCGACGGTCATGTATAACGTCGCGGAGTGGTAATAGACAGCCTCGGGGGAAACCTCGGGGCTTATTTTTGTTGGATAAAATAGTTACGTAAAAACATAAAAATATTACGTAAAAACTTGACAATCATACATCACATGATATGATGTAATCAAGATAAAGGCGGAGGGCGAGAGCCCTCAGAGAATAGGGAGGCTAAAAATGGCAAGGATTATCAACATGGTAGCACACGCGGCGGAGTCTTGCGTAGCTCTGTCCGTCTCCTATGGCAAGGAGACATTGACCTTTTCGCGTCCCTGCCAATGGTGCGTCGTTGGTGCATCACGTCTATGACGTATGCGCCGCCAACGACACGGCAGCGCAAGTCGTTGTCGTGCGTGGTGTCCACGTCACGACGATTGACATGGAGGGGGCGTGGATCGCCGCGAGCGATAGACTCCCGTGCGCGGAGTCACTATCGCCGCTGCAACGTAGATACCGCCTATAGGGCGGTATCGGAATAGATAGCAAAGGAGGTAGTCAAAATGAAGGCAGAGAGAAAGTTTTGCGGCGTCAAGGCAGCCGTCGGCGAGATGTCGAGCTGTAATCCCTACGACGGGACATACCTTGAGGTACACTACGACCTCGAGGAAGACAGGGTCTACACCCACTTCCATTGTAGCTCGGGATGAACTCGTGGACGGAGTACCACGACCCCGCCGTCATCCCCGTTGGGATGTACTCCAGCCCCGTCAAGATGGCGGAGCTCAAGGAGGACATCCTCCGAGCAATCGCGCTGGATGAAGAATCCCGCGCAGAGTACGCGGCCATGCGGGCGTACGACGAAGCTTGCAGCAAGAAGATGCTTGAATTGGTAGAGGCGTGAGGATGGGGGCGCAAGCCCCTCTTAACTATGTAAAGGAGGAAAAATAAATGGCAAGAAAGACAATCTCCACAGGGGAGAATATCGACCGCCTCGATGCGGAGGTGAAGGCGGCGGGCGGAAACTTTTCCGCTCGTCTCGACGAAATTGTTGAGCGGTACGGAATCATCCTCTCCCTAGAGGAGATTCCCCGACTTCACCGAGGATGAAATAGAAGTCCTCAGCGAGATGATTTGCGGCAGTTACATCAACTGCCGCAAGATTCGAGGCCTCCATCTCGACGCACTCGATGTAGCATCTGGCACGCCTGAGACGCGCCGGTCGGTGAGTGAGAAAATCGAGAAAATGACGGCTGGTCAACGCCTGCCCTTATTGAGAAGATGGGACAATGAAAAAAAGGAAAATCGACCATAGCACTCCCGCACTTGTCGAGAGTGCGGGGCTATTTTTGACGGTGGACCCCGCGGTGGTACTGCCCCGACTGTCGCGAGGCAAGAAAGATAATGCAAAAAAAGCTCGGTATAACGAGCGACGCAACGGGGACTGTCTTCTCGTTGGGAGAGAGCGTCGGCCGCTGTGAGGTGTGCGGCCGCGAATTTATCTATGCATCTGCGCGGCAAAGGTACTGCTCTGATTGTGCAAAGGAAGCGATAAAGACCTCCGATCGCAGACAAGGATTAGTATGGTATTATGCAAACGATACCGAAGAAAGGAGAAAAGCCAAAGGGCAAAGGCAAAAAGAGCGACGTAAGGAGCGCAAAGGGAAAACAAAGAGATTCTGATTTGTTGGAGGCGTGGAAATCTCTAATACAAAAATGGGCAGTAAAGTACTGCATAGTATGCAGTAAAGAAATCTCAAACAGAAGACGGCATTATTGCTCTGAAAAATGTCGTATGGTTGGGAGCTTCGTATGCCATGACATTGTCGCACTATCTCGCAGGAGATATTAGATCGTGTCCCACATGGGGCGAATGGATAGAACAGCATAAGAAATGAGGGGACGGAGTGTATCGTCCCTCCATTTTTTTGTTTTGAGAAGTTTTTGACAGAAACTATTTTTTTCGGTGTAAAATTACAAAGGGTACCGTCGTTTTGGAATATACACAAAAGTGCTTTGTTATACCCAAGGTGTTATCTGCATGGTTGCCCCTGCGGATTTTTTTCGGAGACAAAGATCATACCTGTGAATGTTCTGTGGGGAGATCAAACGCTATACACGCAAGCTGTCGGGACCGTTATTAGACCGTATTGATCTTCATATTCGTGTATCGCGTGTGGATTATGCGGATTTGCATGCGACGCAGCGGGCCGAGTCATCGGCAGCGATACGTGCCCGCGTGGTGCGGGCACGTACGATCGAGCGGGATCGCCTAGGGCGTCACGGGCTCTTTTGCAATGCACAGATGAATCACAGCATGATAAAGAGATACTGTACGATGGAGAAGGATGCAGAGCATCTGCTAGAAGCAGCATTTCACCGCATTCAGCTGTCGGCACGTTCGCATGACCGCATCATTAAGGTGGCGAGGACGATTGCCGATCTTGATGGAAAACCGATCATCGGAGCATCTCATATTGCTGAGGCGATACAGCTGCGCAGTGATGTCGGACTGAGCATCGAGTGACTTCTTGACACGAAGAAATAATAGGAGTTTGCGCCCATGAAGTATGTAAAGATGGAAATATTTATTCCGCGAACACATCTTCCTGCACTTCAAAAAGCGCTGCAGGCAGTGGATGCCGGGCATATCGGGAACTATGACTCCTGCCTTGCCTATAGTCCTGTGATGGGGACATGGCGAACTCTTGCTGGAGCAGAGCCTTATGAGGGAGAAGTGGGCGAGATTACCGAGGCGGAGGAACTAAAGGTCGAGGTACGCGTTGAAGAACGGCGAATTGATGAGACGATGCGTGCGATTCGGAAGATCCATCCATATGAGATGCCGGTTGTCTTTGTTTTGCCGCTGCTTGACGGTACTGCGTTTGATGAGTAATATGGATACAACTTCTTTGCAGACTGTGTTATAATGATTTCGATATATACATAACGGCAAAGCGGGGGAGGACATTGTTTGGCTGAAAAGATTCGATCAGAGCTCCTTTCCTTTCTTGTACCTGATGCTGCTCCGCTGCGTGTACTTATCGTTGAAAGCCTGGAATATCTGCCGCAGCTGCGGATATGTTTCCTAAGTGCGGAGCTTCATGCACTTGCCGCTGAATGCGATCCGACAGACATTCCCACAGGTGTTCATTGGCAGGAACTGGATTACGTCACAACCCCTCTGCCGTATGGACGAAAATATTTTGACTATATTATTTCCGATCTGGCGTTGGAAAATGTGGATAATCCGCAGGATATCGCGGCAGGGTTTTCCCTGTTCCTAAAAAGATACAGGGGCGCTCCTGACGAGTTTTCGCAATATACGTCATTGGTCTGTCCTGCAAAAATTTGATGGACGGGACACTATTATTCCATTGTTTCGCGTCTTTATGCGCGTGCAGAGTTTGAGAAACTGCTGTATGCTTCCTTCTATAAGAGTGTGCGCTGTCAGGCACAGCAAAGCGAAGGCGCCGCCCGGTATGATCGACCGGCTCGTAACAGCCGGATTCGAGAATCATGACGACGATCTGGAGGCAGAGTTCTACCTGATCCGTGCAGATCGGTCGATGCCGGAGCTCTCCTGATCAAGTCGATGTATACATCCGAACAACGTAGGTGTATCGTATGGCTCCTTCATCGCATTGAGTATGATGTTGTACGAGTAGAGTCTACGCGCTCGCTGTGGGATGAAGTAACACGGCTGAATATTTTTCCTGCCTATCTTGCGGCATTGATTCATGAGACCGTGGTGCACACCGAGCGATTCTATCGTGCCCTTTTTGCATGCTCACAAGGGCATGATGTATATATCCAGCAACTGCTGCATGAGAGTGCGGCAGAGAGTATCGACCCTGTTCAGCAGGAGCTGTATCTGAGTTTGCAGAGAGAATGTACGCATGAAGAGTAAGCCGATCGTGTGCGTGGATGAACATAAAATAGCCTTTATCACCTGTGTCAATGATGAAGATATGTACCGCGAATGCCTTCTCTATCTCAAGGCACTCTCCGTTCCCGCAGGGATAACTGTCGAGTATATCCCCGTGCGCGGTGCGCAATCCATGTGTGCAGGGTACAACGAGGGTGCGCGTGCAACCAATGCGCGCTATATGGTGTATCTGCACCAGGATGTCCTTGTGGTCAATAAGAATGTGATTGCCGATCTGCTCTCTATTTTTCGTGATGAGACGATCGGACTGGTCGGTGTAATCGGATGCCGAAGCCTGCCGCAGTCAGGTGTTTGGTGGGACGGACTTCGCACCTATGGGCGTGTTCTTCATCACTGTGAAACAGAGAGCGTCATTGACTCACGTTGTATGGAGCCCGATGGGCCATACATCGACGTTGAGGCGGCAGACGGACTCTTTATGGCGATACAGTATGGCATTCGTTGGCGGGAGGATCTCTTCACGGGCTGGCACTTCTATGATACATCGATGTGCATGGAGATGCGACGTCACGAGTTCAGGTGTGTTGTCCCAAATCAGGAGGAAGATTTTTGGTGCATCCACTGTCCGCAGGAAAAGCCGCTTGCACCGGAATATAAGCACGATCAGAAAATCTTTTTACAGGAGTACGGGAAAGAACTGCAGCCAGAGATCTGAGTCAAAGGGAAAAAGGGGGATGAAGATGCAGGAACAGGTGCCGCTGGAGGAACATGCTGCCGAGGAGAAGCTGAACTGGCTGCGTCTTGCAACAAAATTTTCCTCCGATGGCGATCTAAAGGGGATGCGTGCGTGCGCACAGGAGGTCGAGCGTCTGAAAGCTGGCGATGTCGATGCTGCCGCTGTAAATGCTGAGGTGGCACTCTACAGCGGCCGTACAGACGAGGCGGAGACACTTGCTGATCAGGTTCTTAGCGTTCAGCCGCGTCATCCTCGTGCCCGTATGGTGAAAGCAGGACTCGCTGCACTCGATTTTCGCCTAGATGATGAGATTGCTCTTTTGGCAGATCTTATTGAAGAATTGTCCTATAAGGAGAAACTGCTTGGTGCAGAGGATCTATCCTCACGATCTACCATCAGATCCTAAGACGTGCCCGCGGCTGGCTTGCCGATGCCCTCTATCTCGTCGGCGAAGCAAAAGGAGCGGCACATGAATTACTCATGTCGAGCCGTCTTGCTGATGATGATTCCGTTGCAGCGGAGCTTTACAGCAAGTATCTCTTCATGCGAAACTATCGTCAACTCGGAGCGCAAGAGGGGCGACAGAAGGCAGAGCACTACGAAGAGCTGCTCCATGTGACACCATATACACATGCACATATTGCGCGCTCATCTCAGCGAAAGCTGCGCATCGGCTATATATCTCCAGACTTTTCGGGAGCATGCTGTTTCTATTTTATCCCGCCATTGCTCCGTCATTTTGACGGCGAACATTTCATGGTATTCTGCTATGCGCTCGGCAGGAGTGATGCAGTGACCGAGCGATTCCGCACGCGTCGTGTGACGTGGCGCGACTTGCGCGGGCGCCCGCCACGGACAGCAGCACGGCTCATTGCAGAGGATAAAATTGATATTCTGGTCGATCTGTCGGGACACTCACAGGACAATGCACTTCCGATTATGGCGTACCGTCCGGCACCGGTTCAGGTGTCTGGAATCGGTTACACCAATACGACGGGGCTTCATACGGTAGACTATTTTTCTCTCCGACGAAGTATGCATCCCAAAGGGGATACGCTTGCAGAGAAGGGCTTTACCGAGCAGATTCTCCGTCTGCCGCATTCCCATCTCTGCTATATGCCGGACGTAATTCGTGCGATGCCCGAGGCTGGGATATGAGGCTCCGGTGCGTAAAAATGGATATGTTACATTTGGCAGTTTTAATAATTTTGCCAAAGTGACGGATGAGATGCTGCTCTTATGGCGCGGCATCTTGGAGACCGTCAATAATTCACGGCTCATCATCAAGGGGAAGATTGCAAGCATTGATGCGGGGCTGCAGTTTGCCAAAAAACGACTTGCTTTACTAAACTTCGATCTTGACCGCATCGAATTTCGTCCTTTCAGTCCCGATTATTTGGAGCAGTACCGTGATATCGATATTGCACTGGATACAGCCCCCTATAATGGCGGATTGACGACGTGTGAGGCGCTTTATATGGGCGTCCCTGTGATTTCCATGCGTGGACGTACGCATGGTGCCCGCTTTGGTGCGTCCATTCTGACCAATGCGGGCGTACGTGAGTTGATTGCAGAGAACGACATCAACTATGTTCGTCGTGCCGTTCAGCTCGCAGAGTCACCCAAGCTGATCGCGGGCTACCATGCAGGGCTGCGTGCGAATATGAAGCAAGCTCCACTCATGAATGCGCAGGAATATATGCATGGGTTGGAAACGGCCTATCGAGAGATATGGGATACATTTCTGCATGCCCGTATCCGTAATGGCAGTGAACAGACCTAAGGAGGGAAAGACATCAATGGCCTTTGCGCATCTGCACGTACATACAGAGTATAGTCTGCTGGATGGTGCGAGCCGCATCAAAGATCTTGTGCGACGAACCAAAGAGCTCGGCATGGATGCAGTCGCCATGACCGATCACGGTGTTATGTACGGCGCAGTCGCCTTCTATAAAGAGGCAAAGGCTCAGGGGATTCATCCGATCATTGGATGTGAGGTCTATCTCGCTCCACGTCAGCGGCAGGAACGTGCAGAGGTGAATGGGACACGATATTATCATTTGATTCTGCTTGCCGAAAATGAGTGCGGTTACCGTAATCTGGTCCAGCTAATATCCCTCGCCAACATCGAGGGATATTATTATAAGCCCCGTATTGACAAGGAGCTGCTCCATCGCTTTCATGACGGGCTAATCGCCCTGTCCGCCTGTGTGGCGGGCGAGATACCACAGGCCATCCTGCGTGGAGATATGGAACTTGCTGATCAGCTTGTCCGCGAGTATCGGGATATCTTTGGCAAGGATAATTTTTTCTTGGAGGTTCAGAATCATGGACTCCCGGAGGAAATGACCGTCAATCGTGCACTCCGGGATCTGGCAAAAAAATATGATATCGGGCTAACTGCAACCAATGATGTGCACTATGTCCATGCAGAAGACAGTGAATTTCATGATATTCTTCTTTGCGTGCAGACGGGGCGCACACTCAACGATCCCGATCGAATGCGTTTTTCAGGCCCTGACTATTATCTGAAATCCGAGGAAGAGATGTCCGATCTCTTCACCGACTATCCAGGTGCGATAGAGAATACGGCAAAAATCGCGGCGCGTTGTCATGTTGACTTTACCTTCGGGGAACTGCAGCTGCCGTTCTATCCGCTCCCCGATGGATATACAACAGATGATGCCTATCTCCGCGCACTTTGCCTAGAGCGTCTGCCTGCACGGTATCCTACGGCAGGGGGACGAGGTGCATCAACGTCTGGACTACGAACTCGGTGTCATTCATAAGATGGGATACGCCAGTTACTTTCTCATTGTGTGGGACTTCATCAACTATGCGCGCGGGCATGGCGTCGCAGTCGGGACCGGGACGTGGCTCTGCGGCAGGAAGTATTGTCGCCTACTTACTTGGCATTACGAAATATTGATCCCTTACAGTATGCGCTTCTTTTTGAGCGGTTTCTCAACCCAGAACGCGTGTCGATGCCAGATATTGATATCGACTTCGACGATATCAATCGTGGTCGCGTTATTTCGTATGTCAAAGAACGCTATGGAGAGGATCATGTCGCTCAAATTGCTACCTTTGGAACAATGGGGGCAAAAGGTGCAATTCGCGATGTCGCTCGTGTGCTGGAGATGCCGTTTGGCGAAGTGTCAACCATTACTAAACTCGTCCCCGCCGAGCTGAATATCACGCTAGACCGCGCGCTTGAGGAGTCTGCCGACTTTCGCAAGCGGTATGAGGAGGATGAAGAGGCGCATCGCGTCATTGATCTCGCACGTAAGATCGAGGGGTTGCCGCGCAACACCTCGATTCACGCTGCCGGCGTTGTGATTGCAAAGTCGCCGTTGACGAGTCAAGTGCCCGTGTGGGTCTCTGACGGTACGCTGGTCACAGAATATGACAAGGATGACGTGGAGGCACTAGGCCTTCTCAAAATGGATTTTCTGGGACTGCGCACACTCACCATCATCGACGATGCCGTGAAGAATATACGACAGTCGCACGGTATTGAGCTGGATGTGGACAAGATCCCTCTCGTTGATGAGAAAGACATCACAAATGCTATGCGCTGGAGATACAGGTGCTGTCTTTCAGATGGAATCGACAGGCATGACAAATCTCGTCAAGGATCTTCAGCCCAAAGGGTTTGTCGACCTCATTCCGACGGTTGCCCTCTATCGTCCAGGGCCTCTGGGGAGTGGTATGGTGACCGATTTTATCGATGGCCTGCATGGAAAAAAAGAGGTCGTTTATCTGCATCCGCTTCTCGAGCCGATTCTCAAGGAGACATTTGGCGTCGTCCTCTACCAGGAGCAGGTCATGCAGATCGTCCAGGTTCTGGCGGGCTTTACCCTTGGACAGGCGGATCTCCTACGACGTGCCATGGGGAAAAAGAAACATGAGCTTTTGATGGCGCAGAAGGAGATTTTCCTCCAGGGATGCGAAAAAAATGGAATAGAAACGGCACTCGCCAATCATATCTTCGATCTCCTGACACATTTTGCTGATTATGGATTTAACAAATCCCACAGTGCCGCGTATGGTCTCTTGGCATGGCAGACGGCGTATCTCAAGGCACACTATCCTGTGGAGTTCATGGCAGGGGTATTGACGAGCATCATGGATAAAACGGATAAAATTCCCGTCTATATTCAGCTATGCCGTCAGATGAACATCAAAATTCTGCCGCCGGACATCAATGCAAGCACAGCGGGATTCAGTATTGAAAGCGGTGCCATACGATTCGGACTCGCGGCAGTGCGCAACGTCGGAGAGACAGCGATCGAAAGTATGGAACAGGTACGCTCAGCAAATGGGAATTTTCGTTCGTTGATAGATTTTTGTGCACGCGTTGATGTGCGCATTTTGAATAAGCGTGCGATAGAGAGCCTGATTAAATGCGGTGCCTTTGACAGCCTTGGCACCGAACGGAATCAATTGCTCTCTTCGCTGGACTCTGCGATGCAGGATGCTGCGCGAACCCAGCGGGATCGTATCAGCGGACAGATGGGGCTGTTTGAGCAGGATACGATGGAGTCCATTCATCAAGTTCAGAATGCTGTAGAAGTCCCCCCAAGTACGCCGCGCGAACGTCTGATGTGGGAGAAAGAGGCTACGGGATTTCTACATCACTGGACATCCGCTCGATGACTACCGTGATACCCTTTCCTGTCTCCTGCCAATTTCAGATATTTTAACGGGACAGTGTAAAGATCGTCAACTTGTTCGTATCGGAGGCATATTGACCAATACGAAACGCTACACGACAAAAAAGGGCGATACAATGCTTTTTGCTGAGATGGAGGATTACAGCGGACATATCGAGCTCACAGTATTTCCGCGCGTGTTCTACGCTCACGTGTCCGATCTTGAACCAGATTGTGTTCTCGTGGTGCAGGGGCATGTTGACATGTCGGGAGAGGACCCGAAAGTGCTGGCGGATGAGATCTGGCCGATGCACGAATACAGCACATCGTTCTATCTTGTTCCGCCGCCCTGATGCGGATCGGCGTGTCCTATGGACAAGGATGAAAGAATTGTTTACGAAGTATGCAGGCACGCATCCCGTCTATGTAAAGAGCGATGGAAGCTGGCGCCAGCTGGCGCCCTTGTATTGGATCGACGGGTCGCGCGAAATCCGTGAAGAACTCATTACATTGATGGGAGCACAGGCCGTGAGAGTGCGGTAGAGACAGTATGGAAGAACGATTGCAGAAAATTCTCAGCCATGCCGGGGTAGCTTCCCGCCGTGCAGCAGAGGCATTGATACGAGATGGCCGCGTTACGGTGGACGGCGTGCCCGTCACGATGCTTGGCAGCAAGTATGATCCATCGTTCCATGAGATCGCCGTCGATGGTACACCTGTTCAGGGGAGTGAGGAGAAGCTGTATATTCTTCTCCATAAACCACGCGGCTGTCTCTCGACGGCACACGATGATCGGGGACGCAGAACAGTACTGGATCTCCTGCCGCATTTTCCTGTACGTCTCTATCCTGTCGGGCGACTCGATGCGGATACCGAGGGACTTCTGATTATTACAAACGATGGTGCTATGACACAGGGGCTCCTTCATCCGCGCTTTGAGATCGACAAGGTATACCATGCGGAGGTAACAGGAACCGTCACCGAGGACAAGCTCTCGAATCTTCGACAGGGATTCTTCTGGATGATGGGAAAACAGCTCCTGCGCAGCTAAGCATTCTGCGCCGGGAGGGAGGACGCACGCTCGTCGAGACGATTATTCATGAGGGGCGAAACCGACAGGTGCGGCGCATGTTTGCCGCCGTCGGCTGCCGTGTGCAAAGACTCCGCCGCGTCCGCTTTGCTATGCTGACGCTGGATGGGCTGCCCTGCGGAGCATTTCGTCATCTGACTTTGGATGAGATACATGAACTGCAAAAAATAGCGGGAGGGATACATAGTGAGGAAGGTTCTCGTCGTAGGCGCAGGACCAGCGGGGATGATGGCGGCGGCAGCGGCGGCGGAAAACGGTGGGAACGTAACGCTGCTCGAAAAGATGCCGCGCGTCGGCCGCAAGATGATGATCACGGGAAAAGGCCGCTGCAACGTGACAAGCGCAGATGATGTCCCGGAGATTATCAAAAATGTGGTAGGGAATGGACGATTCCTCAACAGCTGCATTCGTGCTTTTGATAATTCCGATGTTATCAACTTCTTTGAGAAACTGGGGGTGCCGCTCAAAACGGAACGCGGCAATCGCGTTTTCCCGCAGAGTGATCACGCCGTCGATGTCGTCGATGCGATGCTGCATCATCTGCGTGACTGCGGTGCAGAGGTTCGTACAAATACAGCAGTGCGCAAACTCATCCTTGAAGATGGTTCTGTGCACGGCGTCTGTCTCTCGGATGGCTCATGTCTTGCGGCAGACGCCGTGATTCTTGCCACGGGTGGTGCATCCTATCCTGCGACGGGATCCACAGGAGATGGTTATGCGCTCGCACGTGCAGCAGGCCACACGGTTACACCAATCTTTCCCGCACTTGTCCCGCTTGTAACACGGGAGGCATGGGTGAAGGATGTGCAGGGCCTTTCCCTGCGCAATGTGCGTGCGTCACTCTGCCATAACGGCAAAAAGGAGCAGCATTTCTTTGGCGAAATGCTTTTCACTCATTTTGGTGTCACGGGACCGATTATCCTCCAGCTGAGCCGCCGTGCGTCTGAACTGCTTACAGAGGGCGTACAGGAACTGTCGCTTCATCTGAACCTGAAACCTGCGCTGCCCCATGAGAAATTACGTGACCGACTGGATCGGGATTTTGCAAAATATGAACAGAAGCACCTTCACAATGGGATGATGGATCTCCTGCCAAAGCGTCTGATTGATATCGTACTGAGCGCAGCGCAGCTTTCTCCCGACAGCATCGTTGGCCATATATCTTCGAAGCAGCGTGAATGTCTCGTTCGAACACTGCAGGCACTTCCGCTGACCATCGTGGGGACGCGTCCTCTTTCCGAGGCGATCGTGACAGCAGGGGGCGTTGCAACACGTGAGATCGACCCGCGCACCATGGCATCAAAGCTGGTGCATGGACTTTATTTTGCCGGAGAATTGGTTGATGTGGATGCGTATACGGGTGGATATAATCTTCAGGCAGCATTTTCAATGGGACACGCTGCCGGAGTTCACAGTGTACTAATGGAGGGAGCTTAAATAATGGCTGATGTCAAGACAATCGCTGCCGCAACACACGGATGGCAGGGAACAATTGATATTCCAGGGGATAAGTCGATCTCGCATCGCAGCGTGATGTTTGCAGGACTCGGGAATACGCCGGTGCACATCAAAAATTTTCTCCATGCGGCGGATTGTCTCTCGACCGTCGGCGTGATGCGGGCACTCGGCGTCAATGTTGAGTTTCTGAACGAAAAAGGAACTCATTGTTACGGGCAGGGGACTGCATGGCCTCTCTGAGCCATTGACCGTGCTCGATGCAGGCAACTCGGGGACGACGCTGCGCCTGATGATGGGCCTCCTTTCCCCGCAGCCCTTTCTTTTCCGTGTTCAGCGGCGATGCTTCGTTGACGCGCCGCCCGATGGGACGCGTACGCCGCCCGCTCTCAACGATGGGCGCACGAATTTATGGACGGAACGAGAACAATAACCTCCCGCTTACCATTGTTCCGTCAGAGAAGAAGCTGCACGGCATCCACTATGACAGCCCTGTTGCGAGTGCACAGGTAAAGTCCGCCATTCTGCTTGCGGGACTTTATGCGGATGCACCAACCACTGTCACGGAGCCGTACATCTCACGCGACCATACCGAGCAGATGCTCACGGGGTTCGGTGTCCATCTTGAGCGCAGTGGAACGAGCGTTACCGTCTTTCCCGTGGAGGAGGACAGCTTCCATGCGCCGAGCGAGATCACGGTGCCGGGGGACATCAGTTCGGCGGCGTACTTCCTTGTCGCTGGGACGATCATCGCAGACAGTCGTCTGCGCCTGAATAACGTCGGAATCAACCCCACACGTACGGGGATACTGGATGTGCTGAGAGATATGGGGGCGCATATCTCCGTGCACAATGAGCGTGAGAGCGGCGGGGAACGCGTTGCTGATCTCCTTGTTGAGGCAGCGCCCCTGCACGGCGTTTCTTTTGGCGCAGAGATTATGCCGCGGCTGATCGATGAGATTCCTGTACTTGCCGTCGCTGCACTATTTGCCGAGGGCGATACAATCATTACAGGAGCGGGTGAACTCCGCGTCAAGGAGACCGACCGCCTCCATGCCATCGCGACGGAGCTGCAGAAGCTGGCTCCCGGCAGCGTCGAGGAGCGCGAGGACGGCCTCGTGATTCACGGAAAATCCGAGATACGACGGGCGCAGGTCAAGAGCTATGACGATCATCGCATGGCAATGTCGCTCGCTGTGCTTGGTGCAGCAGGGGAGGGAGCTCTCATTGAGAATCCCGAAAGCGTGAATATTTCCTATCCGACATTTTTTTCCGAGATCGATCGGCTGTGAATGAGGAGGATTTCGTATGAAACGTGTCATAGCAATTGATGGACCGGCAGGCGCCGGAAAAAAGTACCGTTGCCAAAATTGTGGCAGAAAAGCTTGGCTATACCTACATTGATACGGGCGCGATGTATCGCGGTGTGGCATGGAAAACGCTGCAGCAGTCGAAGGAAGCGTCTGATGCGGACATCCTGCAGGCTGTCCATGACATTGATGTACGGCTCGCCTGCACAGAGAGCGGAACACGCGTCACCGTTGATGGGACGGATGTGACGCATGAGATCCGAACGCCTGAGGTCACACACATCGTCTCGCGCGTCGCTGCCCTCGGTCCGGTACGGGAAAAAATGGTCGAGCTCCAGCGTGCGATGGCAGCAGATGGTGCCGTCGTGATGGATGGGCGTGATATTGGGACGAACGTGCTCCCCCATGCTGATGTGAAGGTATTTCTCACGGCATCTGTGGAGGAGCGGGCACGCCGCCGTTATGATGAGATGAAGGAAAAGGGCTATGCAGTGGATTTTGACGAGCTGAAACAGGAGATCGCCGCACGTGACAAGCAGGACAGTGAGCGTGCCATCTCGCCGCTGCGTCAAGCAGATGATGCCGTTTTGCTTGACTCGACCACACTCTCCATCGACGAAGTTGCCGCGCGGATTATGGAACTCGCAGAATAGGCAGGCGCATATATGTTTTATGGATTTTTGCAGCATCTCTTTCGGCTGATTTTCTATGTTGTCTTTCGCACGCGTGTCTATGGCCGCGAGAACATCCCAGCAGAGGGAGCCGTGATTCTCGCCGCCAACCATGCAAGCAATATTGACCCGCCGCTGATGGCAAGTCTCATCGATCGTCCCGTCAGCTACATGGCAAAGATCGAACTCTTTGAGAATCCCATCTTCGGTGCGGCGATTCGCCGCTGCCATGCCTTTCCCGTGAAACGTGGCGCATCTGACCGCGGCGCGATCAAGGCGGCAGTTAATGTCCTAAAGGAAGGACGCATTCTTGGACTCTTCCCCGAGGGACACGCAGCAAGACCGGAGAACTCCAAAAAGGCGGAAGCAGGCGTCGCTCTCATCGCCGCCATGACAGGGGCTCCGATCGTGCCCGTTGCCATCCTCAATTCCCATCGTATTTTTCCAATGGCGGACTGATTCCACAGCTGCGGATCATGTACGGCGCACCGATCATGTTTCACGGCGACCGCAAGAGCAAGGAGGAGCTGGATGCCTTCTCCGAGGAGATCATGGCACATATTTGCACGGATGAAGGATGAACTCGTAAAAAAAGTGAGGCGATCTCATGGAGCTATTCGATGTCTTACCGGAGCGCTTCTTCGGGCTTCTCGCGGAAAATGTCGCCGCATCTATGCGGAAGCTGGACTTTGTCTCTATGAACAGTACCGTCTTGCCCAGTTTGGTATCGAGCAGGAGATTCTACGGGACAAGTTTCAGGAACTCATCGAGAGCTGGGCAGAGGCGGGCGTAGCCTATGAGGACGATGTTTTTTCGGAAAAGGACAATGCCATAGATGAGTCGCGTGCCAAAGCTAACCACATGATTCGCCGTATGAAGGAATTCGGTTGGCTAGATTACGAACAGCGCGAAAACTTCAAAATCTTTTATTTTGCTCCCCACACTACAGCAGTCGTTTGTGGGGCTTTTTGCGAATCTGTGCGAAGGCCGAGCCGTTGAATACCAACGCTTTGCCTTCACGACATATCAGGTGCTTTCAGGTGATGGAGCAAAGGTACAGCCAAGCATGGCAGTACTCGAAGCGGGAGCGCTTGGCAGAAGAGTTTGTTGAAGAGTTGCGCATCCCTGCTGAACAATATTAAAAAGTAAAATGGAGCAGGTATCTTCCCAAACGAGTCTACAGGATGTACTCTCCATCATTTTGTCGAATATCGGGCGGATATTGTCGATCGAAGTTATCACCGCCTTAAGACCTCGGATCACGTTTCCCGCTACTGTATCCGTATCCTGCAGGAGGTGCAGGACATACGGCAGAATAAGGAGCGTTTTCGCTCGCTTTGCGATGATGCTGTGCGACGTCAGCTTGCCGACTCGATGGATGCGGCAGAATATCGTATGAAAGCGTCGCTTCAGACAATCGAGGAAATCTATCGAGGACTTGATGATATGTTTGCGCAGATCGACCGACGACACAATCAGTATGTTCGTGCATCCTATGAACGTGCACTCTATTTGCAGCAGGAGGGAAGCGCTCGCACAGAGAGTATGATCGCGGGTATTCTCATGGCAGTCGCTGAGGCACACGATCAGAGACGGGATATTGATGAGCTTCCGTGTATTTTTCGTCTGCAAACAACGAATATGCTTCTTCCGTCATCACGTTACGTACCGCGCAAAAAACGCGTCCTGCGCCCAAATACGGACATACCCATACGCAGTATCGATGAAACACTACGTGAGCGTGTACGCCGCGAAAGTGCAGAGCGCGTCGCACGCAGTATATCACGGCAGAAAATTGAAACGTGGATTTTGAATGTTCTTGGGCAACGGAGTTCCATGGAGATTGGCGAGTTGCTCGCGCTGCTGAGGAAACTGAATCTCCGGATCTCCTCCAACTGCTCTACGTTTATCTCTATGGATATGATGATTGGGCAAAGTACCGGCTGGGCAAAAATAAGGAGATCGAGGAGCAATATACGGTACGATACAGCAACCGCACCGTCAGGCGCAAGGGGAAAATAAAATGAAACTTGAGCTGCTGAACGAGGAAGAACGTACTCGTATTCGGAGTGTCATACAGGCATTGTTGTCGTGCAATTTTTTTGACACGCGAACACGATGCAGCACTTTATATTGCGGCACGTCGCTATCGGGAAGAGATTGCGGAGTACTTTCAGGTCATCGGCTGGGAGTTTCGTGTAGACGAACGTTATGAGATCGTATGGCTTCTCTCCACGGGCATGGCGCACAGACGGGCTCTGACCATGGAGGAAAGTATATGGCTGCTTGTACTGCGCCTCATCTACGAGGAAAAAGCGGACGAGTCTAAACCTGAGCGCGTTTCCAATGACGACGCTCGCAGAGATCCGCGCCAGTATTTGGCACTTCATCTGCCCGATCTCAAGAAAACGGCGATACAGCGCCTGACCCAGCTCACGAAGCAATATCGTCTCGCGGATGTGTTGGATCGGGATCTCTCCGAAGAGTCACGTATTCGCCTTTTTCCATACACTCGCCCTTGCCGTAGACGGGGAAGAACTTTCAGACCTATATAACAGACTTGACATCTATCGACAGAGGAAGGAGGAGGACAATGAAGACGCTGCGGAAAATGAAGGTGATTAACTGGCATTATTTTTGATGAGGAAGAGATCGCCTTCGGCGCGGCAACAATGCTGTCAGGACACAGCGGTGCAGGTAAGTCCACATTGCTGGATGCGCTGCAGTATCTCTTTATCGGAAGTCAGACACAGACGCGCTTCAACGCTGCAGCGACGCAGGAGGCACGGAGGACTCTGCTGCACTACCTGCGAGGCAAAAATCAAGGCAGAGGGCGTACAGTATCTGCGTGCGGACGAATTCACCTCCTATATTGCACTTGAGTTTTTATGATGACGTCAAGAAAAAAACTCCTTCATTGTCGGATATGTGGTCGATGTCTTTCATGATGACAGGATGCAGGAGAATTCTTTCTCATCGATCAGCATACGCTCTCGGATCTTGACTTTCGCAATACGGACGGCACACTCTATACGCAGGAGACATTTCATCGCAGGTATGCGCACGGCAGCAGTGTGTTTGAGACGGGAAGAAACAATGGCAGAAACGCTTGATGAACCGTCTGGGGCAACTGTCCTCGCGTTTTTGCCGGCGTTCTCTCGTGCGATTGCCTTCCGCCCCATCGACCAGGTGCGCGATTTTATCTATGAATATGTCCTTCTTCCCCGCGATTTGAAAGCTAGATGTTCTGCGCGAGGTGTTCTATTCCTATCAGAAATTCGAGCGTGATCTGCAGGATCTGCGTGCTCGAAAGCATGAACTGGAGATGCTGAAAGATCACTACGATACCTACTGTAAATTGCGGGATACGGCATATGAGCAGGAATTCGTATTGCTGTCTTTTTCGGCATAAGAACGCCGAGGAGAAACTGGATGTGGGACGCCAGCAGAGACAGATCTGTCGTGATCGATTGGACGATTTACAGACGAAAACTGCATGCACAGGAACGCCTCTCAAAAACGCAGAAACCAGGAACAGCAGGAGGCGTATGCTGCCTGGCAGGGAAATGACGAAAAGCGCAGACGGGATGAGCTGCTGGAGACACAAAAGGAACGGGTTGAAAAATACCGTTCGCTCACAGACGCACGACAGCTCATGCGTAAGGAACTCATGTGTGAGTTCGAGGCAGTATCCGCACTCGGCGCATATCCCGCAGGAGAGTTTTTCGTCTGCCAGAGGGAATGCCACAGGCGTTGGAGGAACTCGCGCGGACTCTCGAGTATGCGGCAGAAGATACCATCCAGACAACACAAATCGAACAGATCCAGGAGCAGCTGAAGGCGGGCGGCGAAATACTGCTGCTGTCAGCGATCTATGGCAGCGCGGCAACCTTCTCTTGGAACAGGCACAGAGTGCAGCTGTCCAGCGGCGGGAGGAACTGTGCTCGGAGATTGAAGGTCTGAAACGGAGGCAACGCAGATATCGTCCGGAGATGATGCGTCTCAAGGCTTTGCTTGAAGAGCGACTTGCGGGTCGCTCTAAGGTCTATGTGCTCTGTGAGGAGATTGAGATTTTAGACGAAGAATGGCGTGACACGTTGGAGGGTATCTGAATACCCGGAGATTTGACCTCCTTGTGGAACGAGAATTTTTTTCGCGAAGCACTGCACATCTATGAAACAGAAAAAGAGAACGCAACATAGAGGGCGTTGGTCTTGTGAATACGGAGGCGGAAAAAAAGTATCTCGGCCAACAGGAAAAACAAATCCTCGCCGCACTCCTGCTGACGCAGAATCCGCTTGCACAGGCGTGTATTGATCACCTGCTTGGAAACGTGATGCAGGCGGACAATGAGCAGGATATGCTCAGGTATAGAAGCGCGGCGACAAAAAGCTGTATGTCCCTACAAGGGCTTGGTTGCGCGTCAGATACCACGACGCTTCTATGAGATTCCATACATCGGTGCAGGTGCTATAGACCGCCAGCTTGAAATTCGTGAGCGAGAACTTGCAGAAGTAAGGCAACGCCTAGTCATGCTTGCTGAAGAGGCGGACCACATGAAGCGGATCTCCTCCGTTCTTCATCGAGCCGCGGCATCGATACGCAAACGCTGCGAAGAGAATGAATGTTCTTGCCGAACTTGACGCCTGTAAAGCAGACCTTGAGCGCATTTCTGGAGAATTGAATGCCATGGATCTCAGTGAGGCAGTACGCCTGAAATCTGTCTATGAGGAATCCAAACGACGCGCTGAAGAGGCAGCGCATGATTGTGCAGAAACGATGCGGGCACAGGCACATGCTGAATCCGAGCTAGATCAAGCAGAACGGTCTATACCAATCCTAGAACGTACGGCAGCTGCTGCGGCAGAGGCCGTCGAGTCATGGCGGGAGACTTATCCTGATCTCTGTACTGGCGCAGAAGCACGTCTTACCTCGCTCATGCAGGAGGCGCGTGGAGGACGGAGCATGGAGGAACGTCTGCAGAGCTATGAGATCAGCCGACGAGGGAATGAGACCCGGCGCGACAACATGTGGCAAAAACTTCTCGTTGCGCGAGAGCATTATGGGCTCGCGCACGGAGATACGGGACATGTCTATGATCCAGATCACAGTTATTACACAGAGATCCTAGAGCGACTCTCTGGGACGGATATACCTTCCTTGAGGAGAAGGCACGTGAGGCTCTCGCTCAGTCGGAGATGGAGTTTAAGGCTCATTTCATCTTCAGTATGCGCGAGGCGATTGAAAGTGCACGTTATGAATTTCGTGAGTTGAACTATGCCTTGAATCAGTTTCAGTTCCACAGGATAAATACAGCTTTTCTTGTTACGCCAGGTGCGAAGTACAAGCCGTTCTATGATGCAGTGATGATGGCGGATTGGGAGACGGCGGGCGGGCTCTTTGCCGATGCGGACACAGCGGCAAACGAACAGGCAATGGAGCTGTTTGACAAGCTAGTCAAAGGAACACCTGAGGAGCAGGAAGAGTTTTCAGATTATCGGCGGTATCTGGACTATGACATCCGTATCACAGATACGGCGGGTCAGAGTTATCTTTACTCGAGAGTCCTCCGGCAAACGTCGGGCGGAGAGACGCAGACTCCTTTTTACATTGCAATTCTCGCCGCTTTTCAACAGATTTACAATGATAAAACAATACGCCTGACTGTCTTTGATGAAGCATTCAACAAGATGGATGAAGAACGTATTAAATCATGCATCGAATTGATAAAACGGATGAAAATGCAGCTGATTGTTGCTGTTCCCGATGAGAAGTTGGCAGCAATCGCCCCGCTGATGGATCAGTCAATTATTGTCACCAATGTGGGAAATCATTGCTTTCACTGACGAATTGGGGGATGTTGCAACGTGGGAGAAAGGGCTGAATCATGGAGCTGATGCCTCTGCAGATGCACTATGAGGATATTATTCTAACGATCTTATTGGAAAAGTACGAAAATAGTAAAGCAGCAGTTGGGGAGCGGGGGCGTCGTCCACAGTTTCGTATCCTGAAATCCGCACTTTCCGCTGACTATACCGACGAAATGGATGTCGATAAGCGGGAAGCGATTCATGCAGCAGCGTGAACTTGAGCGTCAAAGACTGATTGTCGTCGTCTGGGAACGCCACGGGACAGGACGGATAGAGCGTATCCTTCTTTCTGCAAATGTATCTACTCTGTATCAACGGATGGGGAAAGTCATGCCTTTGATACGGGTGAAAGAATATCAGACAAAGCTTTTTAGCTCTTGCAAATGTACGTACGCCGTGGGTGCAGAATTTTTTTATGCCACGATGATGGAATCACTTGCAGATAACGTGATTCCCGCGATCTTACCCAAAGAACAGATTCTTTACGCGAATTTGATACGCGCTATCCTTGCTCTTCCAGCCGAAGGCGAGCGCCATCCCAAGACGTGTATTTAGCCAGCGTATTTTCCGCAACAGCAAGTATTTTGAACAACACATAGAGTTGCCGCTGCTCCGTCTCTTACGTCGATTTGTCGATGAACCATGTGAGTCGGACGCAGAGTATTTGGATGCAGCTGGGATTGCCGTGACACAAGGAAAGGTGTGGATCGCAGGAAATCTAACTTTTTCTGCTTGGTGATCGACGATATTTCCTCGCAGATTTTCCGGGTGGATTGATGCTTACCTACGATACAATCACTGCCATGAAAAATAGATGTGCTTCCCCTGAAATTCTGACCATTGAGAATCTGACAAATGCAGAAACTCTGACACGAACGGTAGATACCAATCACCTCCTCATCTATACGGCAGGATTCCCCAAACCGTACGGTACAAGCTCTTCTTTTGAAAAATTGCACCCTCCATCGGACTTTCCATATACGCCACTGGGGAGACATCGATTACGGAGGTATCCGTATCTTTGAATTCCTGCGAGGACGGTACTTTCCGACACTCAGCCAATACCACATGGACGTAGAGACATTTCGTGCATATTTACCATTTGCACAGAGCCTCACCCCTGCGCAGAGAAAACGTCTTTCGGGGTTACTCGAGCAGAAAAGATTTTTCAACGTGGCATAGCCTCATTCGCGTGATGCTATCCGAGGGGAAGTGGGTCGAACAGGAAGTCATGTTATGGCAGGATTCGTCTGGGATGGATTCCCTGAACGAAGAGTAATGTTCTGTGAAGGATTGCATCCAAGATCTGGAAACATCGTCAAGAGATATCACAGGACTTTATCGGTGCGTCATTAACGCAGTCCATAGAAATTATGCAGAAAATTTACAGACAGAAAGAATATGATGTGTTCACTGGAGGGGATATAGTTTGCAGGTAACTGTGTTAGCGAGTGGAAGCAAGGGAAATTCCGTCTATATAGAGCTGGACGGGGTGCGTCTTCTGATCGATGCCGGCATCAGTGCGGCACGGATCACGAAAGCACTCAGAGCCAATGAAATCGATCCGCAAACCATTGACGCCATACTCCTTACCCATGAGCATATCGACCATGTACGAGGTCTGAAGACTCTGTCGAAGCAATACCACCTGCCGGTCCTTGCGACCCGGGGGACTCTTGCTGGAATTGACGGAGGTGCAGCGTTTGCAGAGGATATGCATTGTATCTCTGGGGATTTTTGCGTCGGTGATGTTACCATACACCCATTCCCCATTTCCCATGATGCGGCAGATCCCTGCGGATTCCGCGTGGAGGGCTCATATTGCTGTACACTTGCTACCGATCTTGGCGTTGTGACAGATACCGTACAGGAGGCGATGGAGGGGGCTGATGTGCTCGTCTTCGAGGCCAACCACGATACAGATTTACTCCGTAAAGGAAAATACCCTTGGCCGCTCAAACGGCGAATTCTCTCCAACCGTGGACATCTTGCCAATGCCGAAGCGGGATGGGCACTGACGCGCATGAAGAAGATACCGCACAAGGTTTTTTTCTGGCGCACCTTTCGGAGGAAAACAATGGCCCCTGATCTTGCTTTCAATACGATCAAGGATATTCTCGCAACGCGCGGTATGACGATGGATGTCGAATCCTGTCTTCCCGAGGGCGGAGCGGAAGTTAAGCTGTAAAGAGGAGCTGTTATGATGAATTTACATTTCAAACGCCATCGGCGCAAGGGCGTTGTTTTGACCGCCGCCGCAGTGTTGGCATCCCTTGCAATCTTTGGGTGGTTGTTCCATGGGCACGGCTGCCGACACCCGAACGACAGGGACAAAACCCGCACAGACCGTGGATGTTTCCAATATCTCTGATGCGCGTAATACACCCGTAGTGCGTGCGGCAAAAGCTGTAGGTCCTGCTGTCGTTGGGATTACGAACAAGGCTGTGGCACGCGACTGGTTCAATAATCCGGTGCAGACAGAGGGCGTCGGCTCCGGTGTTATTTTTCGCAGCGACGGCTATATCGTCACGAACAATCACGTAATCAGTGGGGCAAAGGAAATCATCGTTTCTCTCGCAGATGGACGATCACTGAAGGGAAAATTGATCGGTCAGGATGAATTTACAGACCTTGCTGTGGTGAAGGTGGATGAGGACAATCTTCCGACAGCCGTATTCGGCGATTCGGACGGTGTTGTTGTCGGAGAGCCAGCTATTGCGATCGGCAATCCCATGGGGCTTGAGTTTCAGGGCAGCGTTACGGCAGGTGTGATCAGTGCCTTGAACCGAACCCTTGACATCAGTGATAAACGTGTCAAGCTCTTTCAGACGGATGCGGCAATCAGTCCGGGCAACTCCGGCGGGGCATTGGTCAATGCTGATGGAGAGGTCATCGGAATCAACAGCGCGAAGGTCGCAGCGAGCGGCGTAGAGGGAATGGGCTTTTTCCATTCCGATCAATACCGTACAGACAATCGTAAATGAGCTGATTGAGAAAGGTTATGTGGCACGCCCCTATCTCGGTGTATCCGTCTTCGATCCAGACACGGCAGCTCGCTACGGCTACCAGCTGAACATCGATAAGGGCGTCTATATCTTCCGTCTGACACTCGACGGTCCCTGCGGTAAAGCAGGCTTCCAACGCGGAGACATCATCCTTGAGATTAACGGAGAGGAAGTCAACAGCGTTGCTGACCTGCGGAATAAGATTGCCTCCTATAAGGTCGGTGACAAGGTGGCGGTAACCTATGAACGAAACGGTACGAAGAACAAGGCAGAGGTCGTTCTGGAAGAGATGCCACAGGAGGATCGTTGAAAATTACGATTGTCTGCGCGGGGAAGCTAAAGGAGAAAATATTTACGCGACGGTATTGCAGAGTATGAAAAACGTCTCCGCCCTTATGCCGATCTGCGTACGATCGAGATCATCGAAGAACGCATGAAGGATCGACCTTCTCCCGCGGAAAAGGATGAAGTTCTTCGCCGCGAGGGCGAACGGCTGTCTTCGCAAATCCCACAGGGGGCTTACCTGATCGTTTTGGATGTGGGCGGCGAGGAGATGTCTTCCGAGAAATTTTCCGCACGGATTGATCGTCTGATGCTCATGGGAGAAAGCCATATTGCATTTCTAATTGGTGGTCCCTTTGGACTGTCTGATGAATTGCGCCAACGAGCAGATCTGCGTCTGTCCTTCTCACAATTTACCCTGCCGCATCAACTGATACGGCTGTTCTTAATGGAACAGATCTATCGCTCGTTCAAGATCAGCCGTCATGAACCATATCATCTATAACTTGAGAAGAGTGTTCCTTTCTCCTCATTGAACGGGGGAGGGGAACACTCTTTGTATTTGTAAATGCATATTGTATTCATGCCCACAACTGCTATACAAAACTTCATCCTCTATGCTATACTCATTTTCGTTCACTGGATAATCTCCAGGAAGGATAAGAGGGAGGAATTATTATGTCGAACATGAAACAGTACGTGGATGATATTTTGGATCTGGTATCGAAGCGCGATCCCGATCAAAGCCATTTTAAAAAAACACCGTCAGTGAGGTGCTGACCTCGGTTGTCCCTCTCTTGGAAAAGCATCCTGAGTATAAGGAGCACAAGATTCTGGAGCGCCTGATCGAGCCGGACCGCATCATCTCCTTCCGAGTCCCTTGGGTAGATGACAAGGGGGAGATTCAGGTCAACCGCGGCTTCCGCGTCCAGATGTCCAGCACCTTGGGCCCCTACAAGGGAGGTCTCCGCTTCCATCCAAGTGTTACGCTTGATATCCTGAAATTCCTTGCTTTCGAGCAGGTCTTCAAGAATGCTCTGACCGGCCTTCCCATCGGCGGCGGCAAGGGGGGCTCAGATTTTGACCCGCACGGCCGCTCAGATAACGAAGTGATGAAGTTCTGCCAGAGCTTCATGACGGAGCTCTATCGTCATATCGGTCCGAATGTGGATGTGCCGGCAGGCGATATTGGCGTCGGCGGGCGTGAGATCGGTTATCTTTTTGGACAGTACAAGCGCATTCGTGACTCCTACGATGCGGGTGTTCTGACAGGAAAACGTACGGACTACTGGGGAAGTCTTGCGCGTACTGAAGCGACGGGCTATGGTCTTCTCTACTTCGTGCAGGATATGCTTTGCGGCAAAAGGAATCGACCTCGCAGGCAAAAACAATCGTTGTCTCCGGCGCTGGAAATGTCGCTACATACGCCATTGAGAAGGCGCAGGAATTTGGTGCGAAGGTTGTGACGTGCTCCGATTCGAACGGCTATATCTATGATCCGGACGGCATTGACCTTGCCGCACTCAAGGAGATCAGGAAGTGCGTCGTGCACGGATCAAGGAATATGCAGATACGCACCCGAATGCAGAGTATCACGAAGGATGCAGCGGCGTCTGGTCGGTGAAGTGCGATATTGCACTTCCGTGCGCGACACAGAGTGAAATCGATCTGGATTCTGCCAAGCTGCTGGTCGCCAATGGAGTGCAAGCAGTCGGCGAAGGTGCAAATATGCCGTCTACGCTCGACGCCATTGCTTATTTCCAGAGCCACAAGGTACTTTTTGCCCCGGCAAAGGCGGCCAATGCGGGCGGTGGCCGTATCCGCCCTTGAGATGTCGCAGAACTCTGAGCGCCGCCAGTGGACTTTTTGAGAAGGTGGATAAGCGCCTTCGCAAGATCATGAGCCATATCTACCGTGATGCAAAGAAAAATGCAGAGCTTTATGCTGACCCCGATGATCTCGTTGCGGGCGCAAATATCACTGCATTCTCCAAGGTGGCAGACGTCATGCTTGCACATGGTTTGGTCTAAAAGAAATCGTTTGAACGAGGGCTGCTTCGGCAGCCTTTTTTCTATGCATATCGTTCATAAGCCTGACAAGTGAGCTATCATGGGCGAGATTTTAGTGGTACCACGCAGGCGTATGCGTATATGGTATGCTTCTGCTGGATGAATTTTATGATGGCGTGAAAAGAAATTCTCGCTGAAATATATGTTATAATGGCAGTAGAGAAGTCGAGGTGGATGTATGGAGAAATACGACGAGATCGTCTTGGCTTGGAAGAATCAAAAAGCTCAGGAGTGCTGCCGAACTCGAGGCTGCACTCAATGGGTACGTGATTCAGTTCGCCTATCATTCCGGGAAGATCGAGAACCCGCAGATCACCTATAACGACACGCAGGAGATTTTCGATTATGACGGCGTGACGAACTATACAGGGGATGTACGCACCATCTTTGAATAGAGCTTGTCAAAAACATGGGATCATTTACGATTTTTGCGTCACGCCCATGATGCGGCCGTCCGTTGAGGAAAGGAAAGCCCATGCGCAACGAGAATGCAGCGGATATTTACGCAGAAGAACAGATGCCGCAGGAGATTCGGGAGAAAATCGCTGCCCTTGAATCTGTGGGACAGGCCGCGCTGATTCCCCAAGGCGCAGCACGAGCTGAAAGGCAGTATCGAATGCGCCCTCAATACGGGAAAGATCTCAACTGGAACATGCGCATATCTTAAAGCGCATTATCTCCACGAGGCGTTTCTTCCCGCGCAGATCACGCAGCGGCAGATCATTCTCTTTCATGGTTCCCGGGATGCCGTCGGTTGGCCAAGCCTGTCGAAGTGCCGTGAGGCAAACGATTTCGGCAAGTGCTTTTACTGTACAGAGGATATGGAACTCGCTAAAGAGTGGTCTTGCCAGCGCGGAGAGAGCGGTGTCGTTTCAGGCTACACATTAAAAATGGATGGACTGAACATTGTCAACCTAAATTCAGAGCAGTACCATACGCTCAACTGGATTGGGACACTGCTGCAGCACCGTCAGCCGAACAACCTGGACGATGACAGTGACTATGCGCGGGAGTATCTCATCCAAAACTTTGCAGTAGACTTATCGCGGGCAGATGTTGTTGTTGGGTATCGTGCAGACGATTCATACTTCCAGTATGCAACAGATTTTTTGCAGAACCGCATCAGTCTGGACAAACTCAGTGAAGCAATGCATCTCGGTAAACTGGGGGAACAGGTTGCGATAAAATCGGAGCGGGCATTTGAGCGGCTTACATTCAAACGTGCCTACCAGACAGCGCAGAAATACATCCGTTTATACATGGAGCGTGATGTACGTGCGCGTGATGACTATCGACGGTCTCTCAGGGGACAGATCCGCGTTCCCAACAAGCTGACCATCGAGCGTATCATCCAGGAGGGAATCAGGAATGACGACGAGATCCTACTCAGACCTCTATATCGCGGACGCGCAGGTGAATCTTGGCAACATGTTTGACTACGCAGTCAACACCTGCAATATCCCCCATCGGGAAGACGGCAGAGTACTTCGTGGACTCGGTGTGGCCGATCAGTTCGGCAAGGGGAATCCTCGTTATGTCGCCGGCCGCACCGGCTGTGAACTGCTCTGGGACTGCCTGTGGGAGCTGAATATAGAGCAGCCTCCCTATCCGCCAGCACTCTATGCGGAGAAAACGCCCGCATACTGGGCGGGATGGGCACTTGCCTATTACCAGTGGCTGCGCTGCATCCCATTTTGAGACGATCCTCGCTGCCGTACCGATGGAGCAGATTGAGCGCAGCTACTATCCACTGCATGAAGCCGACATCCGCAAATTCGTCGAGGTCATGGACGAATGGATGCGCGAAAAGGCCGTGCATCCGCAAACAAAAAACCATACGCATAGGTTGCAAGCAGCGTACACACGCTGACCGCAGTATAGATACATAAAAAGAACTTGTCATGACAGCAAGTTCTTTTTATGTGTCAAAAGAGCGGAATTTTTTCCCTTTCCTGTCGTTTATACTAAAAAGAACAGACGAGGAAGGAGAATGCTATGCACTATATCAGATTATTTTGTCTTTGTGCGCTCTCACTGAGCGTCCTCCTGCCGGGCAGGGAGAAGCCGCCGACCTCTACAGCGTCATCTGTACCGATGCCAGCTTCTATAACGGCGACACGGCGCAGTGCGACTGGATCACGAATGCCATTTTGTACGCTTCGGCCAGCTACAACGTCGATCCACTCCTCATCACGGCCGTCATGGAGACGGAATCCCACTCTACCTGGGAGCGGGCAGCCCGCCGGTGCGATTGGACTCATGCAGCTCATGCCCGCTACGGCAGCCGGCATTGGTGTGAACCCCTGCGATCCGCTCGGCAACATCCTCGGCGGAACGATCTACCTGCGCACACAGCTCGACAACTTCGGCGGGCTCGGCGAATACGGCGTAAAGTACGGCCGTCGCCGCCTACAACGCCGGCAGTGCTGCCGTCTACCAGTACGGTGGAGTGCCGCCGTACCAGGAGACGATCGACTATGTGGCCAAAGTACATCGTGCCTACATGAACCTCTATCAGATGTATCAATATGGGTGAGGGAAGGAACTATGAATCTAATCCGAACCGCAGGTATTTCCCTGCTTGTTCTGATCATCGGCGGCTGGCTTTACGCGCGCTGCCATGGCGATGGCGTGCGGACACTCACAAAAACTGCTGCTTCTCGTCAATGCACTGCTTCTATTCGTCACGCTCAACCTCTATTATGCAGCAAAAAACGAAATCGCCGTCAAGGAAGTGATCGAAAAGTACAGTGTCGCGTCCACTGTCGACCTCTCTCCCTGATGCACGAGCCGGGGCACAGCGTTGAGATGCAGGGAAAATCGTCTTCTGATTGACAAGGGAGTGACCATGAGCGCATTTTTCATCCTGATGCGTGAGCCGTTTTTTCCACATCATCGACCAGGGAAAAATGATGCAGATGACAAAGAACTGCCAAATTAACTTCAAAATGCAAAAAGATAGGATTTTTCGGCAAAAATTTCGGTTACCATAGATTATGGAGGAGAATTGTCAAAAAGGAGTGTTTACCATGACCATCCGAAAAACAGCTGTTGCCGTCGGTGTCGCGTTCGGCATCTCTGCCTCGCTGCTCGCCATGATTCCGGCAGGGCATCACAGTGAGGCGGCGATTGCCGTCATCGACCAAAAGAACATCGAAGAAGCGATCAAAACGGCCATCCAGACGGCTAAGATCCTCTCGACCGAGGAGAAGGAGCTGGTGCTCATGATCCTCAACTCCAAGAAGATCGGCAGTGCAGAGATCGAAAAGTATGCGCAGATGCAGGGCGCACAGCAGAAACAGATCTTTGACGAGAAGATGGGGCAGGAGGGCGTGCTCGGCAAGATTTGGGGCGACAAAAGGGCGGAACGAATCCGAATCCTCTCGATACCGTCTGGCGTGAGCGTCTCGGTGACCTGCAGTCCATCCTCAACGGCAACACGACTGTCGCCACAGGCATCCTGAACGAACGTCGCCGTGAGGAGACACTCGCGGCCACATTCAGGATGCAGCACAGTCTGCCCAGAACACGCAGCAGGCAAACCTTGAGATCGCAAAGTCCACGCAGGAAGCCCTGAATGCGTCGAATCAGGCGGAGGGAACCATGCAGGTCATGCAGTCGGGCAACGCCATCAACGCCAACAGCGTGCTGGCACTGCTCCAGATGACGAAGATGTAGCAACGCCGTTGCCGCTGAGGCATCGCATTACCAGGGCAGAGAACCTGCGCCGCGCGACCATTGAGTCGAATGAGCAACAGGCGGCACAGCGCAATCTTGCTGCAGGTAAGGCTGCTCTTGCCAGCATCAAGGCACAGCAATGAATGGAGTGGTGGATATGCACCGATGCACTGAGACACTGCGGCACATCCTGCCGCTCGGCATATTTGTCCTCGTCGCTGTTCTCGTCCCTGGCGGACGGCACAGCAGCATCCGCCGCAGCGAGCTTTAGCTCGGACATTGACTAAAGGGCGGAGACAATGCCTTCCAAAACAACCTCACTACCATGGCAAACGGAATGTTTACCGTCGCGCGGATCATATCGACCATCATGATCGCACTCGCGGGCATCATGATTGCCTTCAACGTGGAGACGGCCAACAAGACGACATGGAACATCATCCTCGGAATCGGGCTTGCGCTCAACTTCGGCACAGTGCTCATGAGTGCGTTCGGCGGGAGCTTCGGCGGTGCAGATCAGGCACCGTTCGAGTACCGGATGCACGTCACTGCGGACGAGGACAGCAAATGGTATGACTTCCTCCAGCCATTTACACGCACCTATATCGACTATACGAAGTCCGGCGCAGTCAGCATCATGCCTGTCGCTGCGAAACTCCTCATCGTATTGACAGCAATCTCTGCCTCCGTGAAGATCTCCCTCGATCTCATCAGCGGCGACAAGATGAAATTCCTCGTCCAGATACTCCTCGAGACAGGGCTCTATCTCTTCCTCATCCTGAACTGGTACGGCCACGGGATTGACATTATGGGCAGCCTGTGCAGCGGCTTCCAGGCGATCGGGTATCACGCGGGCGGCTACAGTGACGGGATGGGCTCCGGCTCACTCATTGCAAATGCGGTCACGATGTTCACCACGGGGTACGGTGCAGCACAGGAGGCATTCTCGATCTGGTCGCCAATCTCCGGGCTGTTTACCATCCTCTGCCTTGTCATCATGTTCATCCTGCTCGTTCTGGCAGGGATTGAGATGCTCATGGCGAAGATTGAGTTCTTCACCATGGCGATGATCACCATCCCCCTGATTCCGTTCGCTGCGCTTCCGCAGACGAAGTTCCTCTTTGAACGGGCTCTGGGTGCCATGTTCAACCTAGCGATCAAGGTCGCTGTCATCTCCTTCCTCACGGCAATGAGCAGCAGGATCCTCACGGACTACTGTGATGAATTTGCGAAGATCGCACAGGATCCCTCTAAGGGCGGTATCATCGGCAATATGCCCGTCCTCATCCAGGCCGTTGTCGTGAGTCTCCTGTTGTATCTCCTCATCAAGAAGATCCCCGACCCTGGTGCAGGGACTTCTCAGCGGCTCTCCCTCGCTCAACGGTGCGAGCATGACACAGACCGCAAAGAATGTGACCTCCGCCGGTGTCGCTGCCGGTGCAGCGATCGCATCTGGCGGAACAAGTGTTGCAGGCAATATGGCAAAATCTGCGGTGGCGGGATATGGACAAGGCGGCGGTGGCATAGCCGGTCTCTGCACGCGCCGGCGCGAATGCCATGAATACCGGGACTGGCATGATGATGTCCGCTGCCGGACGAGGTATGGGGAATTATGCGAGAGACTCTATGATTGGCAAATCTACGACAGCAGGGGATTGAGGCAGCACGTGAATACTTTGGCGTAGGTGCCAATCAACAGCGCCTACGGCAACGGGACTTGCCGTAAGCGGTGGGAAAAGCATCGCGCAGAGCGCAAAAGAAAGGGGGTAAAAAGCGCGGGAAAGCGGCATAGCAACAGTGGCGCGCGGTGCGGCAACTGTCGCGAATGATGTTGCAAGAGATATTTCGAAAACTCTCACCGATCAATAGAAAAATGCTTCTCGATCCGGTTGATGGATGGAGAAGCATTTTTATCCGTTAGAGGGCGCTCTTCCTGCAATTTCTGCAATGAGTTCGCTTTGCTTATCGTATTCTTTTTTAAGTTCGTCATACCGCTCTTTTAGTTCCTCATATCGTCCTTCCAGTTCGTGTAAACGCGAAACATCGGCTTGATTGCGGTAGATTTCTCCGAGCATAGCCGATATTTTTAGGGCTCGTCCCTTTAATGAGTATATCTAGGTCGCATTCAGCGTATACATCGAGTAGGTGCTCTGATAACGTGTGCTGTATTGAGGGTTGCTGTCGATATAATCTTCTATTTCCTGTTTCCACTTCAGGCGACGTTTTTCAGCCTCTTGCTGTTCAATGATTTTTCCCCGTTCGTTGCACTCATCGTTCCACTGTTTCAGGCTGGACAAAATTCCATGGAAATCACTCTCCTTATCGTACCGATGTATCCTTTGGCGACTCATAGAGCGGCGCGTATGAAGACAGAATGTGCTCGATCAGGCGGTTGAGACTCGTCCCCGCTGCGATCGCATGGATCGCAAGCCGGCGGTGCAGTGCCGGGGCAATGCGGACATTGAAGCTGCCCTTGTACGGAATCTCCGGCAACGTTTTTCCCGTGCGCAGCGGTCAAGATACGCATCAATCTCCGCTCGAAACAGTTCTGACCAGTTCGTCCGCGCGTTCTGCACGGTACGTGATCTTCTCCTGGATCCCGAGCACGCGCCCATAGAGGAATCCCTCATGCTCGTCGATCTCCACCGAGCCAACATACTCTCTGTGCCGTAATATATTCTTCATCGTCCACCTCCCTCCTTCTTCGATTATACCGCAGCTTGCACAAAATAACAACTGTATATAGTCGCTTATATCGTTAAAGTGTAAAAAGATAGGAAAAATTTCACAGATGTTCTGGGAGTACTATGAATATATATCTGTATGAGAGGATTCCGCACATGAAATCGAGATACATTTTTTGCTGCTGCTTGTCCTTTTCCTATTGGCATCATCCACATCTGTGAGTGCGGCCGCACTCTTGATGATGGATGCGCCGCTGCATGGCCACGAGATCCAGGTGACCAGTCCCTTTAGCTCGGGGCGTACGCATCCCATCACGGGGGTGGTGCGCCGACATAACGGCATTGACATTGGCGGCGAGGCACATGAGCCTGTCTATGCTGTTGCGGATGGAATAGTGACCTATGCGGATTATGAGCACTCATTTGATGGTCTTGTAGTTATTGAGCATACTTCACCCGATGGCAGCAGGTTTGAGACTGTGTATGGTGATCTCGACCCAAACGATGGGTATCTTCCGGCTGCTGCCATCATGGGGAGCATTGACAGGCATGTGCAGCGTGGACAGCTGATCGGGTATCTGGGACCGGCATGGGAGACCAGCGTATCGACGGGGACCGCATCTGCATTTTGAAGTACGGATCAATGACTCACCGATCAGTCCGGCGCTCTATCATCCGTATGCGCCGTGGCTTCCGGACAATGCGACAGATGACGGCCTTGCAGCGAGCCGTCAGGGAAAGCGCATGGTCTGGGATGCGGCATTTGCCTTTATGGAGCCCGTCAAGAAAGCGATAGATACCATTGCCCTCGCATGCACCAAGGCAGTGGATCTCCTCAAGGACATCATCAAGTACGTGATCGGCATCCTCATGACGATTGATCTCGCGCTCACCTACATCCTGATGAGCGTCGATCGAGAGAAAGGACAGGAGCCGAGCTTCAGCATCTTTAAGCTGCTGGCACTCAAGATGCTGCTCTATCTGCTGCTCTTTTACACCATCACCTACTGGGGCGCGTTCCTCATCAACGGCTCACGCGACCTCTTCCTCAGCCTGGGCGCAGCGACAAGTGGTGTGGATCTTGCTCAGGCAAAAGCGATGCTCGTCGATCCGACAGCACTCGTGACTAAGGGAGCACAGATCATCGAGCCGATCTTTACCGTTCTCAACGAAACGGATGCGAGCGGTTTTGACTGGCTCAACAAAATCGTCACGGACTGTTCGGGAGCATCTTCCTCCTCATCATCTTTGGCTCGTTCCTGCTCTTTGCCTTTGAGATCATCCTAGCGTACCTCGAGTTTTACTCGTTGCCGTGTTCAGCCTGGCGAACTTTATGTTTGCGGGACACAAGTGGTCACGTCGTTATGCAGAGAACGGCATGAACGGCATCTTCAGCGCCTCGATCAAACTGTTTTTCTTCTGCTTCTTTGCCTTTGATGCTGCAGTCCGTCATGTCAAACATGGTGGTGGATGATCTCATCCATGTGCAGACCGTCCCCGTGGAAGAGGCGATGAAGAGCAACAACGGCAACTTCGGCGGGCGCGAGGGCATCGATGAGGTACTCGAGGCAATCCGCCGTGTCGAGACCGGTGGACAGGAGCATCCTTCCAGACCCCATCACAGGATGGATGGGGCTACGGTGCGTACCAGATCAGCTACGAATACTGGAACGTCTGGTGCGAAAGAGCGGGATTCGAGCCGCCGCCGATGCCATGGGCAGATGACTCGGAGGCATGGAGCGATCCGGGGTATCAGTCGAGACCCTACAGCGGGGCTTGGGAAGATCAATTCCCGCCGGCAACGACGCCGTGGCCGGAGAATGTGCAAACCGCCGTGGCGCGTCATCACCTGCTGGAACTCTATGATGCAAACGGCAGCTGGGAAAAAGCGGCAGGAGCATGGAACGGTGACCGCAGCGGCGGATATTGGCGCAAGGTCGTGACGGCATCAAACTCCATCCAAAAGACCAAGCACGTCCTTCAGGTCGCTATTTTGCTGAAACTCGCCCTGGTCTGCTTCCTGTTTGTCATGATGGGAGACAAGCTCTCCCAGCTGGTCATCAAGCAGTTTGGCATAGGCAACGGGTTCAAGTTCCTGCCCGGCACATAATAGAGAGGAGATTGAATATGAAACGATGGAAACGGTCAAAGAAAGTGACCGCAGCACTCTGCGTATGCTTTATGGGGGCTGCCGGCATCGGTTATGCGTGGTCAATTCCAGGCGTAACACGTCCTTTTGACCCACCGAACTATTACAGCCCCACAAGCATCTCCTGGGCGGACAGTGCACCGTCCCCCTTTGCTCTGAAAGACCTCGCCGCGAACGGGGGCAGCGTCTATGACTACACGCGGCATATCAAGAGCATCCTCTATGGGACGAAGTTCGTTTCCTGGCTCGAAAAACTGACGGCCAAACTCGGCATCGAGGAGGAAAACGCCCAGAAAGCTCCCGGAGGAGAGCAGAAAGCAGGGGATGAAGGACATCAAGATCCTTTATCACTCCATGGCAGAAAACCGCACGAACATCGACCTCCATCCAGAAGCCTTTGAGCGGGACTATGACGATGGTGTTGCGGGCAAGGAGCTCGACTACCGCAAGACGAGCAAATTCATGTCGGACAGCTATACAGCGGCAACGCAGAACACCATCAACCGGTACCGGGACATGGATCAGATCATGACGGCACTCCAAACGGCACTGCAAAACTCGAATCAGGCGGTCGGAGAGACACAGGCACGTCAGGCAGGAGCGCAGATCGAGGCCATCGAGCAGATGGCCATCATGCAGCTCTCAAATGCCATGGGGATCAGATCCAGATCCGCAACGTTCGACAGATGCAGGATACGGCAGACAAACAGCGGCAGGAAGAGCAGCAGATGAACGGCTCCTATCACTTCTTTAACCCCGGTGATCCCGGAGATCGAGTGCATGCTCGAATCCTACGAGGCGGATACAGGGCGAAAATTCTATCAGTCACAGCCAATGCCGGATTTTTTGATGCAGAGGAGGTGCGCTATGCCGGAAGAAAACGACAATATCATCCCGTTTCGTGAGGATATGACGTATGACCTGCGCGTAATACGCTGCGGATCGAACGACGGCATCTGCATTGCGTGCAGGTCGTCCTGCAGAGCGATTCTCCGGGAGAGAGAACGCCCTCAGGCGAAGAGTGCGTTCATCGGCGGTGCTGTCATGGAACTGATCTTCGTCCCGAAGGGAACAAGGCAATCCTTCGTACCGCACAGGGGAGAAAAGAATCTCCATTGCCAGCAGTGCCCCTGAACCAAACCGTACGCTGATCGGGAAAAAGAGAAACATCATTGAAATCGGGGAAATCCTCCGAAACCAACTGGCGGGCAAGGAGGCTCTGCGGACATTCCTTCGCTCTCCGCCGCAGGAGAGAGATTCGCTCGTCGTTTCCTATCTAGACAGTATCGTCCACCGACTTGCCCAGGAAGCCCACCTTCTTTCGCCGGAGGCGAGCGTCACGGAAGAAATGAAGATGCTGCAGCAGCGGGAGGATTTTGCCTACGGGAAGGATTATACAGGCCTGTATGATCCTGTCATATATGCACCGCAGAAAGAAGAGGAGCGCGATGTTGAGGCGCACGAAGCGAAGGAAATGCGTCCATCCGCGCGTGAGCAAAGGAGGAACAACATGCAGAGCGAATGGTTTGTCTCAAGCAACGCGATCGATCCGGCTGCGGGTCTGATGATATATCAGGCACAACGCAGAAGGATACGGATGTTGCCGACTACAGTGGAAACCGTGAAGAAGCGGGCGCATGGTTTTAGAGGACAAAGAAAAAGCACAGGAAATCGTCGACAAGCTGAACGCGGCGGAAAAAGGAACGCGGGGAGGCACTGACGGCACAGGAAGCACGGGCAATCGCCGACAAGCTGAACGCAGAGGAACATCGCAAGAAAGCGCAGGAGGAGGCAAAAACCAATGGCAGAGCAGGAGGAAAAGCAGCCGGAGAAGGAAACCCAGGCAAAAAGCCGCAGGAAAAGAAGACGACAAAAAGAGCTGGTCAGCGAGGCAAGCAAAGCCTTTAGTGACCGTATGCAGGAAGCCCATGCCAGCGGGAATGCCGTCTGGCAGAAACCGTACGAAGAGCGGCAAAATATCCATGCGCCTGTCCTGATCTATCAGGGCAGGGATGGAGAACATAAGTCGTTCTATCCGCCTGTTGCGAATATGCTGCCCGCCGTTCAGCATCAGCTGGATATTGGCAGTCAGGATAATCGCTGGATTCCCGCAAAGGAGGCGGGAGCGAACCCCGACATCACCATCCGTAAGGATGCGAAAGCCGTTACCTTTGTGCTCTTTTACCAAAAGACAAGCAGCCGTATACGAAGAAATTCTTCAATATGGCCGACGTGTCAGGGAAAGGCGTTCCCGCACCGCGCCGACACCGGAACTGCGGCGGGATGCCCTATCTCGCACGATATGATCGACTATCTTGCACGGCGCACCGAGCGCGGCACGTTCAAGGGGACAACTACTTCCTGATGGTCATGGACGCGAAGGAAGCGGCCAACAAGAGCTATCAGGCGAAAAAGGAAGTCTACGACTTCCAGAACCTCGACTACGGTACCTACATGAAGGCACGCCTTGAAGCCAATCGACGGCTGGACGCGATCCTGGGCGCGGATGTCCAGGAAGTCGTTCCCCGCGAAGGACTACGAAAAGACCTTCATTCAGCTGCTGGCAAAAAGAGATCCGCGAGCCGTCCAAAGAGACGAAACTATGTCATTCGTGCGGCACGTAAGGCACTAAATGAGCTGAAATGGCAGCAGAGCCACGTAAAAGCGGCGATGAAGGCTCTTGTCCCACAGGCGGCGTTCGATTCGCTGGCACGCAGCGGGAAGATGCCGTCGCAGACACTCTTTATCATCGCAGTCAAGGGTGTGGAGCAGAATAAGGCACAGGAGGCCGCCCGCTGAAGGAGGTGAACACAATGACGGATGAAGAAATCTATGAAATGTACTGCGGAGATGTTGACGACATGCCCGCAGACGATGCGCTGATGGAAGACTGAGCGCAGCTGCAGCAAGTGAATCATGAACGAAAGCCGGATGTTTTGCATCCGGCTTTTGTGTTTCTCATCAAATTCTAACAGGAAAGTAAAAAAGATAGGAATTTTTTTCCATTTCCCTGTCATGTATACTAAAGATGGAATGGATATGAAAGATTTGCGTGAACATCAGCATGTATTTATGCGGCACATCGCATAGAAATCATATCTGTTTGAATGAATGGTAAGAGTATAGGAACGACGAGGAGGAACGGTCATGCAGTTTTTGGTGGCAAATGACAATGGAAACGCCGAACAGGATCTGGTGATTAACGGCCAGCGGATCAGCGCACCGAATGTTTTTTTGCGCGTGTCGGAAAACTGGTGAATTTGGACGAACTGAACCCGGAGTATGTGCTGAAGCACATCCACGACAACCTCATTGTCTCCGTGGAAGGAGCGATCTACTACGTCGGCGCGTATGCACCTCGAGCGGGCAGCGGTGCCGGTCGATCACCGTCGGCGTAGATACGACAAGGTGTCCAGCGATATTGTCTATGTGAATACGCTCGCACATATCGCCGGAGAGGCAGTCGCTGCGTGCTATCGGGGAGAGCGGAGCTGTTCCCTGATACGGGAGACGCGATCAAGGTGCATGTGGATATGGCGACAGCGATTCCCGTGTCCTACTACACGAAGGCAAAGGCGGCCGCATTCGCCGAGAAGTTCATGCACAAGCAGCATAAGGTTACCGTGTATGTCGGGGCAAAGGAGTATGTCGTTTTTATTCAGTTTGATTTTGTCAAGGCGATCCCCGAGGGCGTCACGGCAGCACACGCCTTTATGCACCGTCCGACACTGATTCATCAGCCCGAGAACCTCTCTGCCGGAAAGTTCAAGACGCTGCGTGTCCTTCATATCGCCATCGGTGAGGGCACGACGGAGTTTCCCATCACGACGGGAATCTCCTTTAAGCCCGACTTTATCATGGGGACGCATAACGGAAACGGCCACGCGATTGAGCGGGTGCTGGATCCGTTTAAGAGGGACTTCGGATTGCAGAGTGTGACACGGCAGGATTTCTCCCGCTATCTGCGTGATGCTGCACACAAGTATCATGATGCGGCCATGTCCTATTTCATGCCGGCACTCGAAGATGAGGCGGAGGAAATCCTGACGATGGCCGAGCAGGTCATCTCAAGCGCCAACAACGAAGTGGATGTTGTTGCTGTCTATGGAGGCGGCTCTATCCTGATGCGTGAGGCACTGGAAAAGCGGCTTATGGCGTTCTGCATACGGGCGAAGATTGAGCTCGCCTACATCGACGATCCAAGCGATGCCGTGTTCCTCGAGGCAGAGGGGCTGAACGCATTTATCAACAGCCCGCTCTTTCAGCTGCTGGGCGATAAGGCGCGTAGTGGAGAGAAAGGATAACGGAAATGGCAGAGAAGAATGTGATCACAAAGTCCGTCTGCTTCCCACGGACAGCGGAATTTGAGGAGTTTGTCGCAAAGCAGAAGAATTTCAGTCGGACAATGTGCATCCTAGTTCAGCAGTCCATCTTTCAGCACGGCGGTAAGATCGTTGATGTGCTGGAGGAGTATGAAAGCGTGAGCAGGGACATCGTGTTCCGCCGTCAAATCAGCGAGCTCTCAAAAACAATGGAGGAGAACGAAGGGGGACTGTTCCTCGTCGATGAAAATCCGACGATTCCTGCCGAGGAGGAGCACCGGAGGGAAGAACCAACGGCATCACAGGGGGATGACAGCATCCCCGAGGGGTACCAGTAAGAGGCTGTTGTCGCGGCATCCGCTCTGCGGTATAATTGAGGTAGGAGGCGAGGCGCATGGAGCAGTACAAATATAACCCGAGTGACTACGTTGATTATCTCTGTGAAAGCATGACGAATTTTTTTACGCAGCACTTCCGGAACAAAACGCGCTGCGTTTATCCTGCATCTGGGAGCGGATTTTTTTCGACACGAAACAGGCGATGAAGGAGCATTTTATATCTCCTGATGAACGTGATGCTATCCTTGATTATTTTTGGGGAGTTGATACCGGAGGATTGAGCTTTTATCCATGAGGTGCAATCAGGCTTATGGATCCTATGGGAGGCGATAATGATGGAGTACAAATATAATCCGGAAGACTATGAAGAGGTACTCTGTGAATATATGACGGCATTCTACCGGGCGTATGAGGAGAAGAACCGTGCTTTCATGATTTCTGAAGATGCAGCCATCTTATGCTGAGACGAAATATGCCATGAAGGAAGGCGATATTACATCTGCTGACCGTGAGGAAATGTTGATGTATTTTGGAGGGTTGATAGATGATTGACATTAACTCATGCGACATGGCTGCAGAAATCGCTTTGGCGGTTCAGAAAGCAAGTGGACATTGATCTATGACGGGAAGCATCTACATGGTGAAAGTTTCCCTGATCCCGATCGTTCGACGAAAAAAAGACAGCACTCAGTTACATGAACAATCAGTTTTCCGATATCATCGGATGTCAGCATCTTTCGCACATCTCGGATATCCCGGCACAGGAGACATTCTAGCAACGTGGGACTCGACCCTATGAATAAGATGGAAAAGATTGTTGTTGCCTGTAGGTCTTTCTGTCAAAAGACGAACGAGGAATGTCTCGTTGAATTCAGCAAGTTTCTCCTCAACGACACGGACAGTAGCTCCCGCAGGACAACGACCGTTGAAGACGTGATGGATGTGCTCGACCATGCACCGCTGCCTGATCGAGAAAAAAGATACAGCTAAAAAGACTTCTTTGGGATATGTTTCGTGTAGATGCATTTTCATTGGCAATGGAGATCGTCATCTGGATAACTGGGGACTCATCGAGATGACGGATGGGCACATTATCCCCGCACCGATTTATACGATTGTGGATCATCCTTTCGCCACTTGAAATCGGATGATGAAAAAGCAGCGCTTTTTTTATCTGATGGAACGACATTCAAAAACATGGGGAAGAGTACAATCTGAACTCGGTTTATCGTATGAATAACAAGCGTGTTCTTTACCACGAAATCTTCAAGAACCCGCCGGAAGACCTGCATCGTGCGATCCAGCGCATCGTGCCGAGAATCAAGACGGCATCCGCACAGATCGACCGGCTGATTGACAGCACGGAAGGACTATCGGACATCTCCAAAGAGTATATGAAAAGTCCCTGCTGCTCAGAAGGGAGCTGATCCTGCTTCCGGCTCTGAAAAATGCAACAAGAGAGACGAGTCGCGGGGCTTTGCCCGGTAATATGGGGATGCAGCTGCACAGAAATGTGTGCAGCTTTTTTTCAAAAGGTATACTTTTTAGGAGAGTGGCAGCTGGCATGAAAAAAGTGTCTCAAAATATCATGTATATCATTTTGAAAACATCTCAAAAAGTAACATAGAGGTTTTGAAACAGATTGATCGAATGATGAAGGAAAGGAGGGCAGGATGAACATAGGATACATTCGTGTCTCCGACAAAAAGTCAGAATCCTGATCGGCAGATTGAAAAGATGAAAGCGATCGGCATCGAGGAGCGGTTTATCTTTGTGGATCGACAGAGCGGGAAAGACTTTTTCACGGCCGGCCTACCAATCCATGAAGCGGGTTCTCCGCGCAGGGGATCTGCTGTACCCTGGATGCGCTTGATCGCTTTGGGGCGCGATTACGACGGGATCATCGATGAGTGGAAGGATATGACACGAAACATCGGTGCCGATATTGTCGTGCTGGAGCAGGAATCACTTTTTGACAGCCGCAAGTTTCGCGAGATGGGGGAACTGGGAAAACTGATGGAAGACCAGTTTCTCAGTCTGCTCAGTTACGTTGCTGCGCAGGAGCGTAAAAAAATACGCACGCGGCAGCGGGAGGGGATTGATCTTGCGCGACGGAAAGGCGTGCGTTTTGGCCGGCCACGGGTCGAAACGACAAAGGATTTCAGAGAGACGATAGAACGATGGAAGAACGGGGAAGTGACGGCAAGGGAAGCGATGCGCATTTGCCGTATGAGCCCGTCGACCTTCTATCGCCGCGTAGAAGAATGGAAGGAAGAGTTACGATGAAGCGATTGTTGTTACTGCTCCTCTGTATGCTGGCCTATATGCCGGCGGCGTTTGCCTCGACATGGCAGGAGGACGTGGAGGCCGTTACAAGCCATCCGGAGAAAGTCTATGAAGTGTATTGCGGAATGCCTTATGAAGACTTTTGAACAGACATGGAGAATGTACCGAACTGGAGCTGTAAGGATAAAAAGCCGCGTCGGCAGATATTTGAGAAGATCATGGAAGGAACGCCGCCGCTGCGGAGACGTTCACCGTGCTCGGTGACCGTACGAGCGTCATACACATGGAGGTTTCCTTCCTGACTGATGACAAGAAGCTGATGGACTGGATCTTTAACTATACGCGAAACCGGTTGGCCATCAAATTTGGCAATCCGGGAGAAGTTGAAGGATGCCAGGTCATCGACATGAATTATCCGACGTTTATCACATGGCCGGGACATCCTGTAATGCTGACACGCGGTTCCGTTGAACGGGGCGGAAAGACGTACCGGGTTACGATTATGCTTTTAGCACATAACGATGATAATAGGGACTGCACCAACTGGTGCAGTCCCTATTATCGTCTCAATTATTCCTCGTCGTAATATTCCATAGCCCATACCTGTACTTTTCGAATCGCGGGAGCAGTTCCTTTTCAATATGCAGTGAATCGAAGGATTCTCCATTGGAAAAGTACACGTCGGCCAGGCTCTCTTGTATCACTTGGTTGTCGCCATCAGCACGTAAAAGATCATTGATGGTTTGATTGATCGTCGTACACAGAAGCCCGAGACGCTTTTCGTGATCTACTGCGTTAAGAGACGGATGAGATATGTGCTCCCGTCGTTCCCAGTCAAGTTCAATGGCGATGAGGTTACATAGATTTGTGCTGTTTGAGGGATACATACTCCGCTGGATAGTCCAAGATAATCCGCAGCGGTGTCGTATGCCAAGATACAGGGTGCATTTTTCAGCAGATCGCGCAGATAGTCATTGTACGTGTATATTGCCATTGTCTTCATCCCTCCTTCCATGTCTTAGTCATATCTTATCGAAAAATGATGCTTACTGTCAACGAATGAGCATCTATAGATCACGATACATCCGCTTATTTGCCTCTTCCTCTTTTGCTGCATCAGACATGAGTGTCCATGTTTTTGAGTGCAGAATTATCGTCCCATGGTGGCGACAAGGCTCGCATAATGTTCGTTCCCGGAGACAGCCTCGGCGATAATACCGGTCTGTCTTTTACTTTTTCCGGCGCAGCGATCTTGTAGCGTCTCACGTCGTTCCGATCGGTTTTACCGCTGGCGAGCGCATCCATTTGCACTTTGGCACGGTTCATTCTTTCCGTTGCACGATCCAGCGTGCTTTTTAGTGCATCGTATCGTTTCTGATACGGCGCATTTTCCGCATGATGCCGAGGGAAATCCTTCGATGATGTGTGTCAAGCGTCCACACGGAGGAGACATTCTGTTCCGAATCTGCTGTGCAGTGACTTTGACAGAGATACGACGAGGATGGTAGTATATGGATAAGCGACAGCTTTCATGGACAGATACAACGTGCGTTGAAGGAGCATCAGCGATTGTTGGACACAAATCATCGGTCCGGTGCTCAGGGCGGATTTTCTCCAACTGCGATTTTCATAGCTTCGATTTTTGTCATGAGAAACGCGGGAAGCTGCGTGACTTTCGTTCCATGAATTTTCGTGGAGCTGATTATGTCAGATGATGGAGGTATTACGATGCAGTATTGGGTAGATGCACAACGATTGAATGACTTCATCGCACTCCGTGGAATGACGATTGATGATGTCGAGCGGAATGCAGTACGAAAGGACGACATGATGTTTTTCAGCATATAGTAACAGAGGGGACCGACGCGTGAGTTCTTTTTGATTGGTGAGATTGGTCGGGCGATCCGTATTCCAGATCCGGAGTTTGTAAAGTATAAACGCGAAGAAGGAGACAAGACGGATGATCTTGCTGCAATAAAGAAAAAACAACTGATGCCGCTCGATTATGATGAAAGTCATTACATTGATCAGAGCATGGGCATTGAGCGTTTGAAGGAACGCGGTATAATCTGATGGATCACCAATGTGCAAGGTAGTACAAAAGATAGGATTTTTATCCTCGTTTCAAGATATACCGTATATATGGTATGTCTTGAAAGGAGGCTTTATCTATACGACCTGTCTGCCAAGATTTGGGTAAAAGTGATGCGGCTGCGTAAGGGAAGTATGGGAACTTCTGGGCATGCACTAGTCATCCTTTGCCGATCATAAAGACACTCTGCCTTTTTGAATATCCGCTGCATGAAAAAAAGACGAGTTGTGCAAATCGCAGGGCTCGTCTTTTGACTGTAATCTCGTTGTTGGTTGATCCGTCACTACGATCTATTCTCTTCTATTTTTGCCTCTAATTTGCCCCCTAAGAGATTGAAAAAGACGTAGAATATGTGTAATATGGAGAACTGAGAGAAAAAGTAGGCGAAAATACACGGTTTGAGATATAATGTTAAACTGCTGTAGTTTTGCTGATATGGTCGAAGGAGGATTTAAATACTGTGGAAATATCATTGGCGGAGATGCTAAAGGTCGTTATTCTGGGAATTGTTGAGGGACTCACCGAGTGGCTTCCTGTGTCCAGTACAGGGCACATGATCCTCGTTGACGAATTCATTCGACTGAATGTATCAACTGCCTTTATGGATATGTTTTTGGTTGTCATCCAGCTCGGTGCCATTCTTGCTGTTGTGGTGCTGAATGCAAAGAAGCTGAATCCGTTCCTTGGAAGTAAGTCTAGGGCAGAGCGCCGTGAGACATTGGATCTATGGGGGAAGGTCATCGTTGCCTGTCTTCCTGCTGCGGTGATCGGGCTCGCGTTCAACAAATATATGGAAGAACATTTCATGAACGCGCCTGTTGTCGCTTCCATGCTGATACTATACGGTATTCTTTTTAGTGTCGTAGAGCGCTGGAATAAACGTCGGACGCCGCGTGTCGAGAGCCTTGCTGCGCTGGACTATCGTACAGCATTCATCATTGGCGTCTTTCAGGTGCTTTCGCTCGTTTCCAGGGACGAGCCGTTCCGGAGCAACAATCCTCAGCGGCATTATCTTTGGAGCAAGCCGCTATGTCGCAACGGAATTCACCTTCTTTCTCGCCATTCCTGTCATGTTTGGCGCATCCTTTCTGAAACTTGTCAAATTTGGCTGGCACTACACGGGAGCAGAGCTGCTTATTCTCGCCGTTGGCATGGTCACTGCATTCGTCGTGTCGATTCTCTCGATTCAGTTCCTCTTACGATACATAAAGCGCAACGACTTTACCGCATTCGGCTGGTATCGTATTGCTCTTTGGCATCTTAGTACTTGCCTATCTCTTTATGGTTGGTGATCCGACGAAGGAGTAGTGAATGAAACTTATTGTGGGGCTTGGGAATCCCGGAGCAGAGTATACCAATACCAAACACAATGTCGGCTTCATGCTGATCGATGCGCTGGCAGAGCATCTAAACGCCTCTGCATGGAAAGAGGATTTTTCTTCATCTGTTGCAGAAGCACGTATCGGCGGAGAAAAATTTTCCTTGTCAAACCATTGACTTATATGAATAACAGCGGGGAAGCGATCGGGCCCATGCTTTCCTACTACAAACTGAACAGTGGAGATTTGATCGTTGTCCACGATGATATGGATATTCCTGTCGGGACGGTACGCATTCGAAAGCAGGGGCTCAGGCAGCCATAACGGGATCAAATCCATCCTTTCCCATGTCGGCAGCGAGGCATTTGCTCGTGTTCGTATTGGTATCGGGCGTCCGCCAGTCGGATGGACCGTCATCAACCACGTTCTTGCTCCATTTGCACCGGAGGATCTGCCAAAGATTCGCGAGGCGATAGCATATCTTTTGCCCCGCAGTGACGTGTATCGTAACGGATGGGACAGATTTTGCAATGAACCGCTATCAATCCACATCGAAGAAGGAAAAAGCATCAAGAGGGCAATCATGAAACGAACGAGAACGACGACACTTCTGCATGAGAAGAAAGATAGGATTACCGCAGTCTATGCCGACCATCACGGCAACATCTGTGAGGCAGCGAATTTGCAGGGGTTAGGTCGGGTTGGCACATTAAATGTTTCACTTCATCCCGATGAACTCATTCCACTTCCTGACAGTGCCGGATCTTATGTTTATGCCTTCGCATAAGGCAGTGGGCCTTTGTATGGATGGATGTGAGGAAGAGATCAATGGCACTGCCGTAGCCGCCATTCTTCCACAGGGCTATACGCGAACCCATCTTCCCGCTTTCCATCGCACAGATGATGCATCTCTACTCCCATTATATGGCTATACTGCCGTATTGTCCTATCGTGGACAGCTGTGGGTGGCTGCCGTATATACGGACGAAAATGACAAATGGGATCCATCCAACTATAATGGTACTGGACTCAAGAAGCTGGTGCGCCGCACGATGAAAGAGCTCCCCATAACCGCATCGTAGAGCAGGTGGGGAACTGCTCGCTGAACTATCATTGCCTCACGGCACAGAACCTGTTCTACCGGCGTTGGGAATGCGGTGTGCCGACATCACCCGTCTGTAATGCCAACTGTCTCGGCTGCATCTCCCTACAGAGTTCAGAATGCTGTCCGTCTCCCGCAAGAACGAATTACATTCGCACCGACAGCAGATGAAATCGCTGAGGTCGGCATCTATCATCTCTCGCTCGCCCCGGATGGAATCATCAGCTTTGGACAGGGCTGTGAAGGTGAACCGTCGCTTGCCGCGGATCAGATTTCTGATGGAATCCGTAAAAATACGCAGCGTTACTACGCGCGGTCAAATCAATATGAACTCCAACGCCGGATATCCGGAAGGCATGAGAAAAATTGTCGATGCAGGGCTTGATTCTTTGCGTGTATCCATGATTAGCGCACGGCCTGAAAGCTACAATGCATATTATCGTGCAAAGCTATCAGCTTGACTCTGTTAAGGAGTCCATCCATTATGCATTGAAACACCAAGTATATGTCTCCATCAACTTGCTGCATTTTCCAGGATTTACCGATCGCCCCTGAGGAACTCCATGCTTGGCAGCAATTTTTCCGCGAGCTTCCGGTTCAGATGATTCAGATGAGAAAATCTCAATATTGATCCAACACAATTTCTAGCAAGTCATGCCGGTGGCGGAGGGGATGCCGTTGGGACGAAAAATTTTATGCATCTTCTTCATGAAGAGTTCCGCAGCTCGTCATCGGGAGTTTCAGTCACTATGTTTGCCAAAATGCCATGAATCAACAGTATTTTTCTGCTCACTGAAGTGAACGATTGACTTATTGCGCTATATCGGATAGAATGTCCCCATGCATCATCTGATGCATGAGGGATTTCATTTATAAAAAGAATTAATCTAGCGCTGGCTCTGGAAAGTGTTTCTCAGAGGACGAGGAGGATGGTTGTCGAGCCGTCATGGATGCCTCCGGCATACTCTGCCGATAGGCTGTGGTCAATCATGCGGGTGACCGCGTGGACAAAGCTGCAGTCAGAGTGAAATCCTGAGCGATGTTTTTACTCGATCAGGAGGTATTTATGTGTGAATTGTTGGTTTAGTCGGTGATCGTCGGGCAGCAGAGTTCCTGCTGGATGGTCTGTCCAAACTGGAGTATCGCGGTTATGACTCAGCTGGGTCGCTGTTTACGACAACGGAAACATTCGTGTCGAGAAAGGCGTTGGACGCCTGATCCGCACTTCGTGACAAGATCAGGGAAATGTCCCCGCATTGGCAGCATCGGTATCGGTCATACACGTTGGGCGACGCACGGTCGTCCGTCGGATGTGAATGCACATCCCCACGTGGATTGTCACAACGATTTTGCCATTGTCCATAACGGCATTATCGGAAAATTATCTTTCACTGAAGGAGGCTCATCGAAAAGGTCATGTATTTAAGTCCGAAACGGATAGAAGTAGTTGTTCATCTTCTGGAGGATGTATATCAGGGACGATTTCGTTGCAGCTGTTCGTGAGGTTCTGCGTCGTATCGAAGGGTCTTATGCTCTGGCATTTATGAGCCGTAAACACCCGGATATAGCATCTGTTCAAAAGCAGGACAACCCGCTGATCATTGGCCTCTGGCGAAGGGGAGAACATATCGCCTCGGATATCCCCGCGATTGTCTCCCGTACACGCCGTACACCTACATCATGGGGACGGCGAACTTGCCATTGTACGCAGGACGGTGTCGAGATCACTGACCGCAAGGGCGAGCCCGTTGCCAGAAGGTATCTGAAGTCACATGGAATGCTGAGGCAGCAGAAAAGGGCGAGCTATAGAGCATTTCATGCTCAGGAAATTCATGAACAGCCGAAAGCCGTTCGTGACACGATGAGCCAGCGTATTACGAGTGACAAGAAGAGTATTTCTTTTGAAGAACTCTCTTGGACCCGAGTATCTCAATTCCTTCAACAAGATCTATATTGTCGCCTGTGGTACGGCATATCATGCGGGACTTGTTGGGAAGTACTATATTGAGAAAATGGCTCGCGTCATTGTCGAAGTGGATGTCGCATCTGAGTTCCGTTATCGTGACCCGATCGTCGATGACAAGACGCTGCTGATCGTTGTATCGCAGTCCGGTGAGACCAGTGACACCCTTTGCGGCACTCAAGGTCCAAGCGTCGTGGAGCAAAGACACTTGCGATTACGAACGTGGTCGGGTCCTCCATCGCACGCGAGGCAGATCAGGTTGTTTACACATGGGCAGGACCTGAGATTGCCGTTGCATCGACGAAAGCATACACAACACAGCTCGTCCTTTTCTTCATGCTTGCACTGTATATGGCGGAGATCAAGGGGATGATTGCGCCAAAGCGCACGGCGGAATTGGTAGAGCATCTGCAGGAGATTCCTCGCATGATTTCGGAGATATTGTCTGACGTTGATCCCATCAAGACATTTGCCAAACAGTACGGGTTCAATGAGGATGTTTTTCTACATCGGCCGCGGTCTTGACTATTCCGTGTCCCTCGAGGGAGCACTCAAGCTCAAGGAGATTTCCGTACATCCACGCGAAGCCTACGCTGCGGGCGAGTTGAAGCATGGTACGCTTGCTCTGATCGTAGAAGGCGTTCGGTCATCGCACTGGCAACCCAGCGGAATGTTTTACGAGAAAAACCCTCCAATATCAAAAGTCAAGGCGCGTGATGCCGTTGCACTCGGTATTGCCACGAAGGGATACCGAATTGAAAAAGTATGTGGATCATGTGATGCACGTACCGGCATCGATGAATTCATTATGCCGATTCTCTCCGTTATCCCGCTCAGTTGCTTGCAGGCACTATGCAGCGATTACGCGCGGCTGCGATGTGGATAAGCCACGAAATCTCGCAAAATCTGTTACCGTGAGAATAATATCATCATACAAAGTGTGCAGCAGGACTGTGAAAACGGTTCTGCTGTCTTTCGAAAAAGCGTGACATGGCAGTAAGAGACATATTATAACTATGTTCATTATGATAAACGAAACAGCGCGAATGACACATCAACAAGATTCTGGAACGTGCCATCGACATTGGGCAGCGCATGCTCAGCAGCTGGTGCGGAGGTAAGCCGCGAGAGCGGACGATCAACTTTTATGCCGCGCCTATGGGGTTCGCCATGTGGATGTCATGTGTCTACCTCCAGTATTGCCAGCGACGATACGCGGGAGGACATCGGCGTCTTCACAGATGCGTCGTGTTCCTGGGCAAATTTCGATTTTCAGCGATTGATCGCGTTGAACCAGCTCTCACGAGAAATTTGTGCACACCCTCACTTCTGACGAAAATAAAAGGCGCGTATCCGCGAGATCGATGCGATGGATGTGATTTTCACTCAAAAAGCATCTGTGTTTTATTGGGCCATTATCGCCGGCAGTTTTGCTGCTTTTTTCGGCGGTCGTTTAGAAGACGCCATATGTGCCGGGATCGTTGGGTGCTTTCGACTCGATCTCAATATTTGTAGCAGAACAAAACTGAAATCATACTGTGCCCCTCGTTTTGTAGTTTTATCGGTGGTGTTTTTGCCAACTCATTCTATGTGGATGGGGATGGATATTCATCCGGCTGCGATAAATATGGGCAACATTATGCCGGTGATCCCCGGGTTGCCCTCATGAACTCAATACGCGATATGTTCAGTCGAGGAGACGATTTTCGGGGCTGCTCCAAAGGGTGCAGAGGCATTTATTCTAGGAGCCTGCTGATCGCTGCCGGCTTTTGCGTTTAGTTCATCAGGAACCATCATCGGCTTTTCGACAACGTGGTGGGTCTGTCTCCTCCACAGTCTCTTATTGGTGGATTCTTTTTCATTTGCTGCTGGCATGGGCATATCAGAGATGCTACTGGCAAGGGCTGGTGGTCTGTGCGACTGCCGCAAGGTCACCATCCCGCTACATAGCGCTCCTCGATTGGGAACGAGTATGCCGGACACTTTGCTGAGGCTGTGTCGCGACACTTGCTGCGGCGGTAGTTCTGGCACGTTTTGCCTACATGCCTGCAACCATGATCATCGGTGTTGCACAAGTTACGGGTCCCGGTGGCTCACGCTCTACCGAACAATGTTTCATGCGGTTGCTGCTGACTGGGATAAATTTGGTACGCAGGGAGCATAAAGCTTTTCTCTACGCAGCATCCATCGCGGCGGGAATCGTCATCGCAACGCTGCAATATAGGAAACGATAGCGCATGGCTAATGCGCCGAAAGAAATCATCTGCTGCAAATGCCGTTAAAACACCATGCAGTGAACGAGGATAAGGAGAAATATAATGGAGACGAATGCGCAGTGTACGCGGCTCGCTGACCATATTCAGCTGGTGTTATGACGGCACTGCACCGCTCTCAACGGATATGTATCTCCCGGCACTGCCTGAGTGCCAGGCGTTCTTCTTGTCCCAGCATCATTGGTACCTGAATGACGCCCGCTATGACAACGACTGGCATGGGCACGTATGGTCAGATTCCTTGCCGGTCCATTGAGTGATCTCTCGGGACGCCCTGCAAAGCTCTTCTTCTGATCGGAATGCTTGTCTGTCGTTGCAACGCTCCGGCTGCGTACTCGCGCAGAATATATATCTTTTCCTCTTCTTTTCGCTTCTGTTTCCGGTTTCGCCGCGAGCGGAATTGTGTTCACCGCGCAATCGCGCACGGTGATGTTTGTTTGCGAAGGCTCAGAGCTCGCACGGTTCTTTTCTCGTACCCGCGAGTGGTCAACGGATTTGCGCATTATTGCGCCCGTGGTCGGCGGACAAATTCTTCTTTGCAATTGTGCGCCACTTTCGTTTAATGACACTCATCGGCATGTTGGCCGGTGCAACTCCTCGCTTATCAGAGACGCTCACAAGGAACGGCGCCCCAGAACGATGGATTCTCTGAAAGAAATCCCCCTCCTTTTAGATGATCACGTTATTTTCTCGGGCATTGTCTGCTGCAGTGCTTCATCCATTGGTGCCTAACTACCTCTCCAAAGCTCTTCATTCGTCTTTCAGAATATCATAATTGTCTCTCTGGGGTTGTATGATTTTGCCATGATTGTGGGCTTCTCTTCCTTGATATTTACCAGCTCGCCCAGCCGGACGTGTGCCGGATATCGTTATGTTGAGAAATATGCCGTACTTGTTCCACTGATCAGGAGCAACTGGCCTACGATTGGGTTTTGTCTCTGCACACCACGCTTCCTGTGATCTTTATTTCTCTTTAACCTGCTATCGCCTGCTCGGTGATGGTGCAGGCACTGGCACCACGACAGGGGAAAATGCAGCAGGCGAATTGCTTCTGCGGTGGATGCTTCTCCGATGCTGCAAGACCCATGATGCCTGTCGGCCAGAGCATCGCGGGTGATCCTCCTACTGCCATTCCCATGGGGTCATTATGCTGACTTGCGCTGCGGAAGGCGGAATGATTGTCTTTTATCACGCCAGTTACATCAGCGCACTAGCGATGCGTGCTTTTGCACTATTTATCTTTCACTCATATCATAATTCTATTCGATATAGCAGGAGGATAAATTGTGCGCGTGCTTTTGGCAGAAGAAGATGATGCGCCTCCGTGAGCTCATCAATAATAGCGAACAAAACGACATCGGTGTTGGTGGGTGACGAACAGCAGTGATATTTATGCGTATGCAACTACACAGAGTACGATATCTGATCTTGGACTGAAGATGATGCCAGGCAGGTCAGGGAGTCATTTCTGCACGCCTGCGTCGACACGGCTATGATCCGTGCCATTCTCGCATGCTGACCACGGGACTCTGTGGAGGATCGTGTAGAGGAACGATGCCGGTGAGGATGATTATCTCGTAAAGCCGTTCGGTTTCTGAGCTGGCTCGTCTGCGCACCGCCAGCGGGCGGTCAGCGCAGCGTAGCAGCATGAGTTGGTAGTCAAGCGGTTTTAAAGCTGAATCAATACAGCAAATATTCTTGAAAAGAATGAATCATTCAACTCTCCGCGATTTCAGCTGTTTGATCTCCTAACTGCTAGAACATCGGATCCGTGGTTCACGCGACATCCTCGATCGGATCTACCAGGGGTTGGAGGGCAGACGTCAGCTCGAATAATATCGACTCTATATGAAATGCTGCGAAGAAGTTGAACCCCGCGGCGGGAGAGAAACATCCATCAAAACGATACGTGGTGTCCGGATATAAACTGGAGGAGCACCAAATTGAGCGAACAGGAATCTGTTTGGACGCAGCACGCTTGCTATTGATGCTGCGCTATGCACTGGTTATGGGAGGGCTGGTTGTTGCCACTCCTTTTGCCTATCGCATAAGGGCGATGCGTGGGCGATTACTTCTGAGCAGGCGCAGAACTTTGGATACATCAAGACAACGTCGCAGAGTACTCCGGGTGTATCGCCAGACATACGGGTGAATGCAGATGAGGGCACAGCTGGCATCGCCATGGTACAGCCAATCGTCTCTTTTATTATGTGTTTGATGATCGGGGACGTCTCGCCATTTTTCGCGTGCACTCATCCCGTATCGAATCGCTGTCACCCGGACATCGTCGGGACGCCAGAATCCGTCAGCCGTGAGTACGTGTATTTACCAAGACAGTGAACGCGGCGCGTTCAGACAGAAATTGATGATGACATCACCGACAGTATCAGCCCCATGCCAATGAGCAGTATACGTAGGAAAAGATGTTGCCGCCGTAACGCCGTGGACTGGAAAAAGCAACATCGCGCACTGGCGGCATTGGGCGTTGTCGCCATCATCTTTGCCGCTGCAATCGGCTATATTCTTTCAGGTGGTGCCATGCAGCCAATCCGTGGGCGTATGAGCGCCAACGTCGGTCACCAGCAGACGCTTCCGCGAACTGCGCACTCGCTGTTGTCTTAGCTTCTGCTGATCTTCTGCACGGTGATCCGACGTTACATCTGTTTTGAAACGGGTCATTGAGGTAAGCACGTGATGAAATGTAGTAAACTTGTGCGGTGATCTGGTACGGTTGCGCGCACAACGGATGGACGGGCAACACAGTTCAGAAAAAAAGCCCCATTACGCACGCGCGCGCATGGATGTTGCTGCGTGGACAGACGGGTACGCGTGATGCGCCCGTTTGCTGAGAAGAAAGATATTGCGATCGAAGAGCTCCTGCCCAAACGTGCGAGATATGCACGAGATGAACAGAAATACGTCAGCTTATTCTGGTTCTCGTCGACAATGCGGTAAGTATGCACCGGAGCATGGTCACATTGAAGTTCCGCCAGTACAGAGGAACGCGGTATGGTATGCCTTTTTCCTATCACCGGAGTTCGAGATGGTATTGCAAAAGAACATCAGGGCCTATCTTTTGATCGATTTTATCGATGTTGATAAAGCGCGTTTCGCGCCGTATGGGCAGCAATGAGTCAACCTCTGCATTACGCGAAGATTGTTGAGAACTTTACCACGTTCCAAGTACACTCAACGGCAGACTTGGCAAAGGTACGACATTCCATGTTGCTGAACGAAGTCTAAGAACATACGGGATGATAAAGATAAGCTGACCACAATCTTTTCCATGATACAGCCAGCAATGCCCCGCCATCTATCAAAACTCACGAATAACAGAAATATGAGCGCTCATTGATGTATCTCTGAAATTTCGGCCCGATTACGTTTGTCGCTGTCCTTAGTGCTAACGGCTCCAGAAGTCAGCCCAACGCGCCATCTGGTACTCTTCTTCTACCATCATCGAGACCTGTCTTGTCGGTGGCATGGATACACTGAGGACGAATCTCAATGGTGGAGAAGATTCGCCAAAAAGTCAATGTAGTGTTTCAGAATCCTGACAATCAGCTGATCGCCGCTGTCGTTGAAGACGATGCAACATTGGCCCAGAAAATCTTGGAGTTCCTCCATGCGAATACGGACCCGCGATGGGGATTCGCGCTTGCATTGGTCAGGATGAGTAATCGGCCCGACTGATGTCACCGCCTCCTACTTTCGGAGGACAGAGCAACATCGCCCCAACATCGCAGTTGCTATCGCTAATACAAACGCGTGTATTGTCCTGGACGAGCCCACAGCTAGCTACTGGATCCACGCCCGGACGCGCAGGTTTCTTTTCTGCCGTGAAAAAAACTTTGCACAAAGAGCGGGGACAACGATCATCTATATCACGCACTTCATGGAGGAGGCCGAGTTGCCCGGATCGCATCGTTCCTACTGATGGATCAGGGAAGATTGTCATGGATGGAACGCCTTACGCTGGCGTATTCTCTCGCAGAACGTATCTACAGCAGCTGGACTCGATCTCCCCTTGCTGCTGATCTTGCACTTGCCACGTCAGGCTGAAACATCTGTCGGAAGAATATCTTAACAGACGGTTGATCATTGTCTATCGAATAGATTCTGTTTCGCCTGCTATGGAGCACCTCTCTCCCATACAACACTTCATGACGTTTCACTTGTCATTAATGAGGAGGTGCAATAGCAGCGGAAACAGGCGCGGAAATCACGCTTATATGCAGCGGCCCCTGGTCAGCGGGCTGATTCAGCCGCTTGCCGGCACCGTCTTTTTCCGTAGATGGCGTACCGCTTGGGAAGAGAACGCCAAAAAACGATATGAAGGATCGTTCCGCGCCTTTCGTGTAGGCATATTTTCAGCCTGCAAACATCAGCTTTTTGAAGAAACTGTCTGCGAGGATATTGCCTTTGATCCCGCGTAACCGGGTCTCTGGGCATTTCGTCTCCCACAGGTCTATCGGGCGTTCTCCATTTGCACTCTCCGGAGGGAGGCGCAGACGTACGGCGATTGCCGGTGTGTAAAATATGCACCACGCTATCTCGTTTGGACGAACCGGCAGCCGGTCTTGATCCACGTGGCCGCGAAGAACTGGCAGCCGATGCTCTCGGACGTCTTCACCGTGAGCGCAAGTATGTCCATTGCTCTCGTCTCCGCGCGTAGGATATACGCATGCCGTTCTGCCAGGCGTTTAGCTATAGCTGGCGAATGGAGCGTGTTGTACGGGCAGACTCCATGTGTCATATCGTAACACAGAACTGCTGGAGCAAGCTGCTTACACCACCGCATCTCCTGCGGCTTGAGAAGCAAATCGAAGAGATGGCTGTCCTGTCGGTCGTTGTACTACGGTGCGAGAGATGGCCGATGTGATTCTGAGAACGCAAGGGCCGAAGTCAACGAAAATCCCGTTGATGAGCAGCGATCAGATTACCGGCGATTCACTATGCCGCCAAACGGACCTATGCATCTTTAGCCCGCTAGTCAGCACGCGGCGATCCGACAATACCGGAGGATTTTGTATCCTCCAGCCGCCATCCTCGTTCCTCTTCGAGTGCAGTAGGATGGGTCGACGCCTGAAGTTCATGGATGAAGCTCAGAGCCGAACATTTCCTGTGAGAGACGACCTGTGCGGATTTTGCTCCATCCGTGTCTCATAGAGATCAGATAACACTTCGCTCATTCAATACCTTCCCGTTTCCAGTATGGGCAAAAGAGATGATGGTTGGCGTTGCAGCGCGTCCGTCTCTCTCTTTCACAACAGCAAAAGCAAATGTTGTCGCTGCACACACAGCTCTGGATAGAGTGCGGACATTGTTAAAATGCTTATCCATCAAATCTTCGGTCAAACTGTCCCTGCCGATGGTCTGCACGATATTATAGGCGGCTATTTGGCATGTGAGCCTTTTTGTAAGGACGTTCACCGGTTAGTGCATCATAGACATCGGCGATGGCCGTGATCTTGGCATGGCGGTGCATCTCATTACCGGTAATCATTGGGGTAGCCCGATCCATCGATGTATGTTCGCGACGCTTTTGCTTTTGCTGTGGTTGCCAGAATACTTTTCTTGGGAGAGGTCACCGACAGCGAGAGAATGCGGCGAGAACCATCAAGTGGATGCTATAATCTTGAACTCGATCAGAGAGTCCTCGTTTTGTCGGGATATCTGAGCTCCGTGCCCACTGCCAAGATCGCTAGGAGACCTGCCGAGGTGTGTCAGAGATTTCATCCCTGGCGCATGTGACATAGCATGCCCCATCATGTGCAGAGAGTACGGCAACATATGACGCCCGTGTGCGACAGTATAAGCATCATCGCAGGCATGTATATCGGTCCAGCCTGGACGAGTTATTCCGATTTTCAAAGAGATCAAACGACAATGGAGTCTGTTACCCTCTGCAATGCCGTCGTATCAAGTGTTCCGTTCTCTTCAATGGATTGAAACGTGTTGGCAGACCGTACTGATTGCATTGATTCAGTGTGTTTTCTTCAATGACATCGGGAGGAGGCGGCAGCTATGCTGACGGATCGCGTGAAGGTGACAATCACTGATTGAATGCCACTGACGCAGTTTCCGAATATATGATCAATGTTACCGAGCTGTCCCGCGACAGGAATGGCTTCCTCCTGCTGTATTGAACATCGCTCTGCCTCAAGAAACCATCCTGCTCCTTTTGGTTTTCGATACAGGAAGTCGAAGCCATACCTCCCTGCGGCTTACGCGCGATAGAACATCCCATCTGTATTGCACTATGCCGATATACAGTTAAATCATGTAGTACCGTCATAGTTTACATGAAACATATATTTGTAAAAAGAAAAGGAATTAAACGAGCATGCTTGAAATATGTTTTATTATAAGCATTACATTAACCCACGTATCATACGCAGAAATTTGGAGACACCCTGTTTTGCTATACTGAATCGATTGGTATAAGTGGAAGGGAGATTTACGAATCTGATGGCAAAAGACAAAAATAACCATCGAACAAAAACAACAGATCGTATGTTCGTGCGTATGCAGGAGTATATTTTACGTTTCATTTGTTCTGGTGGCCAATGTGATTTATTATGCAGGAGATATTTTTTCCGGTTCATTAAGGATACGAATGTCAGCACCAGTGTTTCCGACAGTCTCGGTTATGTGCTGCTCATGGGGTGCGTCGCAGGGATGACGATGATGATGATACGCTGATGCTTGCCGCCGTCGATGAAAAAAAGATCGGATATCACTGCTGTCATCCCTCGTGACACACGCGTTGCAAATTGAAACTAGATATGATAAAATCAACCATGCGTATGCATTTGGCAGTCATGATCTGACAATTGCCTCCATTCATAAACTGCTTGGTGTTCCTGTCTCGCACTTATGTTTTGATTAACGTCAGCGTTTGAGCGTATTGTCGATGCCGTCGGCGTGTCGATATCGACATGAAAGGAATATTCCATGAAGACCCCTGGGACGACGTGGCGAAGTGTTATCATTGACCTTCAGCCCAGCATACAGCATGGATGGTGCTCTTCATTCGGTATGTCGTTATCGAGATAGGAAGGGATATTGGGGCGCATTCACGCCGCAACGTTTATGCAGGCTTTTATAATCTTATATCACAAGGATTCTACCTATCTCTGCCATCATCAGGAAGTAAAGAATGCTGTTCAGTGATCTTTCTCTGCGTCAGTTGATTGCGCTGGCGAACGGTTTAAACCATTGATGCAGATGGGCTTTCGATGGCTATATTTTGGGAACCCCTGCATATCTTGGCGATATGACTATTGGATTCCAGACGTTGTCGCGTCAAGATCACTGTACTCATGGAAGGCGTTGGCAGAAGAGTTTAGCCAGCCCCATGCGCGAAGAAGCCGAACAGGATGCCGATAAATATGCCGATATGCCGGAACGGCTGCTGGGATGATGATGGAGAACAACGCAAGTCAATTTTCCTCTTCAGTGGACGCGCGCTGCTGGTGGCGGAGGCGATCGCGTGATCAACGTCGGTACCGCCAAAAGAAAGAATCAAAAAGGAACTGGCGCGGAAGCGCCAAATTCAACGGATCATGTTCCGTCCTCATCATTAATTCAGCGTTCGACCCGGGGCAAGCAGAGTATGGATATTCTGCGAGCAAGGGTTTCGGTTCAATTCAGGACGGGACGATCGTCAGATCGCCAAAACTGCAGTCATGACGGCGGATTCGCATAATCAATCTTTTTATGGCATGCCGTTTCATGCGTTATTATGCCCGGTGGAGGAGCGGAAGGAGCAGCAGGCAATCATATGTATTGGGCGACTATCAGTCGCGCGAGCTGAGACGGAGGAAACGCGTAATATGGGGTTTAAAGGCGGTCGAACTGGAAAAATCGTATGGGATACATACTTTTTCTCCTTGTGAACCTTGATTATGCGCCGTAGCAAAATAAGGTCTGGTCCGGCGCCCAGCAGCGGTAAAATAACACTGATACGTGTTCCTCCTTGAGGCGCGGGAAGAAGCGGATGATGGTGCGAGTGTCTTGTCAAGTCAAATGATACCATCGGCTACATTGAGCAACAGGCGGTACCAACTGAAACACTGTATGATAGATACAGTGCAACCCCTACCTGATATCATTTTACTTCGTGAAGAAAGAACGGATGGAACGTCGTATCGCCGGGCAGGAAGTAGTGAAGAAGACCTCAAAACTATGATCTTGTAATCGATTTGAGTCCATGAATGGTTATGATTTTAAACGACATATTCAGCGCGTTGCGACTGGTCTTGGTTTTCAGAACCGGATTTGACAAGGATGTTCATCATTTTCCGGTGGTCAAGACAACACGTATATGTCTTGCCAAAGCACTTTTGCGTGAACCGATTTTCTTTTTTTAGACAGGCCGACCAATCATCTGGATATCAGCATTGTCAAGATATTGGAGAATTTATCCGCTCCTACAGGCTGATGTTCTTTTAATTTCTCTGATCGTTATTTTCTTGATCGTGTCACTTTTATATTCTCAGACTCGAACATCAATTATTACTTCATGCTTGGAAATTATGCATTACGCGCATAAAAATGAGCAACGCCAATAACATGAGCAACGGGACCATATCCGTGAAGACAGAAATTCATTCCTGCCAGTATAAAGCAAGGATAAAAGCAAACAGGCACGCGGCGAACGAGAGTCGACTCGGTAGTCGGTTGGAACACCTCATGCTTCCCACGCCTGAGCAGCACAGTTTCAATTGTTTCCGCGCCCACGGAGGTGCGCACGGCGTGTTGCCGGGAACTTGAGGATGTCGTTTTCTATCAGGATGGACATCGGCATTCTTGATCATATCTCCTTTTGATACGAAAAAAGGAACGTTGTGGCGCAATCGGAGGAAAAATGGTGCGGAAGACGACACTCCTTCAAATTCTGGTGGGAGCAGTAAAGCAGAAGGACGTGAATCAGTAGCCGACTGCTCAAGAGATAAGATGTTTTTCCCAGCAGCACGAAAGAGCCTTAATCCTAATACGATACCAGATGAAATCACTTCTTACTGGATTAAGTGGGGGAACTGCGCCAGCTATCTGGTGCATTTCTCTCACGGGATGATGTACTTCCTGAAAGCGTATTGGGGGTGTCCGGCGGTGACAGGCGCGCGTCGCATTTCTGGCTTCAGTGCTGACAGGCGCTAATTTTCTCATCTGGATGATGACGAACCATCCTGAATATCCCGGCACGTGAGGAGGCAGTGATGTACCAGGCGCTTCGGGAACATTGTTGCCGTATCTTTCACGATCGTTGGCCCTGCAAGATAAGACGGCAAACTGCACACATTGGTGCTAGACCAAGGAACATGATCACGGAGGCTATCTCCCGGTGGGCCAGTTCCTCCAGTGAAAAAAAGAGGTCTGCAACCACAGAAGGATCAAAATCTCCCAAAAAGAAAAAACAAGAAACAACCTCACCGCAAAAAAACAATTCCACATAGACGGTCATCCTTAAACTGCCACCACAGGCCGCCGTCGAAATGATTGAAGACGTGCACAGAAGCTGAGGATCCGCTATGGCCGGAGGCGAGCTAAAAGGGGTTGGAGTATAGAGATGATTTGCCGGAAGCACAATGAAGCCCAGACACCGCCATACTGAACGCCAGCGTGTACAGAAAAGGGCAGGAAGTGCCGGCGGTAGCGCAAATTAAGGAGCGGCAGCGGAAGGTCTGATGATGCAGCTTCGGCCGAGATCTTGATTTCAATAACAGGAAGAACGATAGCGGTATTATGGAGTCATATTGGCCGTGATGAATTCTGTTTCTGTACTGCGCCTGCAAGGAGTCAGTCGAAATGGCGGCAACGGTGAACCTTCCACCACTTCTCCGGACGGGGCGTTAAGCGGAACATGGTTTGTACATCCTCGCTTTGGAACGTTTCGGCGAAGCTGTGAAATGTACGTTAGTGCACCGACGACGACGCTATCGACGGTTTGTCTTCCGGTGTGATGAAGGAATCCAGCGATGGCACGTCGTATCGTTGAACGTTTTTGTGCCGTTTTAAAGATCATAAAGGCACCACGTCGCCCTGAGATTGCCAGGAATTGGACCTAAAACGGCGAGAGAAAATTACCAGCATCTATCTTGGCAAAAGCCGACGTGATATTATGCTGGCTGGAAGGCATGGCAGCTGGGAGCTATGCCCGCCCGTATCTTCAAAAATATGACCACTCTAACTTCCAGAAGGTGATGGAACAAATCCATATCGGCTGGCACAGATGGATGGTAGTGGTTTATGCAGCGGATACGATTGCTGCGGCATGTGGGTGGGAAAAAAGAAACTCAAACGGAACGGATTGCTGGCAGGCCTCCTTTTGAACTGGCACGGTACATCAATGAATTGCGTTCCGGAAGCTCTGATTGAGCATGCACCTTAGCGCCTTGGTGGTGAGCATGTTGACATCATGGATTGTACTCCGACGCGGTGAAATGCATCTTTGTCTATGCCATCAGATGAGATGGGAGGCGTCTGATTACTCGCTCAAATTTGGCAGCTCGCGAAGGGTGAAAACCGCAGATCTATCCGCATGCTCAAGGCGCAAGGCAGGAACCACGATTCGTTCACAACCCTGCGGCGCCCGTCTGGCAAATGGGAGGCGGCGGGTAGCGCACTCGCACAGCAGCAGCGGATGCCGTGATTTATCTACTGCTTCATGGCGTTTGTCATATACTTACCGGCAGCCTGGCACAGAAAGGCAACAATCATTCGACATAGTGATTGATGTAATGGGAAAGCAAGGGCTGGAAATCCTTCTCGCTGCGCCAACAGGTCGTCCGCTGCAAAACGTCTTTCAGAAGCGACTGGGCTCACGGCCTGCCATGCTCAAGCAAGGACCAGACGGCGAATGCGTGATACGGGAATGTATGCTTGAAGCGAATCGGCATCATCATTGTTAAATTATCCATGATGGATATTGTGTATACAGCATCACTTTCCGCTTTATCCTTCCAGGCTCCATCGTCTTCGTTGGAGGATCTGAATCAACTTCGGCCGTCGGGCGGGATCTATATTAAAGTATTCTTCGTTCGGGCGTTTTCCGTATACCAGCCTGGTGCCATCAGAACCACCAGAGGGCGATCGTCGCTCAATACGCACCCAATCGCTTACAGGATCTATGCCGACATTTACGAAAACGATTTCTCCCTTTTGTTTCAGCGGTATCCGCCGAGCTTCTAAGCGTCTATCAATTGTCAATCGTTGATCGAGGGCGCTCTGTGATGGACGTATTACAAGTGCCGCTTTCGCCCATGCGTCGCCGAAGCATGTGGCGTAGATGCACTAAACCGCACACTAAGGAAGCACTCAACTTAGAAACGGAGACAATGCGTCAATCGCCGGATTTCATAGCTGACGATAAGGTCGGCACAGATACGAAACGGCTATACAAAAATGTTTTCAACGGTGATGTTGACGTATTGTATGGATTATTACAGAAAGCTTATCGTACAATACACGGAATGATGTGGATGTACGTATACACAGGATGAGGTTTGCATCGCCCCACTCGCCTATGTCGTAATTTTTCTGAGTCGAAACCGAATATATTTGTTTACCGCTTGTACGTGCACATCATATTATGCTGCAGCATAACCTACTCTATACAGCTGTCACGCTGCCAAAAACGTGGCCGTTCTTGTAGGAGATCACTGGCACTCTTTACCGCTATGGCAATGATCCAACAAGAACCGACGCTATACACTCCTCATAGGAGCGACTTCTTCCGAAAAAAGTTTGGTGATCAAATTTTGACGCTGTCAATCAAATAATGATATTATTAGGATGCGTTTTCTGTATATGCCTCAAGTAAATGTATTTGCAGGAGGATCTGGTTATGTTCCAATTTCAAGCAGAGGATGATGAGTTCTTTGATCACCACTTTGAAAGTGCGAAATTCACTGTGCAAGAACTTTGATTCTGGACGAGGTCATCCAGAGTTACAAAACAGCGGTTGGGCAGAGAAATCAATAAAATCAGACACAGAAGCAGATTACTATCAACGACCGTATTGTTGACAAACTGTTCCTCCTTTCATTACACCCGATTGATCGTGAAGACATATGCATTGGCAAATAACCTCGATGACGTTGATCTCCTCCAAGGAATATTACAACGTGCGACATGTACCATATGCAGAGCCAATGACGGGAGCAATAAACTATTAAGTTATTGCTCTCTGCAACTGAGAATCGTTCGTACGGTATCCTTTTTGAGACATCCAAAAATCAAGTGATGCATGGACGCAACTCATACAAGATTATGAACGCTTTGAAAGTGAAAACGATCCTCATCTACCATCGTGAAGTTGCCTACCGCAATTACAGAACACGAGAAGGATCGATTGAGCTCGATGGCTGGAAAGATGTTCTAGAACTGGAAGACACGCTGGATCGTTATGAACATATTGCTGATATGCGCAGGGGTGGTAGCCAAGTATACGTTTGCGACTGATGATCTTTCTGGTGTTCTGTTGCGTGATATTCGACTTTATCAACGGTTTCAGTACGAATACGGTGCGCTGTTTCCACGAGCTTGTTGATTCATCCGCAGCACGCCATTATTATGGCCGCAGTCTGCTTTTTTTCGGTGCACAGCACCGAGTTGGCAAAATAATCAGTTTCAGATATCGTAAATGTTACTCTCGTAACGAATGAACGTTCTTATTGCTGCGCTCTTCCGGCTCCATGTCGGAATGTAGATTACATAGGTTTTCGATGCCTTCCAGTGGTTCATTTGCTTGTCGGTGGGGTGATTGGCGCTGTTCGATGAGCGATCACTCAGGCGTCCGATGGATTAACTTCACGGGAATCGGAAAAGATTGTCCTATCATTGATTTATCTCCTTTGAGTTGGTATGGTTTCCGGATGCATCATCATGTTGCTTCTGTTCCGCGTGTTTGAAACCCGTCAGCGCGTAATGGCAGGTAAAGATGCAGATCCTCGGCTGCTACTTTATGGCATTTTCTCACGGTAACGATGCAAAATTATAGAACATCATCACACTCGCCTTGTTGGCTGGATACATTGATGCGTTCGAGGTTCCCGCGCTACAGTCATGCCGCAACTACTGTGGCTTGTGGAACGGCCGATCGGCGGCTGGCCATCATCAAGACCATGGAGGGTAAGATATTTAGAACACAGCGATTTCAGGCTTTTCGTGCGGTTTGAACTCATCCGTATCGCTGGTGCAACTGCTGCCTCACTGTGGCGTTACAACACATGTCATTTAAACTCCATTATGGGGGAATTTAGGAGCAGCAAAACGCGATAACCGTTCGATGAAGGTGTCACACAGCAAATGGTGGTAGCGTAGATTGCTTTGGCGATCCCATGCAGCTATCATGGGTGCAATCGCCTACAAAATTGACCCATTCTTTGTCTGATGGTAACCTGCTCGCGGTGACGCGGGGTTTTTCTGTAAGAGAGAGGTTCTGATAGAAAACATTGATACAGCTTTTTAGAAGAGCAGGTACTCAGTCACGATTGTTGCGGCTAAAATCAACCAGTGAAGTACGAGATATGCAATTCAGAATATGATCCTTGATGATTGTTTCTACATTTTATCGAAGTTGAATACTTCCTTGGATGGAAATCTATCAGTAACCATCCTCTTTCTCTTATCATCAGCGTATCAATATGAACAAAAGCGGGTTGTCGCCAAGTTTGCGATCAATAGGGATTATGTTGAAGTAAAATTCCGGAAAACGTAATCAGCGCGTTTGATCCGCGATATATCGAACAAAGTACGTGAAATGATTTACAAATAACATTCCACATCGTCGTACAGTATTCCACGTCGAGAACGGTGAACTCTTAGGCGCATGGCAGAGGAGAAAATGCGCGGTACTGCTCCACACCCCACCGCAGTCGAGTATATATACGTTGCGTAACTGTCGATTGCCTGTATGGAGCGATGCTCCCAGAAACAAAAACTTCTCGGACGGTTTGCATTAGATGTGGAACAATCGGTGTACTGACCATTTCAGATGCAGTGACAGACAGGAAAATCAGAACGTGTGGAAACAGCAAGGGGTGGACATATTCTTTTACAGAAGCGAAGAGTGGGCGAGAATCTTGGGTGTCCTTGCATCTCGAGATCTGAATCCGAGATCAATACAGACATCGTGTGGGAGGCTCATGCATATCTGAGGCACTGGGAAAACGTATCGCTCCGTCTTGGATCGCCGCCGCATCAGGACGATAACCGGCTTGTTACGGTTGCCGGTATCATCTTCCCGGAAGACATCTGCTGCTCCGAACTGAATGCAGCTTCGGTATCAACGGACGCATCGACAACAGTCTCGTTGGATGGTGTTTCTGAACCGTGAGGACGCCACGAAATGAAAAGGACAGTATGACTATGAGTCGATTGACGCGATCTGACCTAACTCTCTTCAATCAAAATATGTTGAACTTACCTAAATGGACATAAAATTGCAATTCTTTTTACAATTTCATTACGGAAGAGGGTAACGACGATAATTTCTTACCTGAGGAAAGGAAGATCAACCCATTGTTGTTGAGGGTATTCGCGGCTGAATGAACAGCTCTACGTTCTAGCGCGAAAAAACAAATACAAAATATATTAGTTAAAACAACTTACGGCCTGCATTGATGCACATAATCGTATCCCGACGACAAGTGCGCTTCCTTCGTAGATTGGTTGCAGGGATCATCAATTTCGTGGTGCAAGGCCATTAAGACGATAAAACGGCAGATGTCAGGGCGAGGGGAGGAAAATATATTTTCCATTTCAGGGAGGAAGCCGATGTTTTATTTCAATTCGCGCTGATCTATGGGAATTCGGTGTAAAAAATATGCAGTACACCTCTTTCAGGGGCGATAGACCAGGAGAAGAGGGATGCCACAGAGCGCGATTGATTCTGCGTTTCCTTCAATGTATGGGTAAGTGTGACATTGATGATATCCCCAATAATTCCATCTTTCGAATTTATTGGAAAATCGAAGTATTCTTCAAGGAACAATAAAAGAAAGGTGGAACACGATTCATCACGTTTCACCTTCTTTAGATGTCTGAAACACTCTTTTGCAGTATGCCGTAATTAGCTTGTAGTATTGTGCCCTTGAACTCCTCCGCAACCTGCGGGAGGGCATGGGAAGAACACATACTCATCAGTCGGTTGAGATATCCTTTCCTTTCAGTTCTTGTAAACTCGTCGAATGTCTTTGCCTTTTGCATCAACGATCGAGCAGTCCTCGATGATATCATCCCGGGCAATCAAGCGTATCGGTCAGGGCGATCGGCGTACTCGACGGGAAGTTCCTGCCGAATTTTCCACGACGGATCCTTGAACTCGCTTTTAAAACCATCTTGCTGGCCGCTCGCAACGTTAAGCATTGCCATGGTTCCAACGATCTGCGAAGAGATTGCCAACAGGCGGCGGATGGCCGACATCTTTGCGCGCTGACGCATCTCATCGAGAGATCTGATACTTTCTTCCATCTTGGCCTCTTTGAGCTGGTTAACAAGTTGGAAGCATACCGCGAGATCTGCAAATCCGATACGTTCGGATTGACATCAAAGTATCCCTTGAGGTTGAATGTCTTAATGAGATCCTGCTTTACCTTAGGGGAGGTACTTGGGATCAGCGTCATTGCCTGACGGTCCAGTCCGGTATGCGCTCTTCTCCTCAACGCATCGCAACCATCGTTTCCGTACACGGCTAAGTGTGTCGCTGGAGAAGAGCCAGTGCGTATCCGATGATATCGCACCACTCGATGACTTTCAGATACGTCGCATGACCAAATCCGGAGATTTACCGTGCGTATGGAGCTCGATAGGGGATCTTCACCAGCTGCTGAGCTCCAAGCGGGCCACTCCAGCAACGCATACGGCTTCAGCAAACGGCATGTCCGCGATACAGACGGAATGACTTTTGTCTTCTCGAGCTCGACAGCCAGTTCAGCAAAACCGTTGGTGTGAACCGGGCTGATCGTATATACAAAACAACCCTGGACGCGCGGTTTCTCCCGGGCATTTCAGCGCCGAATCAATAGCGACCTCAGGTTGCGGATATCGTTCAATGCATCAAAGATACGGAAGACACCTGCGCCGTGTGCAGATGCTTTCTGGACAAATTCTCAACATCGTTGGGAATGACGATTGTGTCAGAAAAGGTTCTGTCACGAAGACATCTGAATTGGCGTCTGGGACTTCTTCTTCAGAATATCGACGCTCACGGATCTTCATTGAGAAGGCATGTGTCAAATGTGGCGCCCCATGCCTCAAAGCATTGCTGGCCGATGTCAAGGCGCCGCAGCTGGAAGCATGTCGAAATACTTGTGCGTGTTGCTGCAACGACTGAAGTGTCCCGAAGTAAGGAGGACAGTCTCACGGTACGACGGTTCTTTGCCGCCAAAGAGACCTCTCGCCAGTTAAAGGCTATAATCTGGTTGTATAACCAATATCTAAGTATAGTTTCAAATTGCTTTGTGTCAGCTGACAAGTTATAAGATTCACATATCTTTTGCTCCAGTTTTTCTGGCTACTAATATCGCAAATTACCATTATATGGATGACGAATAAAGAAGGTTACATATCTGAGCGTATACTGTCTTACCATTAATTTATGATAATATTTTCCTCGCTGTTTCCTCGCTTCGGGTCTTCCAGTAGATCTTCCGGCGTCGTGACGCGATACATCAACAAGACAGACGATGATACAATCCCCATCCTCATGAGGACATCTTCGCAGATATTGTTGTTCACAGAGCGGTAAAGTCATCTCTGCGTTTCTTCGCCAGGTTTCTTCAGGATTTATCCTGTCCCTTTTATCAAATAAACAATACATCTTCCCCC